>Ga0134128_10005280_pt1 | contig 15659 bp, 10 predicted proteins | sample KB31754_FD_96462 | JGI IMG/M metagenome (GOLD analysis project Ga0134128, IMG submission 96462) | Terrestrial soil microbial communities with excess Nitrogen fertilizer from Kellogg Biological Station, Michigan, USA - KB3-175-4 | ecosystem: Environmental > Terrestrial > Soil > Unclassified ...
GCCGTTGTCGCCGATTCCACTTGGGCCGCGATGCAAGCCCGCAAATTTCTCAAGGTGGAATGGAACGAACCTCCTTCCTCCGCTGAATCCACGGCCAGCCTCCGAGAAAAAATGCGCGGCCTTGCGTCACAGCCGGGAACCGTGATCCGCAACGATGGCGACTTCGACAAAGCCCACGCCGTTGCCGGCAAAACAATAGAGGCTGTCTACGAAGTTCCCTTCCTCGCTCACGCCACGATGGAGCCCGTCAATTGCACTGCCCACGTTCGCGGCGATTCCTGCGAACTCTGGGCGCCAACGCAAATCCCGGCAGCGGCCGCGGCAGCGGTTGCCAGCGCGCTCGGCATTCCGCGTGAAAATATCAAAGTCCACGTCACGTTGATTGGAGGCGGTTTTGGCCGCCGCCTTATTCAGGACTACGCTGTCGAAGCCGCGCTCATCTCCCGAGAAGCCGGCGCGCCCGTACAAGTGGTCTGGTCTCGCGAGGACGACATTCGCCATGACTTCTATCGTCCCCCTGCGATTCACTCTCTGCGCGCCGGCCTCGATGCCAAGGGCAACTTAATTTCCTGGAGGCATCGCGCAGCTTCGCCTTCCATCGGAACGTTCTACAACGGCACAGGCATCTCCGCTCAGGCTGCTGCTGCCGTTGACTCCCTGGATTTTCCCGCGTTTTCCGTTCCCAATCTCCGCCTGGAATTCTCCATCGCGGAAACCGGCATCCCGCTGGGCTATTGGCGTTCTGTGGATGATTCCGGGAACCAGTTTGTACGCTCCGGCTTTTTTGACGAAGCGGCTCATGCCGCTGGTCGCGATCCCGTGGAATTTCTGCTTGCCGCTCTGGGACCCGCCCGCAAGATCGACCTCGGCCGCAGCAACGGCACAATCGATGTTGGCCGCCGGCGCCGCGTCGTTGAGCTCGCCGCGGAAAAATCTCGATGGAATTCTGCTTTGCCGCCGGGAAAAGGCCGCGGTCTCGGTGTCATGTACGGCTGGGGAAGTTATGTTGCGCAGATTGCGGAAGTAACCTGCGACACAAAACGAGGGGCTGTCCATGTAAATCGCGTTGTCTGCGCCGTTGATTGCGGGACATGCGTCAATCCGCTCGGCCTTGCCGCTCAAATGGAAAGCGCGATTAACTTTGGCCTGGCCCAAACACTGAAGAGTGAGATAACGGTGTCGGGTGGCCGCGTGGATCAAAGCAACTTCAATGACTACGAGGTCCTTCGCATGGACGACGCTCCCCCCGTCATTGAGGTCCACATTGTTCCCAGCCCGGAGCGTCCCGGCGGCGTGGGCGAGGTGGGAGTGCCCCCTATCGCTCCCGCGGTTTGCAACGCGATCTTCGCCGCAACGGGGAAAAGGATTCGCCGCCTGCCCATCCGTGCCGCCGATTTAGCGTAGGAGTGGTCGACGTCTAGTAGTAGTCATTTTCCGACTATCATTTTCACCCAGACAGGCAGCCGGATTGGAAAATCCCTCGATTGCCTTGCTGGAAGTCGGCCGGCATGTCGCCTTGTGGAACGCGCTGAGATTTGCCGAGTTAGCTGCGGCCAGAGCCACCTGCCTGGGCATCTCTAGAATGTGTTCTAAACAATACAGACTGGCTCGGCCAGGTTGGCTAGACTGATCGCACGTTAAACCAAAACTCGGCGTCAGGCCTTCCGACTTTTGGTGGTAGCTCCTTCATTTAAGTAAGAGATGTCAAAATCTACGGCGAACGGAGGTTCCCTATGAAAGCTCTTTATTCTTGGTTCCTAGTTTTCGCGTTTTTCCTGTGTTTTTTCACTCCAGCGAAGGCAGCTGCGCAAGACCGCCACGGACAATCCTTCACTTGCGAGTCTCACCATAACCGGTTTCAATCCTGTCGAATTCCAGATCCGCACTCCGAGGTCGTCCTGGTGGAGGAGTTTGGCAGGACACGGTGTATTCGCGGCGAGACCTGGGGCAATGACGCCAATGGAATCTGGGTGGATAGAGGGTGTCGCGCTCGGTTCCAAGTCAACCCCCGACGCGAAGAGGGAGGACCTGCGTGGTGGAATTCCGGTCAGGGCGGTCATCAGCACGGCCGGCCCCGCAGCGGAGCTTGCTTCTTCAAGAATGTCAATTTCACGGGAGATTATTTCTGCAGCGACCGGGGATCGAATATTCCCCAGGTTAAGTTGGATGATGAAATTACTTCCATCCAGATCTTCGGCCGGGCCACGGTTACCATCTATAAGGATCCTAACTTCAGCGGTCCACAAGCAACCACAGACCAAAGTATTCCGGACTTGCACCGCTGGCAGATGCCCAACAATCCCAATTTGAATTGGGATAACCGTATAAGTTCTGCCCGCATAGACTAAGCTGCGTAGTATTTCAGCACTGACCGAGACGCACCGGGCCCCTTGCGCCAGTATTGCGCTTGGGGCCTTCCATTTATCCTTTGCTGAGGGATTCGCCAGCCACACTCTACTTTCCGGACTCCTGCAATCCCCGGTCCTTCAACATCGGCTCGACGCTCGGTTCTTTGCCGCGCCAGCCCGCATACATCTTCGCCAAATCCTCCGTGTTGCCGCGCGACAGCACCATCTGACGGAACCGGTCGCCATTCGCGCGCGTCAATCCGCCATGCTCTTCAAACCACTGGTAGGCGTGGTCATCGAGCATCTCCGCCCAGAGATAGGCATAGTAGCCGGCGGAGTAGTCTCCACCCCAGATGTGGCTGAAATAGGTGGACCGGTAGCGGGGCGGCACTGCCTTGAGCAGCAGATGCGTTTTCTCAAGCGCTTGCTTTTCGAATGCATCCGGTTTCTGCAAAGTTGCGCTTGCCGGAAGCGTGTGCCATTGCATGTCGAGCTCTGCGCCCGCGACGAGTTCCGTCAGCATGTATCCCTGGTTGAACGTCGCCGCTTTCTTGATCTTGGCTGCCAGCTCGGCCGGCATGGGAGCGCCGGTCATGTAGTGTTTCGCGTAATTATTGAAGACAGCCGGATAGAGCGCCCAGTGTTCGTTGAATTGTGAGGGAAACTCGACGAAGTCTCTCGCTGTTGCGGTGCCCGAGAGACTCGGATACTCGGTGTTCGCGAACATGCCGTGCAGCGCATGGCCAAACTCGTGGAACATGGTCGTCACGTCGATAAAGCTGATCAGCGCGGGCTCGCCTGGCGCTGGCTTCGGCAGATTCGCAACATTAAAGACCACCGGCAGCAGGCCCATCAGCTTTGACTGATTCACGAAACTATCCATCCACGCGCCGCCGTTCTTGTTGTCCCGCTTGAAATAGTCGCAGTAGAAGAGCGCCAGCGGCTTGCCGTCCGCATCCGAAACTTCGAAGACGCGAACATCCGCCTGGTAGACCGGGATGTCCTTGCGTTCCTTGAAAGTGATTCCGTAGAGCTGATGCGCCGCGTAGAACACGCCGTTTTCCAGCACATGGTTCAGCTCGAAGTACGGCTTGACCTCTGCCTCGTTCAGATCGTATTTCGCCTTGCGCACCTGTTCGGAATAGAAGTTCCAGTCCCACGGCTGGAGAGTGAATCCGCCCTTCTCCGTGTCGATCACGTCCTGAATATCTTTGGCCTCGCGCGCTGCTTTCGCGGTTGCGCCAGGCACCAGCGCATCCATGAACTTCAAGGCCGCTTCTGGCGTTTTCGCCATCTGGTCTCCCAGCTTCCACGCCGCGTGATTTGGATAGCCGAGCAGTTGCGCCCGCCGCGCGCGCAACTGTGCCATGCGCGAGATAATCTCGCGCGTGTCGTTGGCATCGCCGCGCTCGGCGCGGTTCCAGGATTTCTCGAAGAGCGCCTCGCGCGTCCCCCGGACGCGGAGCAAGGCCAGATCCGGCTGCTGTGTCGTGTTCTGCAGCGGGAGCAAATAGCCTTCCTTCTTGCGGCCTTGGGCAGCCTGCGCGGCTGCGGCCAATTGCGCGTCGCTCAAACCGTCCAGCGCACTTTTGTCCGCAGTGAAGTAGGCGCCGTCCTTTGTGGCGGCAAGCAGCTTTGTCGAAAAGTCATTCGAGAGTGTTGAGATTTCCTCGTTCAGCTTCTTCAACTCGGTTTTATCCGCGTCCGAGAGGTTTGCACCCGCACGGACAAAATTGTCGTACGCGACCTCGAGCAGCCGCAGTGATTCCGGATCGAGCTTGAGCGACTCGCGTTGCTTGTGGACGGCAGCCACACGCGCAAAAAGTTTTGCGTTCAGATAAATGGCATCGGCATGAGCCGCCAGCTTCGGGGCTTCATCCGCCTGAACTTTCTGCAACACGGGATTGGTATTTGCACCGGTAACTGCCCCGAACGCTGCTATCGCCCGTTGGAAGAGTTGTCCGGTCTTCTCCATGGCTGCAAGCGTATTCTCGAAAGTCGGCACCGCCGGATTATCCGCAATCTTGTTTATCTCCGAGAGCTGCTCGGCCATCCCCGCCTCGATGGCCGGCTGATAATCCTCATCATTGATCTTGTCGAACGGAGGCGCGTGGAATGGCAGTGTGCTCTCCGCATAAAACGGGTTCGACGGACCGAACTTTGCATCAGCGGCTGTAGCAGGCGTATAGATAGTTCCCATCGCGATGGCACCAGTCGTAATTGCAGTAGTCATGAATTTCAGCATAACCTTCCCCGGCGTGATGGCCTTGGGCGCATCCGCACCACAACCTCACGCGCTCCGATTGTATGAGAATTCCCGCGTCTGCCACAAGAATTCGCGCCATCGTCCTCTTTACGAAACTGAGTATCCGGCTACTAAGCAGTACTTCACATTAAGTCGATTTTCGATTAGAGAGTTCATTAGGCACTAAGGAGCAATTAGCGAACGGTTATGGTAGTTCACCGAAGAACGGGAATGCATACCAGGCAAGCCACGTGAATAACATCCAATGAAATAGGAAGTTCAATTTGAACGATGGCGCTGGCTTACGACCGCGTGCGAAAAGCATCCATAACGATGCAATCCAAACCACATTCACTCCGCAGACAAAATAATTATATTTCGCGCCTTGCACCAGCAAGCCATCTTTCCAGCCAACGACAAACCAGAGGGCATCTAGCAAAGTTGCGACTAGCAACAGGACGAGGGACCGCTTGGGCGCGACGGCACCACCATCAAACAGACTTGGATTCCATGCGAAGAGCAAAACCATCGGCACAGCAACCGCTGCCCTTCCCAGACCAAAGAGAGCAGGTAGGAACATAAGGGCGGGATAAGGGTAAAATGCACTCGGTCCCTGTTGGGCGAAGAGTATCCAAAACAGAGCGGGGACGAGCAAACTCAATCCAGCCAATGATGTCAAGTGGTTGCTTTTCATATCGTCGAAGGCGCTAGTTTAGCGAACCCTGCGTCACTGAGCCATCATTCATGACGCCGAATTCCCTAGGAACCGCTCTAGTGGACCTACGGTCGGGTTACCGGACCTTGAGGCGCTGAACAAAATTTCGTAGATTTTCAAACGATGCCCGGTTGTTGTACGATACCGTTCTACCTGAGGAGGACCCCATGGCCATCACTTTCACCTTAAACGGAAAGTCCCAGACCTTGACCGATGTCAGCCCGGATATGCCATTGCTATGGGTGCTGCGCGACGTCCTGAATATGACCGGGACGAAATTCGGCTGCGGCATCATGCAGTGCGGAGCCTGTACCGTGCACATCAACGGCGAAATGTCGCGCTCCTGCATGTTGCCGATTGCCAATGTAGCCGGCAAAAAGGTCACTACCATCGAAGGCCTTTCCGCCGATGGCAGTCACCCCGTGCAGAAAGCATGGATCGAGGAAGATGTTCCCCAGTGCGGCTACTGCCAGTCCGGCCAAATCATGTCCGCGGTCGCGCTGCTCGCGAAAAAGCCCAAGCCCACCGACGCCGACATCGACGAGGCCATGAGCGGCAACATCTGCCGCTGTGGCACCTACCAGCGCATCCGCAAAGCCATCCATCGCGCGGCTGGCAGCAAAGCCTAGAGTCATAAACCACGCCCGGAAGTTTCGCCAAAATCCGCAGCAGGAGTAAGCCCATGGCAACTCATCTTTCCTCCGAGCTTAAATCTCTGGATCGCAGAACATTTCTGAAAACGAGCGCGGCAGGCGGCGCCGCCTTGCTCATTGGTTTCCACCTTCCCGCGCACGCTTCTTCCGATCCGGCACAGGCGCAGGAGAAGCCGCCCATCAACCCGTTGAACGCCTGGGTGCGCATCACTCCCGACAATCGCGTCACGCTCATTCTCGCCAAGTCCGAGATGGGCCAGGGCATCATGACGGCCCTGCCGATGATTCTCGCGGAAGAGCTCTATCTCGACTGGAACAAGGTAAGCATCGAGCAAGCGCCCACGGATCCTAAAATCTATGATCTCGGCACCGGCGGCAGCGGCAGCGTCGCGGGTTCCTGGCTGCCATTGCGCCAGGCGGGCGCCGCCGCGCGTGAAATGCTCATCGCGGCTGCGGCGAAAAAGTGGGAAGTGGGCGCCGACACGTGCAAAGCGCAGAACGGCTACGTCGTGCACGGCCACCCCGAGCGCTCTTACAGTTACGGCGAGCTCGTCGCCGACGCGGCGCTCCTTCCGGTTCCCAATTTCAAGGAAGTTCCGCTGAAGAATTCGCGCGACTTCACGATCCTCGGCCGCGACACGCATCGCGTGGACGCGGCTTCCAAAGCCGCCGGCACCGCGAAATTTGGCATCGATTCGCGTCCCGATGGTTTGCTCTACGCTGTGATTGCGCGTTGCCCTGTTTTTTATGGCAAGGTTGCCTCGTTCGACGCCGCGAAAGCCAAAGCCGTCCCCGGCGTGCGTGACGTCTTCCAAATCGAGACCAGTGGCCGGGGCGCTTCCACAACCGGCGGAGTCGCCGTCCTCGCCGACAATTCCTGGGCCGCCATCCAGGGTCGCAAAGCTCTCGAAGTAAAATGGGACGAAGGCGCCGCGGCGAAGGAATCCAGCGAGGAGTTGCACAATCAGTTTGTAGCCAACGCCGCCGCGAAACCCGGAAGTGTCATCAGGAACGAGGGCGACGCCGATGCCGCCCTTTCTGCGGCCACAAAAAAAGTGGAAGCCGTTTACGAGCTTCCCTTCGCCGCGCACGTTTGCATGGAGCCGATGAATTGCACCGTGCACATTCAATCGGACCGCGCCGAAGCGTGGGTCCCGACGCAAGCGCCGCAGTGGGCGCAAGGCGTCATCGCCGAAGCCACGAAACTTCCGCCCGAAAAGGTCACTGTGCACACCACGCTGATGGGCGGCGGCTTCGGCCGGCGCTATCAAGCCGATTTCGTGATGGAAGCGGCGCAAGTCGCCAAAAAGTCCGGCAAGCCCGTCATGGTCTTGTGGACCCGCGAAGACGACATGCAACACGATTTTTATCGTCCCGCGTCGTATCACAAATGCCAGGGCATCGTGGATGCGGACGGAAATCTCGCTGCGTGGAAACATTTCCAGACTTCGACTTCGATCGCTGCCAAGTGGAGTCCCAAAGGCGAAGAAGACAACGGCCAAGGCGAATTTGGGACGGGCGCAACCGTGCCGTACAAATCTCCGAATCTTCGCATCGAATACACTTTGGCGCACTCCAGCGCACCGCGGGCGTGGTGGCGTTCGGTGGAGCATTCCAGCAGCGGTTTCGTCGTCGAGAGTTTTGTCGACGAACTTGCGGCGGCTGCCGGACAAGACCCGCTGGCGTTTCGCCTCAAGCTCATTGGCGAGTCTCGCAAATTGCCACAATTTGGAGGGGAGCCGGACTCTCCGCCTCTCGATACCGCCCGCTTGAAAGGCGTCCTGCAACTCGCCGCCGACAAAGCCGCGTGGAGCAAGCATCTCCCCGACGGCGAGGGGCGTGGCATCGCCGGATTCTATTCGTTCGATTCCTATGTTGCGGCAGTCGCGGAAGTTTCTGTGAAGCCGCGCGACTTGAAGATCAAGCGCCTGGTTTGCACCGTCGATTGCGGGCGCGTTGTGAATCCGAACGGTGTGCGCGCCCAGGTGGAAAGCGCGGCCATTTATGCGCTCACGGCCACGCTCAAGGATGCCATCACCGTTGAAGGCGGCCGCATCGTGCAATCCAATTTCAACGACTATCACATGCTCCGCATGAACGAAGCTCCGCCGATCGAGGTTTACCTGGTGGACAGCGAGGAAAAACCCACCGGCATCGGCGAGCCGACGGTTCCCGTGATTGCGCCGGCCTTGTGCAATGCGATTTTCAACGCCACGCGCAAATCGAAAAAAGAGCTCCGCCTCCGCCGCTTGCCGATTCGCGCGGAAGATCTTGCTTAGCTCTGCGCAACCTCCGCTCATTCACCATTTCCGCCTTCGATGACGGCGCTTTTTCATCCGCATTGGACGGACATTCTCGGCATCGTCACGCTCGCCATCTGGTTGCACCTGTTTTTCGGGCGCGGCTGGTTCTGGCGCCTCAAGAATCTCGATGCGGACGCGGACCGCGCCAAACCGTCGGCGCTATTCCCAAAGATCATCGCCGTTGTCCCCGCGAGGAATGAAGCGGAGACCATCGGCGAAGCTGTGACAAGCCTCGTTAGCCAGGACTATCCTGGTGTGTTTTCCATCGTCGTCGTGGACGATCACAGCGAGGACGCGACGGACGCCATCGCTCGCCGCCTTTCCCTGGAACATGGCGCGGAGGAAAAAGTCCGCGTTGTCGCCGCCTCGGCTCTCCCCGAAGGCTGGACGGGGAAACTCTGGGCGCTGAACGAAGGAGTTGCCACTACCGCCGCGGAAGCGCCCGCATTCTATTGGTTCACCGATGCGGACATCACTCATGCCCCCGGCACTCTGCACAGACTCGTGGCCCGCGCCGAACAGGACAATCTCGGCCTCGCATCCTTCATGGTGCTGCTTCAGTCGAAAACTCTGCCGGAGCGCGCTCTGATCCCCGCATTTCTCTATTTCTTCCTGATGCTCTATCCGCCCCGCTGGATTGCGGACGAGGACTTGAGCACGGCTGGCGCGGCGGGCGGCTGCATCCTCCTGCGGCGAGAAGCGCTCGAGCGCATCGGAGGGCTTGCCTCAATTCGCGGCGAAGTCATCGATGATTGCGCGCTGGCAAGAGCGGTGAAGGAGAGCGGCGGCCGCGTGTGGATGGGGCTCACTCGCGAGAGCGCCAGCCTGCGAGCCTATGGCACATTCGGAGAAATCCGGGACTTGATTGCCAGGACGGCCTTCACGCAACTGCGTTACTCCACTCTGTTCCTGGCAGGCACGCTGGCTGGAATGTTTTTGACATACGTTGCCCCGGTTTTTCTCCTCTTCGCGCAAGATTCAACCGCAAAGTTGCTTGGTTTGCTGGCGTGGCTCCTGATGACTCTCTCGTTCCTTCCCACGGTGCGTTTCTATCGGCTGTCGCCGGCCTGGGCGCCACTCTTGCCGCTAACTGCGTTGTTTTATTCTTATGCGACATGGTTTTCCGCGGCCCGATATTGGATGGGCAAAGGCGGATTGTGGAAGGGGCGAGCGCAAGCGCCGAAGGGCGCCTAACTGCAAACAGGCTGTGAGATTTTGCGCGACGCGAAGCCGCATCGGACGCTACGGCTGTGTGAGGAATTTCGCGAGAGGCTCCCAGTAGTTGCCTCTCCATCCCTCTGCAAGGTGCTCCGCGTCGCCTTTGGGAAATCCCGTGTGGTCAAAAACAATCTTGGTTTCGGAGCCTTGCTCGACAAGTTCGAACCTCGCGATCGAGTAGACTCCCGGGCCCCAGCTTCCGGCTCGCCAGGCCTGGACAATTCGTTCGTTCGGCACAAGTTCAATGTTTCGTCCAGAAATATATCCCCCGAAGAGTGAGAACGCGCCGCCTGCTTCGTTCCTGATTTCCGCTGGGACCTTGCCCGGCGCCATGCCGGACTTCACGGCAGCGCTCAGCTGCGTGACTTGATGGAACTGTTTTGCGTCGGTAAGCACTTCATAGACGCGCTTGCGGGCTGCCTTGAAAACCGTTTCGTCGTGAATGGATTCGGCCGTATGAGAAATCTCTTCCGTGGTAGCTCCAACCGCTTCGGCGGAACCCAAGCCCAAGCTGCCGAGCGCCAAAGCCACACCGGCAATCGCCTGGCGCCGCGTGGGATTTGTTGCGGGGGAATTCAGATACTTCGTGTTGCGCATGGTCGTCCTCCTGTTTCTCCGGATTTATGTTCAAGGTGATCCGGGAGTGCATGGAAGCACGCCCCCAAAATATGTTCAAGATAATATTTTGCTGGAGAGGAAACTGCTGTTTGAGCGATACTTCGGCGCATCAGAAATGAGGGGGGGAGATATGCCTTATCCCAAAGGACACCGCAACGAGGTCAGGAAGAAGATTGTGCAGAGTGCGCGGAGGCTGTTCAACCGGCATGGCTTTGATGGCGTGTCTCTCAAACAGATCATGGCTGGCGCGGGCCGGACGCACGGCGGATTCTACAGCTACTTCGAGAGCAAGAGCGATTTGTATGTGCAGGTCTTGAGGTGTTTTTTTACCGACCCCGAATGGAAGAGTTGCTGGGAAGGAGTGGAAGTGGACCTGGCCTCCAGCAAAGTAGGGCCGCAAGTGGTGCGCGCCTATTTGTCGCGTCAGCATTTTGAGGACGTCGAGAATTCGTGTCCGATGACGGCGTTGCCGACCGATGTGGCCCGCAGCAGCGCAAACACAAAGCGCGCGTTCGAGACCGTGTTCCAAGCAATGGTGAGCGTGCTGGAGCGCAGCATGGCGGCACAGAGCTCGGCACGTCGAGACCCTGCTCAGGCAATCGCCGCCCTGTGCGTGGGAGGAATGGTCGTGGCGCGAGCCATGGCCGATCGAGCCTATGCAGACGAACTGCGCGACGCATGCATGGGCGTCGCTCTCAAGCTGGGAGGCTGGGACAAGAAAGGAAATTGAAAAATGGCAACTTCAAACGGCCGCAACAGGTCCGAGCGGCGGCATCCTAGCTGGGACTTGAGCAAATAGCGGCTCCCCGTCTTCGTTTTGAAATACCCGGCGGAGAGAATGGGGCAGGCACATTGCCTACGGGAACCGGCGAGCGTATATTGACGTGCGGCCGGGAACAGCAGCGCAGAATTGCCGAAAAACTTTTGGGATACTGGAGAGAGACCGTGAAGAAACTGTGTGGATTTGCGCTTTGTTTCTTGGGACTGGCGGCGATGCCTTTGCCGGCGCAGGCTCCGGGGCTTTCCGGCGTGTACGCGCAGATCCGTGCGGAAGAGACAAACCACTCGAAAATCATGTGGATCATTCATGAGGTCGCGGATGTGTACGGGCCGCGGGTGACGGGGACGCCGAATTTGAAGGCCGCGGACGATTGGGCGGTAAAAACGATGGCGTCGTGGGGACTCTCGAACACACATTTGGAGCCGTGGACTTTTCAGCCGCCGAGCGCCGCGACGCCGGTGCCCGGTTGGGAAAACACCGAGCTTTTGGCGGAGGCGGTAACGCCATTCCACGGGCAATTGATGGTGAAGCCTCTGGCATGGACGCCGAGCACGAGCGGAGCGGTCACCGCGCAAGTTGTGCGGCTCGATCCGCCGGGACTAGCGCCGCCCACGGGCGGTGGATTCAATTTTTTTGGAGGAGCTCCGCCTCCACCGGAACCGAAATGGGCGGCGCCGCCGATGCCGGCAGCCGCAAAGCCCGCGGAGCCGAAACAGCCGACGCAGGCGGAGCTCGATGCCTATCTGAACTCGATAAAGAACAAAATTCGCGGCGCCATCGTGTTCGTTGGCCGGCACGTCGAAGTTGCCGAGGACATGAACCCAGCAGCGATGCGGCGTCCCGAAGACGAATGGAAGTCGCGTTTCGATGCGAAGAATCCGCGGCCGTTCCGCTTTCCCGAGCAGCCGAAATTGCCGGAAGGGCAGCTGACGCGGCAAGAAGTGTCGAGACAAGTGGATCAATTCCTGGTGGACAATGGCGCATTGGTGCGCGTGAACGATGCCGGTCGCGCGCATGGAATCATCATCGCGCAGCAAAACAGCACGTACGATTGGGCTCGCGCGGTGCCGACGCTCGTGATGCGGAATGAAGATTACGGGCGTATTTCGAGAATTATGGATGATGGGGCACCCGTAACGCTGCGCATCAACATCCAGAATAAGGAATATCCCGAGGGCGCCACCGCGTATAACGCGATTGGAGAAATTCCGGGCACGGACAAGAAAGAAGAAATCGTCATGCTCGGCGGGCATTACGATTCGTGGCATGATGCGACGGGCGCGACCGACAACGGAATCGGCTCCTCGATGATGCTCGAGGCAGTGCGGATTCTGACGGCGCTGCACGTGAAGCCGCGGAGGACGATCCGGATCGCGTTGTGGAGCGGAGAAGAAGAAGGTCTGCTAGGTTCGCTCGCCTATGTGCAGCAGCATTTTGGGAGTTTTGAAAACCAGAAGCCGGAGTATGCGAAGTTGGATGCGTACTTCAACATTGATTCCGGAACGGGGAAGCCGCGAGGGGCTGGAGTCTTTGGTCCTGAGTCAGCGGCGGACATGGTTCGCGAGGCGATGATGCCCTTTGAGGAATGGGGATTCACGGGAGTCGTGAAGAGCGATAGCCGCAGAACGGGGGGAACGGATAGCACTTCGTTTAACAACGCCGGGTTGCCGGGAATCGGGCTGGCCCAGGACGCATTTGATTACGGTTCGTTCACGCATCACACGAATTTGGATACCTATGAGCGAATTTATGAAGAAGACGTGAGAGAAGGCGCGGTGGAGATTGCCTCGGCGGTGTACGCGCTGGCAATGGCCGACGACATGGTGCCGCGCTTCAAAGACATGGAGATGCCGAAGCCTGTGCCGGAACCTGCCCCGGGTTCGCAGGCAACACCGGTGCGGCATATCCCGGCGAACTGACGGTTAGGCGCTAATCTATTTTGCGATTACAAACGTGGAGTGAAGCTCCGCGTTGGAATTGCCGCCCGCCCAAATGTCGAAGGTGGCGGGTTCTTCGACCCAATCTTTCCTAGCGGTACTCCAGTAGGTCAACTCATCATTTCCAAGGGAAAAGTGGACGGTCTTTTTTTCGTGCGAGGCGAGCGTGATGCGCTCGAAGCCCTTCAGTTCGCGGACGGGACGCGAGGTGCTGCCAGATTGTTGATGAATGTAGATCTGGGCGACTTCGTCGGCTGTTGCCGCGCCGGTGTTTTCGACGTCGACAGAAGCATGAATTGTTTCGCCGGGCTTGATCTCCGTCCGGCCCAGTTTCAAATTTGAAAAGCGGAACGTGGAATAGCTGAGGCCGTAGCCGAACGGATAGAGCGGCGTACTTTCCTCCTCCCAGTAGCGCTTGCCTTGATTTTCCGGGGATTGCGTCGTGTTGTGCGCGTAATAAATCGGTAGCTGGCCAACGTCACGCGGCCAGGTGATGGGAAGCTTGCCTCCGGGGATGGCGTCGCCGAAGAGCAGATTGGCTACGGCGTTGCCGCCCTGCGTGCCGGGGTACCAGGCTTCGAGAATTGCCGGAACGTGTTGCGCGGCCCACTTGATGTTGAGAGGGCGGCCATTCAGTAGAACGAGTACGACTGGTGTTTCCGGCGCGGCAACCGCTTCGAGAAGTTGCTCCTCGCGACCGGGAAGATCGAGGGACTCGCGTGAGGCTCCCTCGCCGCTCATGTTCTGCGCTTCGCCTAGCACGAGAATCGTGAGGTCGGAGGAACGCGCGAGGGCGACAGCCTTGGACATTTCACTTTTGGATTGTTCCGGAGTCCAGACGGGCGGCGCCTTTAGATGAATGATTTCGTCGAAAAAGGACGGAAATGTCCTCCGAATCTGAACGCCGGGAGCGTAACCAAGCTCAACCTGTGAGCCGAGTTTATAGCGAAGGCCGGCCAAGACGGTGACCGTTTCCTGGAGATCTTCCTGGAAAACCCATGAGCCGAGCGTGTCGAGTTGCGAATCGGCCAGCGGGCCGACGACGGCGATTTTTTTGTAGGCGCTCTTGTTGAGCGGGAGAAGATTGCCTTCATTGCGGAGCAGCACGGCGGTGCGTTCGGCGGTATGGAGAGCGGCTGTGCGATGTTCTGGGGTGGAGAGAATTTGCCGGGAGCGAGCTACGTCCACGTAGGGATGATCAAAAAGGCCGAGGCGAATTTTCATTTCGAGAATGGGGCGGACGGCGTCATCTATTTGTTTCTCGGAGATTTCACCGCGTTGAGCGGCGGCGGGAAGACTCCTGGAAAAGGCGGTGAACCCGATGGCCATCTCCATGTTGAGGCCGGCGTTGAAAGCACGGAGTCCGGCTTCTTCGACATCCTTTGCGAAGCCGTGTTTTGCGAGGCTCTTTACGGAGTTCGCATCGCTGACCACAAAGCCGGCGAATTTCCACTGATCACGAAGGACGTCCTGGAGAAGCCAGCGATTGCCGGTGGCGGGGACGTCGTTCAAATCGAGGTAGGCGCTCATGGCCGAGCCGACGCCGGCTTTGACGGCGGCGTGAAAGGGGCCGAGGTACACGTTGTAGAGAAGAGTTTCGGGAAGGTAGGCTTCGTCGTAGTCGCGGCCGCCTATTGCGGCGCCGTAGCCCGCGAAATGCTTCATGCACGCGAGGATGTGATCAGGCGAGCCGATGAAATCGCCTTGAAATCCATGAACTTGTGCGGCGGCCATGGCGGAGCCGAGATAGGGATCTTCGCCAGAACCTTCCACTATGCGGCCCCAGCGCGGATCGCGAGCAATGTCGAGCATCGGAGCAAAGGCCCAGTCGATGCCGACTGAACGAGCTTCTTTTGCGGCGATGGTCTGAGCCTGTGTGACGGCGGCAGGATCCCATGAAGCGGCCATGGCGATGGGCACGGGGAAGATGGTGCGGAAGCCGTGGATGACATCGAACCCAAAAATTAACGGGATGTGCAGACGTGTTTGATCGACGGCGAGATGCTGGAGGCGGTTAATTTCAGAAGGATCGGTGACGAAAAGCAGCGAGCCCACACGGCCTTTTGTGACAGCATCGTCGATGGCCTTCTCGGTGCGGAAATCAAAGAGCTGACTGAGCTGGCCAATTTTTTCGTCTAGGTTCATTGCCTTGAGTAGCGAGTCAATACGCTGGTGAACGGCTTGGTCGCCGGGAGGCGTGGGGGAAGGATTTTGGGAAAAGGAGAGCGGGATAAAAGAGAATGCGAGAGCGAACGTCAGCGCAATCACGAAGACGGGGATTTTACGTGCGGGCGCTGATGCTTTCTGAGTGGCAATAATCGGCTTCAAGGGCGGCCTCCGAAAGGAACGCGTCATGCTATCGGGATTGCAGCAATAAAGGGAAGTCAAAAAGATCGAGCTATCGACGCAAAGCGTAGCGTGGTTGACGCGCCCTCCGGAGATCACGGAACATCCAAGACGCTTCGAGCTTAAAAGCCTTTCGGACGGTCTTTAACTACGGCAAACGCCTTCTCCAAAGCCAGCCCAGCTCGACCAATAGTGCCTTCGTCAAACAACCGCCCAATCAGTGTGATCCCATGCGGCACGCGCCTAGGCGGCGAGAATTTTGGCAAAGGCCGGCTGGGGTCGGGCGCCCAATCCGTCCGCGCTTCTGTGACCTCGACAAACCCGGCGCGCATTGTCAGCGATGGATGCCCGGTAAAGTTCGTGATTGTCAGGATTTCGTCGCGCAGCGACGGCACGAGCAGCATATCCACCTGCGAAAACACCCTGGCCATTTCCACTGCAACCTTCCGCCTTAGCCGGTCCGCCTGCACAAAATCCACTGCCGACAAGAATCGC
>Ga0134128_10005281_pt1 | contig 15657 bp, 16 predicted proteins | sample KB31754_FD_96462 | JGI IMG/M metagenome (GOLD analysis project Ga0134128, IMG submission 96462) | Terrestrial soil microbial communities with excess Nitrogen fertilizer from Kellogg Biological Station, Michigan, USA - KB3-175-4 | ecosystem: Environmental > Terrestrial > Soil > Unclassified ...
CTCTTCTTCTCTTTTTGACGAAGATGGGGAAGTAAAAAATGAACATTTAGAAAATTATGAAGGAATTCTGAAGCATCATGGCTTTACGCAATATCATGATAGTCCTAATAAAACAAGTTATAAAAATGGAGATCAGAAAGTATTTCTAGATAAGAATATGAATACTGGCGAAGTATCAACTTGGTCTCATCATGTCCCAAGTCAACAACAATCAAATATGTATTTCAGAAAACTAGGAATGATGGCTGATACTCTTCATGATTCTCTTCTGAAACATAAAGGAAAGAAATTTATATAATTTTAGATATGCCTAATAAAGATACTTTTACTTACAGAGGAAATGTAAATCTCAAACGTCCCGGCACGAAAATTGCTTGGACAAATGAAATGATTTCTGAATGGATGAAATGTAAAGAAGATATTTTTTACTTCATTGAAAAATATTATAAAATCGTAACTGAAGATGGATTAGTCACAATGATTCCTCGTGACTATCAAGTAGAGCTAATTGAATCTATGAGAGATAATAGATTCACTTTGGCGGTAATGAGCAGACAGTGCGGCAAAAGTGAGGCATGTAGAGCTTTTCTTCTTCATTACATTTTATTCAATGATTTCAAGACAGTAGCTATCGTTGCTGACAAAGCCCCTACTGCTCTGGAAATTCTTTCTAAGCTTCAGCTATCATATCAGAATCTTCCTATGTGGCTTCAGCACGGTATTATCGAATTTAATAAAGGATCATTTGTTCTAGAAAATAATTCAAGAATTATCGCGACAGCTACTTCAGATAATTCTCTTCGTGGATTTACTATTCATGTTCTGATGGTGGATGAGGCGGCGCACGTTGAACATTGGGATGATTTTTATTCTGCTATTAGACCCACAATTTCTGCCGGTAAAGAAACTAAAATTGTATTGATTAGTACGCCGAGGGGTATGAATCATTTTTATAATTTCTATGCAGGATCATCTATAGGTTCTTGGAAAAACAAAAATGGATTTCATGGGATATTTGTTCCTTGGTGGCATGTTCCCGGTAGAGACGAAAATTGGGCTTCCACCGAACTGGCTTCTATGAATTTTGATCAAGAAAGATTCGATAGAGAATATGCTTGTACATTCGTTGGTTCTTCTGGCACCTTAATATCTGGTCCTACTTTGCGAAAATTAAAAGAAGAAATAGAAAAGATCGAACCTAAATCAATTTTCGATGATGGATTACTCAGAATGTATGATTATCCTGTCAAAGAAGAATTAAGTTATGATGAAATTTCCAGACAACAAATCATGAAAGTCAAACCTCATATCTATGCTATTACTGCTGACGTATCGCGAGGAAAGAAACTAGACTATTCAGGATTTTCGGTCTTCGACATCACAGAAAAGCCATTTGTTCAGGTAGCAACTTATAGAAATAATGAAATCACTCCTGCCGACTATTCGGACGTGATTCATAAGATTGCCACGTTATATAATAATGCCTATGTTCTCTGTGAAATTAATGATATCGGAGAGCAAGTTGGAACTGATTTGATGGAGAATAAGGAATATGAAATGGTCATCTGCTCAAAAGGCAATGGCAGAGCGGGCAAGGCTTTCTCTCTAGGGGGTGTGAAGGTTGATAAGGGGCTTCGGACCACCATAGCCTCAAAGAAGTCAGGATGCCTACTCCTGAAGCTCCTAATCGAGCAGGATAAGCTTAAGATCAATGACGCTTGGACCCTGAACGAACTTCTGACCTTTGTAAAGCAGAAAAACAATTCCTATGCTGCCGAGGAAGGCAAGCATGACGATATGGTCATGACTCTTGTGCTATTTGCTTATTTCTCTGATTCTAAATTCTTCGAAGAACTTGTAGAACAGAATACAATTTCTACTATTTCAGAAAGAAATCTAGACGACATGGTAAAGAATCTTCTTCCGTTCGGATATATTCAACAGCAAGTTATAGACGAGAAAGATTGGATGTTCCGAATAGGAAAACAGGATTATAAGGAAATGTTTCTTCCTTGGAATAATGGCTTTCAAACGAGCAATGTGGAAGTTCTTACTCTTCCGAATTTTTAGTAATGTTAAATCTTGTAATCCTTCCGAAATATCAAGTTTTTATTTCAAAATCCCCCTTTGATAAATAATTTCAAAAATTATCTTGAAAGAGGAGAAGAGACTTGTTTAATGTAAGTCCCGGAGTCAGCACTACAGAAACATCAGTTGGACAGGTTGTTCAGGCCGTTGGAACAACGACTGGCGCTCTTGCTGGTTACTTTTCATGGGGGCCGGTATTCTCCCCGCAACTTATTTCTTCAGCCAACAATATGGCTAAGGTATTCTATACTCCTACTAATTGGAATTATGAGACATGGTTTTCTGGTTCTAACTTCCTTGATTATGGAAGTGCGTTGTGGGTCGCCAGAACAGCTAATTGCACTCCTAATACGACAGGAGCTAATCTAGCTGCCAATGCTTCAAGTCAGTTCCCGAACAATTCATTCAATGCTATTGCAGTTCCATTTCAGGGATATCTAAACGGAAACACTCCTAATGCTGCTGTTGTATTGTCTTCGATTGTTCTGAATTCTTCAGACTTCTCAGCAAAGTATGCAAACGGTTATTTCAATACAAATTCTGTAGCTATTGCTAAATATCCGGGGGCTCCGGGAAATTCTCTGAGAGTCGGACTTTGCATGTCGCCTACACAGTTTAACACTCCTAATCTTCAGCTTTCAGGAACAATTTCTGGTGGAACTGCAAATGGCAACTCTTTCATTGGTTCTATTACATTCGTTCCCGGAAGCAACACGGCTAATCTGATTTTCACGTCTACAGCCGGATCAAACGTTGCCGCTGGTAACTCTTATGCTAATAACTTCATTGCAAGCTTCTTTGCTCGTGGAGACATTCTGAATGTCAACACAGGCAACAGAATTCAGCCTACTCAGGCTCTTCAACTTACAAATATTGGAGTGGCTACAACTAATACTACAAACACTGTCGTTAAGCTGAGCTTCTCTCAGAAGTATTCTGGCTCTCAGAATATCTCTTCGAACGCTGTCAGCCGTCAGTGGCAATATGCTCAGTTCTTCTCTGTGCCTAATACTTGGATTAGCACATGGCAGGGTCAGTCATCTTCTCCTAATACTCAGGATATTGTTCTTGGTATTGTGGTTGACGAAGACGGAGCTTTCACAGGAACTCCTAACACAATTCTTGAAACCTATAATGGACTGTCAAGAGCTACCGATGCTGTTGATTCTCAGGGGAATCCTCTCTTCTATAGAAACGTGATTAACCAGAATTCATCTTACATTTGGTTGGTAAATGATCTTCCAAATGCTCCTTCTAACACGGCTGCTCAGCTTGTGAATGCAAACAACGGATCAACTCCTTGGGATGCTTCTCTTCAGTGCGGTCAGGATGGGGCTCAGGGCGAAGCTAATGCCAATCTTGGCGATCTGATGAACGGATGGCAGCTTTTCTCAGGAAGAGATAATTATTCCATTAATCTTGTTGTTTCTGGAAAGCCTGTTGGTGGCTCTGCTCAAGCAGGAATCAATGGAACGACTTATAATAACTTCTTCATGGCCGACTGGCTTATCAATAATCTCGGAGAGACAAGAAGAGATTGTGTTGTCTTCTTCTCACCTGATAAGAATATCGTTGTGAACAATATTGGTAACGAAGTTACAGACGTTCCTAATTGGGCCTCTCTTGTGACTCCATCAACCTATGCTGTTATGGACACCGGATATAAGTATATGTTCGATAAGTATAACAACACATGGCGTTGGGTTCCTCTAAACGGAGACGTGGCCGGAACTTGCGTATTCACTGATGCCGTGGCTTATCCTTGGTATTCTCCCGCTGGTCCAAATAGAGGAATGATCAAAAATGTGACCAAGCTTGGATGGAATCCTCAGCAGGATGAAAGAGATATTATCTATCCTCTTTCAATTAATCCAGTTTGCTCGATCAAGGGTCTCGGAACTCTCCTTTATGGAGACCGTACATTTACTCAGCAAACTTCTGACTTCAGAAGCATCAACATTCGTCGTCTATTCCTCTATATGGAAACTGCCATTGCTGCTGCTGCTCGTTATACGCTCTTTGAACTGAATGATATCTTCACACAGAATCAGTTCACAAATATGGTTGAGCCATTCTTACAGGGAATTGCTTCAGCTAGAGGTATCGAGGAAGACTTTGCTGTTATCTGTAACGGAAACAACAATCCTCCTGCCGTGGTCGATGCTGGTGAATTCCTTTGCGCTGTGCTGGTTCGTCCTCTTCATAGCATCAACTTTATCAGAATCGACTTCTTCTCTGTCGGAGGAGCGATTTCGTTCTCTGCGGTTGCTGTGCCTTCTGCTTAATAATAAGAAACCTGATCAACAGGTCAAATTAAAAGGCTCCTCTTGGGAGCCTTTTTTTACGTTTATAGAAAATTTATATTTTCTATCATGTTCCACTGTTTAAGTTCTTCTCGGACTTCCATAAGACATTCGCCAAGAAAATTTTTCCCTTCCAATTTTTCTCGTCCAGAATAGCATCATTAGTTTAAAGGACGAGTTTTCATTTCTTTAGACCTTTCCATTTGATAAATAATTTCAAAAATAAGATTACATCTTGACAGATTATTTGTCAACAAGAGAGGGATATCACATTGGCTTCAAGTGCATTCGACATCAACAGTTTTCTCCAAAACGGGTTAGTTTATGGAGGAGCAAGACCTTCAAAGTTTAATGTTATTGCCGCCGTTCCGCCTGCTATTGTTCTGCCGAATTTCGTTCAGAAACTTGTCTTCACGGCATCTTCTGCTTCTATTCCAGCTTTTAATTTAGGAGCTATTCCTCTTCCCTATTTCGGGCGTAAGGTAAAGACGGCTGGTGACAGAACATGGGATGACTGGCAGATGACAGTCATGCTCGATGAAGATTATATTACCAGAGGCGGGTTTGAGGTTCGGAACAACTCAATCAATTCTCTTGTAACAAACGTCATGTCTCCATCTAATGATAACGATACAGGAATCGTTCCTTCTCCGGGAAATGTCAATGCTGGCATAGGAGGAGCCATTTCTGGGATTGGAGGAAATGTATCAGAATTCGGAGAACCTTACAAGTCTAACTGGACAATCAATCATTATGCCAAGGATGGATCAGACGACATCATTCGTCAGTATACTCTTCTTGGAGCATGGCCTAGAGTCATCGGTCCTATTGAATTGGGATGGGATATGGTAGATAGAATAGCACAATTTACGGTTCTTGTTTCTTATGATGCTTGTGTTCCGACCGAAGAAAATACCTCACCTAAGACTGCTGCTACACCTTCCTATGAAGCGTGGGTATAAATACTTCTAAAATTTAGGAGTATTCACAATTCCTTTTCCTTATGGTCTAGACAGAATATTCGGGTTCAAATTTCAAAGATTTGAACCCGAATATTTAAAACGCGAACCGATTGCCAATGACGCTATCAGCATTATTGATCGTGACTCAGAATCAACTGCGGCCTCTATTGCCTCTACCACAACTGCTACCGGAATCTTTATTGATGTTCAGGGAACAGTAAAGACAGAAGCAGAACTTGTCACCAAATATCGAGATATGGTCTCTCATCCCGAAGTCGATAATGCCGTGGATGAGATTGTCAATGAGGCAATATGCACAGAAGATGATTTTCAAGTCAAGATTGATCTTTCTAAACTCGATGGTCTCCTAGATGACAAATCAAGAGAAATTATTCAGCAAGAACATAATGTAGCACTTCAACTTCTAGATTACAAAGCCAAATGCTATCACATTTTTCGTAGATGGTATATCGATGGGAGAGTCTATTATCATGCTGTGATTGACGATAAAGCTCCTCAGGAGGGCATCAAGGAGCTTCGATATATTGACCCTCGTAAGATACGAGAAGTCAAGGAAATGAAGCCCAAGAGCCTTGGAGTGGGTGCTACAACGATGAATCAGCCTGCCACGATCCAGATCACGGCAGCGAATTATTATCTCTATAATGAAATGGGATTTTCTACGGTTGCCCGAGGACAGCTTCAATCTTCAGGACCACTTTCCTCATCTTCGATCAAGGTTTCTAAAGATTCAATAGTCCATGTTCCATCAGGACTTACTGATACGTCTGGAACTATCGGATTAGGTTTCATGCATAAAGCTATGAGAATTCTGACTCAGCTTAAGACTATGGAAGATTCTCTTATCATTTACAGATTAGCTAGGGCTCCTGAAAGACGTGTTTGGTATATCTATGTCGGTAATCTTCCCAGAGTGAAGGCTGATCAGGTCATTCAAAATGTGATGACCATGCAGAAGAATAGATTGGTTTATGATTCGACCACAGGAGCCGTTCAAGACTCTCGTAAATTCATGACAATGCTTGAAGACTACTGGCTCCCCGTACAGGCTGATGGTCAGGGGACGAAAGTTGATGCTCTTCCCGGAGGAAAGACTCTAGGAGAAATTGAAGATATTAATTATTTTCAGCAACTTCTATTCAACTCTCTGAATGTTCCTATTTCCAGATTACAAGATGACGCTAATCCATTTAATACTGGACAGCCTGAAGAAATCAATAGAGCAGAAGTTAAATTCAACAAATTTATCAAGAGATTACAGAATCAATTTTCTAATCTTTTCAGAGATGTTCTGAAGAAGAATCTCATTCTGAAGGGACTTATGAGTCTAGAAGAATTCGATGCTATTGAAAAGCTTATTGATTATGAATTTGCTATTGATAACCACTTCGCTGAACTGAAGGATCAGGCTATCACAAAAGCTCGTTGTGAAGCCTATATGGCTATGATGGAAACAGGAATTATCGGGAAATATTATTCTGATACTTGGGTTCGAAGAAATATCTTCCAACAGACTGAAGAAGATATTAAAAAAGAAACTATGCAGATTATTGAAGACCTTCAGAATCCTCTTTATCAACAACCAATGCCGGGGGAAGAACAGCAATCAGATCAGCAGCAAGAACAACAGCCTGAACAGGAAATGGAAGCTCCTCCTGAAATGCCTGCTCCTACGAATCAGGATAGGGCTCAACTTGCCATGAAGGCCATTGGGTTGATTAACAAAGATCATCGTGGTGGACATGACAATAGACTTGCTCGTCAGGCTGCTACTCTTGCCATGAAGTCAAATCCTGAAGATAGAGCCAAGCAGAATCTATCTAAAACCAAGGCTAATACCGAAGATAAAGAATTGAAAAATCCACAAAAACAAGAACAGAATAAATAAAATTAAAGAATTCTAAGGAGAATAAATTGGCTACTTCTAAAGTAAATGAAATTTCTAATGAAAAGCTTCAGGCTTATATTGACAAAGCCAAAGTAGGTCTGGCTGGATATGGCGAAGGTGGAGTTTTCAAGAGAAATAGATATCAAGGCATTGATGATGCGACAGATATTATCAAAAATCGTAAGCATCCTATCACCAATCCCAAAATTCATGATCTTCGTCATATGAGTCATGGAGAGGCTTATAATCATACTCAAGTATCAGATCATATTAAAGACGGAGATATTCTACACGTTAAAGGCGGCGCAGGACTCATGTATAAAGCTTGGCCTGTAATGGTCAAAGGCGAGTCTGATGCTTTTCATCATATTAAAGATGGAGCCAATTGGGATAGTTTCAGTCATGGTAGATATAAGAAAGCAGCAGAATTAGCCAGGAGACTAAAAGACGACGAAGATAACCATCATGTAGAGGAATCAGAAATGGAATAATTCAATCCAGATAAAGTAGCATTCTACGAGATGCTTGATGATGTCATGAATAAGAATATTCTTGGATTTCAGGAGAAGTTCAATGAAGTTCTTGTGGGAAGACTTTCTGATGCTGTAGAAAATTTCAAGTCTAATCTGACCAATCACGTCTTTAATGGAGAGACAAGAGAAATCACTCCTGCTGTTCTTGAAAAGTATATGAAGAAAAATCGTGATGACGACGATTATCGTGGCAAAGACAAGAAACGTGATCAGGAAAGAAACAATAAGCGTAAAGAGAAGGCTGCGGCTCGTAATGTAGACGAGAGACGCCATTTCGATTACGAAGACGAAGATGATGATCGTCGCAAGGACAAAGAACGCACGAAAGAGCGTAAGGAGAAGCGTAAGGAAAAAAATGCCATCCATGCCTCTATCCATAAAGAAGATACAACTGGAATCGAAGACGAAGGAACTCTTCTTGGCCGTGAAGAAGGTCTAAATCTCGCTCAGGAAGATCATTGGATTCAGGGAGCTATTAAGCATCCGGGAGCCCTTCATAGAGAGCTAGGAGTTCCTGCTGGAAAGAAAATTCCTGCAAAGAAGCTCAAGGCTGCTGAACATAGTTCTAATCCTCTTGAAAGAAAGAGAGCAGACTTGGCAGCAACTCTAAAGCATATGCATCACTAAAAGGAAGAGACTTAATTGGCAAAGGTAACACAAAACGACCTTCATTTATATCCTAGACCTTCTGGTGAACAGAATTTCTATGCAAAGCATCGTTGGGTAACTCCTAATGATCAATTCCTTCTGCCTGATAATGGGGTCTTTAAAATTGCCACGAAGGTCTTCAATCGTGGCAAAAATAGATTCGGTTATGATACTCTTCAGTCTATTAAGAAAATGGACAATAAAGTTTTCCCCAGAGGATTTTCTATTGGCGAAGCTGAAGATGAAGTAAGAGTTCGTCACAAACCTCGTAAGGATTGGACTAGGCATAATATTCATTCTTATTCTCGTAAACATATGATCAGAATCATGAAAATTCTTGGTTTAGATAAGTATTCTAAACCTGAGAGAGGATTTGCTCTAGAAAACCTCATCGAACTTTCTGAACATCTTGCTGCTGATGCTTCTGTCAAAGATTATATTGACGACTTCCAAGGATCAAAGAATTCTAAGTTCGCTGGGAAATCCCCTGAGAAGAGACGTAAGATGGCTATTGCTGCTTGGTACGCCAAGAATGAAGCTGTGGATGAAGGCGAGGTCGTTGACCTTACTTCACATCCGAAGTACAAGAATAAACGCCCTCTATATAAGATGCATGGAGAAAATTCTAGAAAAATTAATACTTTAGATTTTGCTCGTAGACATGGATATAAACTTTCTAAGCCTAAAGTTGTAGGAGAGTTAGAAATCACTGAAATTTCTAAAGGAAAGCTTTTTGATTATCTAAAGAAGTCTACTCCTTCCGTTCCAAGTGAAGATAGAAGAAAAGAAGGTAGAAATCTTGCCAAAGATAAACTTGGTTTCGGTACTCATCGTCCTAAAGTTCGTGCTGAGTCAGAAGACCTTGGAGATTATTCTTGCGCCCCTGAACAAACTGATCATGACGAAGATGATGTTAAGAAGCATTCTATTGAAGTTCTGAAGGCTCGAATAGCAGGAAGTAATAAGACATACAATGGAGAGGAAGTAGACGGCGAGGAAACTTGTCATTCTTTCAACTCTTCATCTCAAGAAGTCAACTCTCATAACGCTCGTAAACAGGAAGAAGATAAAGCTATTCCTGAAGGATTTTATAATAACGGTATTCGAGTCAATCCAAGAACTTATTCGGCTGGCAAAGCAAAGAAAGTTTCGAATTATCTTTCTAAACAAAAAGCTCAAATTGGTAAGGATATGAAGAATGGCGGGTAAAACTGGTAATACTTATCAACTTTCTGTGGGAACAACTCCTGTAGTTGTAGGAACAGTCGGAACACATGGTAATCGTGTTCTTCATCTGACTATTCTTTCTTCTGCATCGAATAGTATATTTTATGGCTTTTCCAATACAGTATCATCAACTAACGGAGCTATTCTCAAGAATACAAATTCTTATGACGTTACTATTGAGACAGCCGCTAATGTTTATGCTGTTTCTGCTGCTGGAAACGTTGTAATTTCTGTTGCGGAGGTCATAGGTTAGAACATACAACTCTGTCCATCACTGGTCTATGTATCCTGAATCAGTCAAAACAATCAAAGATAAAATCAAATATAAAAGACAATTTCAAATTTGTTCAGACGAGACAAGACAAAAAAATGTCAGATGCTCGAAAAGGTCATGTAGTTACAGAAGAAACACAAAGAAAAATTGGAGCACGAAATTCTATATCATTAAAAGGAAAACGTTCCTTGGAACAAAGGCTGCTCAACCGACACAACTCATCTTTCAGAACATCAATTCAAAAAAGGCTTTGTTCCTTGAAATAAAGGTAAGAAATATAAGAGAAAATCAAAAGAATAAATAAATTAAAACAATTATAAAAGGCTGTACACAAAAAATGAAGTTTCTCAAAGAAATCTCAAATTCTTATATTATGGAAATGGTTACAGAAGGTGAAGGATCATCAAAGAAAGCCTATGTAAAAGGACTTTTTCTTGAATTCGATAATCCTAATCGTAATAACAGAATCTATCGTTCTGAATGGCATGATCCCACAGTAGAGAAATATATTCAAGAGAAAGTTAAGGGCGGAAATGCTTGGGGAGAACTCGATCACCCAGATTCTCCTACAATCAATCTGAAGAATGCTTGTTGGCGTATTATGGAAATGAATAAAGACAAGTCCAACTGGTACGGTAAGGCTATTCTCAGCACAGAAGGCATGGGAAGAGTTGTTGCTGGACTTCTTGATACAGGAGGAAAGGTTGGAACGTCTTCTCGTGGCATGGGATCGGTCAAGAGTCTGTCTGAAGGCTCAACACCTACTCTAGAAGTTCAGAAAGATTTTCGTCTTCTGACCGCTGGCGATGCTGTTTCTGATCCTTCTGCACATGGAGCATTCGTAGATGGAATTATGGAAAATGTTGAGTGGTATTTTAACGAATCAACAGGAAGTTGGATGGCCGAGAAGGCTACTGAAGTTCGACAAAAGATTAAGAAGATGTCCCTGACAGAAATTCAGGAAACCAAGTCTCATATGTTCATGAATTTTCTTAATGAACTGAAGAATTATAAATAATAAAAACAATTTAGGAGAAGACATTCTAATGGCAATTGTAATTAAAGATAAGAATGCAGGAATCGAAGGTCTGGTTACTCTTACGGGAGAAAACGAAGTAACTATTGATTGGGCCAACGATAAGGCTGATGTTCTTACTGTAGAAGATTTTCATAGTCTATCTGAGTCAGATGATTATGAAGTGGAAGAAATTGATGAGGACATGGGCGACGGACAGGCTCAGACGGATGCCATGCGTTCTATTCAGACTCATTCTTCTCCTGATAAGGAAAATGGCGGAAACGGTGGACAGGACGATGGTAATCCAAAGACTCGTTGGGATTACATGCGTTCGATGCTTGGTGGCCTAGCCACAATGGACATGAATACCCTTGCTCAGTGGAATGATCAGGTTCTTGCTCAGGTTGGTTCAGGTCAGTTCTCTGCTCCTACTGATGGTAATTGTGAAGGAAACAAGTCATCTATAGACATGAAACCTTCCAATGCCGAAGGAACCACAAAGAATAATCAGGCTCCTTATATGCCCGGTCTCGGAGAGAATGTTGTCCTTCAGCTTCAGAAAGAAGAACAGGATGCTGTCTTCGGAGAGGCTGGACTGACAGAAGAAGCCAAGATGAAGGTTACAACTCTTTTCGAATCAGTTGTGGCTATGCGACTTTCAGAAGAAGCCATCAAGCTCAAGGATCAGTTTGATAAGAAACTTGAAGAATCTCTCACAGAAATTACAGACAAGTTTGTCAATGCTCTTGATGAATACATGGATTTCTGTGTCGAAAAATTCATGGTCGAGAATCAGGTGGCTATTGAATCTTCCCTTAGATCAGAACTTGTTATGGATTTCGTTGACGGATTGAAGGGTCTCTTTACTGAACACTACATTGATATCCCTGAAGATAAGGTAAGTGTTGTTGAAGAACTTGCTGCTGAGAACGAAGCTCTCAAAGAAGACCTTAACGAAGCTGCAAATCAGGAAATCGAAAATAAGAAAATCCTCATTTCTCTTCAGAAGCAGCTTGATCTTGCAAATCTTTCCGAGGGATTGACTCTCGTTCAGAAGGACAAACTTCGTAAGGCAACTAACGAAACAATTTACGAATCAGCAGAAGACTTTGCTGCTAAGGTCAAAGTTATTAAGGAAGGATTGCTTGGTGTTGCTAAGGAATCCAACATTCTAAGCGAAGGCATTTCAGAGAATACTGAAGATAAAGTCGTATCTTCTGATCCTGCACTACAATTTGCTCTTTCAAAAATGGTCAAAAACTAATTTAATATAAATAATAACAAAAATAAACAAGGAGACTTAAGGAAACATGAGCCAGTCAATTAGAGAAAATCTTCTCGCTAAGTGGGCACCATTTGTCGATGCTGACAAGGCACCGGGCGGGGAAAGCCTTCCGGCTATTACCGAAGCTCGTAGACGTAACGCTCTCGCTGTTACTCTTGAGAATGCCCTAGCTACTGGCGCTCTTAAGGAATCACGCAATATTCGTTCAGAGTTTGGTCTGCTTACCGAAGAAGCCCCAACTAACGTTATGGGTACGTCTTCTTCAACTACTGCGGCTGGTCCAATCGATATCTATGATCCTATTCTTATCTCCTTGATTCGTCGTACCATGCCTAACCTTATTGCTTATGATATTTGCGGCGTGCAGCCGATGACTGGTCCTACTGGACTTATCTTCGCTCTGCGTACTCGTTACGGTTCACAGGCTAACACTTCACCAGAAAACTTCTACAATGAAGTTAACACTGGTTGGTCAACTTGGCCGGGTGCTAATGGTTCATCTAACGGTAGCGTTGCTGGTTCACTTTCAGCCGGTTATGCTAACAACACAGTTCCGGGTGGTGCTAATGGCAACCTTGGAACAGTTCCGGGCGTCTCAAACAACGCTGGTAACTCAACTTATAACTATGCTGGTGGTGTTCCAACATCATTCGGTGAAGTTCTTGGATATTCAAACACTGTTATCCCAGAAATGGCTTTCAGCATTGACAAGACTACGGTTACTGCTAAGGAACGTGCCCTGAAGGCAGAATACTCAATCGAACTTGCACAGGATTTGAAGGCTGTTCATGGTCTTGACGCCGAGACAGAACTTACAAATCTTCTGTCAGCCGAAGTTCTTGCTGAAATCAACCGTGAAATTATCCGTACCATTGTGGTTACGGCTTCGGTTGGATGTCAGGTCGGAACGACAACTCCCGGCGTTTTCAATCTAGACACCGACTCAGACGGTCGTTGGCTGGTTGAGAAGTTCAAGGGTCTTCTATTCCGTATGGACCTTGAAGCTAACGCAATTGCCAAGAATACTCGTCGTGGTAAGGGTAATATCATCCTATGCTCGTCTAACGTAGCATCGGCTCTGATGGCAGCAGGAGTGCTTCAGTTTACTCCTAGACTGGATTCTAACAATCTGATGATCGATGACACTGGTAACACCTTTGTCGGCGTTCTGATGGGCCGTTATAAGGTCTACATCGATCCTTATACGACAGGTGACTATGTAGTCGTGGGATATCGTGGACCTTCAGCATTCGATGCTGGACTGTTCTATTGCCCTTACGTTCCGCTACAGTTGCTTAAGGCTATCGATCCTAGCTCATTACAGCCTAAGATCGGATTCAAGACTCGTTATGGAGTTGTGGCTAATCCGTTCGCACAGGGGCTCACAATGGGTTATGGAGCTATTACTCAGGACAGCAATCTGTTCTATAACAGATTCGTGGTTCAGAATCTTTCATAAGATTTAGGTTACATAAAATCTTACTAAAAAGGAGCTTTCGGGCTCCTTTTTTTTATGCGCGCATGTCTATAGAATATCTTCATTCTGTTCAATAATATTGGCTATTTCTTCAAAAGAAGATGTTGAATCATCATTAATACAAACTAAATCATTCTTACCAAATGTTCCGTTTCCACTTTTCATTCCTACCTTTTTTCTAACAAAATCAGGAAGAAAAGTTATAGCACATTCTTGTCCATATCTATAATAACGATCATTTAGAGCACTCGGCATCTTTCTTCCTTTAAGCCCTGCAACCTCACATAAAACCCCAAGGCAACAATATTCATCATCCTGTCGAAGACAATACCTTCCTTGTTTATACTTTCCGCTACGTAAAGCCTTAACCCACTTCTTGACCCAATATTTCTTCATCACAGAACCTCATAATTCTTTTCAATATAATCTGCAATATCATTAAATTTCACTCCATAATCATTCGCTATTGCTAATGAGCCATAAGTAGTGTTATTAATCAAAAGTCCCTGTCCATCTCGACGTGCGCCTCCTTTAGAATAAAACCCAAATTTTTCCATAATTTCAAAAGGAAGAAAAGAACTTTCTCCTAAAAATCTAGGAGTTCTCACGCCTTTAGCCTTCAATCCAGCCACTCGGCAGGCAACTCCTAAACAACAATTTCGATTACTCTTCTGAAGACTCCCCTTGGTCTGAAGATATTTGCCACTTCGAAGAGCAGCAACTAATTTGTCTGCCATTTCCTTATACATAAATTAATCTCCTTCTTTATCTCATTGAGATATCTTGGCGAAATTATGAAAATTTTGTCAAGATAAAATAAACGTTATAAAATTCCATCCCTCAAATCTTGAAGGACTTTATTCCAAGCCTTTTCAGCTTCCGAACGATTTTCAAAGTTGTGCCAAGCTCCGACTTGGCCTTCGTTTTTCGTGATCTGAATTTGAAATTTCCAAGGTAAAAATTCCTCAGACAAACGTTTAAAAGTCAGAACATCTCCGTTAAAAATTTTCAGTTCGAACCCCGGAACTAAAGGGGCCGGGTCACCGGGAATTTTATCTTTAGGCCATCGAAATTTCATTGCTCAAACTCTCCTTTTAGGAGAGAACATAAACACAATTTCAAAATATGTCAAGGAATTTTTGAGGCTCTAGCCAATGCTTCAGACAGAAATTTTATGTGAGCCTCATAAGCTTTCACCGCTGATGCAATCTCAGGATACATAGACGTTTTCAGCTTAGTATCCTCCAAATTCAGATAGAATTGAATGGAGGACAAAGATTCTTCTGCCCTTCTACGTGCTTTCTTACTTTTACGGATACGTCTCGCAAAAATCTCGATTGCTCGATCTTCAGTAGTACCCATGAGAACTTCTCACAAAAAGAGACAGGCATAATCGCCTGCCTCCATACTTTAGTCGAAGTCAGCGATAATTAAAAGCTGAAATCGTGGTACTTGTCACGTTCACCCAGACGGAGCCCATATCCATTGATCTTATTCCACCGTTGAGTCATGGGGTTCCACTGAACTTCCTCCCAGACACCGTTCTTTGCCTTACGGAAATGAAAACAGCGTCCAACCGGATTGTCGTGATACTCGTATTCCTGAATTTCGCTCATGCCGTTTTTGTCGGTTCGAACTGCTACGTCTTCTCGAACCGATACCATCTTGGAAAGATTGAAGACGCCGGTCACTGTGGCAGGATACCGATCAGTACCAGCTAGAACCGTGGCACCCATCCCGATCTTCGACTCAGGCTCTCCCTTGAGAGCAATGGAGTACATAAAATTCGTCAGAGAGCCAGTTTGCGTTCCGAGTTTCATTTCAAACCTCCTGCGTTCGTTTGATGTTGACATCCTAAACCTTGTTCTTATGATTGTCAAGAGAAAAAATTATGAAAATATCATTGACATATTTTGAAATTATGATAAGGATA
>Ga0134128_10005282_pt1 | contig 15656 bp, 13 predicted proteins | sample KB31754_FD_96462 | JGI IMG/M metagenome (GOLD analysis project Ga0134128, IMG submission 96462) | Terrestrial soil microbial communities with excess Nitrogen fertilizer from Kellogg Biological Station, Michigan, USA - KB3-175-4 | ecosystem: Environmental > Terrestrial > Soil > Unclassified ...
CTTGCCGGCGCCGTGGTCGTGCCCGGTAACCTCGTCGTGCAGTCCAACGTCAAGACGATCCAGCATCCGACTGGCGGCGTTGTCGCCAAGATCGCCGTGCAGAACGGCAGCCACGTAAAGGCCGGGGACCTGCTGGTCCGGCTCGATGAAACTCAGGCAAAGGCGAGTCTGGAGATGGTGAACAAGCAGCTCGACGAGATGCGCGCCAAGATCGCACGCCTCACCGCCGAGCGCGATGATCGTGCACAGATTGAAATTCCATCGGAGCTTTCCTCTCGCGCGAGCGACGACACCGTCAAGAGCCTGCTCGCGTCCGAAGAGTCGCTGTTCAAGGCCCGCTCCAGCGCGCGGCACAGCCAGAAAGATCTTTTGCAGAGCAAGATCGCGCAGCTCACGCAGGAGATTTCCGGCCTCAATGTGCAGGTTGACTCCAGGGCCAAGCAGCTTGAGCTGATCCAGGGGGAACTCGCCGGCGTGCAGGACCTTTATGACAAGCGGCTGGTGCCGATTACCCGCCTCACCACGCTGCAGCGGGAAGCCGCGCGGATCGACGGCGAACGCGGGCAGCTCACCGCCTCCATCGCCGAGACCAAATCGAAAATCGGCGAAGCTCAGCTCCAGATCGTTCGGATCGACCAGGATTTCCGCACCGAGGTCGTCAAGGATCTCGGCGAGGCCGAGGCAAAGGAGGCCGAGCTTTCGGAACGTAGCGTCGCTGCGCGCGACCTGCTCGACCGCATCGAGATTCGCGCGCCAACCTCCGGCGTGATCCAGCAGCTTGCCGCGCACACCATCGGCGGCGTCATCAAGGCGGGAGAGACGATCATGGAAATCGTTCCTGATACTGACGACCTGCAAGTCGAGGCGCGGCTGCCGCCGCAGGATATCGATCACGTACACACCGGCCAGACCGCTTTCGTGCGCTTCTCGGCCTTCAACCAGCGCACGACGCCGCAGCTCACCGGCAGCGTGTCCTACGTATCGGCCGACACCAGCCAAGACCAGCACACCAACGCGCCTTACTTCACCGTCCGCGTCACTCTGCCCGACGACGAGCGGCGTCGACTCGCCGGCCAGCAGTTGGTGCCCGGCATGCCGGCAGAAGTGTTCATGCAAACCGGCAGCCGCACCATGGTGAGCTATATATTCAAACCAATCGCCGACCAAATGCGCCGCGCGTTCGTCGAGCCATGAGCGTGGTCCGCCGGACCGAGAGTTGCCGCATTCAGATGATGACCGGGCCAAAGTGCAGACATAGTTGCGACACCCTCAAATGAGATGATTCGGCAACGAGCGCGGTACATTCTTCAGTAGGAGGCAAAGTAAATGGCAATAACAACCGTACGCGACGACGCGCTCGCGACCACGAACGATCTCGCGCAAGCGGGCGCCGTGTTCAACGATGCGACTCGGTTGCTTGACGGCGGATTGTGGAACACGCCCGCCGACAGCAACAATCAGCCCGCCTACCTCGGCATGTATACGACCGACATCAATGCCGTGCTCGACGATGTCAACGCGATCCTTGCCAATCCCGCCGGCACGACTGTCGGCGGTACCAACTATACGCCGTCGGCCAATGACACGGCCGTGCTTTCGCAGGTCCAAGGCCAGTTGCAGACGCTGCTGACGGAAGCCAACCATTCGGTTGGCAACGGCGCCACCGCGGCGATGAACCAGGAGCTGATCCACACCGCGCAGACCTCGATTCTCACCGAGATCAACGGCGACAGCGCGCTCGCCAACGCGCTCGCGGCGGTCTCATATCCGAGCGGCACAGGCGCCAATAATGTCGGCTTCCAGGCGCTGCCGACCGGCGCGGACGATGCAGCTTCGCTTGCGGCAGCGTCGGGCGCCAACGCCACGCTGGCGCAGATCGGCTCTGTGTTCAACGCGGCGACCGACCTCGCCGTCGGCGGGTTGAACCACACCAATCTCGGCCAGTTCGACGCCGACATGAAGGCGGCCGCGGCGGGACTGACCAATCTCATCAACAATCCAACTGAGCTCGCCAATATCGAGCAGGGTCTCAACCCTACCGACGGCGCGCTGACCACGGTTCACCTTGATACGGTGCTTGACCAGATCAACCTTCAGGTCAATCAGTTCGACAAGGAATATGCCAGCAATCCCAATATCGCGGCGCGTTCGACCAACGACAACCTGCTCGACATCATCGACATCGTGCAGGGCGACGCGGCGCTGAACACCGCTGCGGGTGGCAACGGCAATCCTGGAAATGCCGGCGGATTTTCCGAGATGCCGTCCTATCTCGAAGGCACGATCACGCACTACCAGGACAACCAGGCGCAGACCGATTTCTGGGCCAAGTTCCTCGCCGAGGGTAACGTCATCAACAATCAGCTTGATAACGTTGCCGCCGGCAACAACACGACGCCGGGCGAGCTGCAGGCGCTCATCACGGAAATCCAGAACTATCAGCAGTTCGGCGCCTCCTTCGACCACAGCCAGGGCGGCGTGTTCGGTGCCCGGTTCGACAACGAATTGCTCGGCGGCACGCTGCTGGCCGACAGCAACAACGCCGTCCATGGCCTGCAGGGCATCCTGAACGGCGACACCGGCGACGCGCTCACTGCGGACCAGGCACAAATCCAGGCCGCGGGCCAGGGCTTTGTCGCCGATGCCAACGACGTCTCCGGCAACAACGTCCCGCTCGGCGGCGGGACTTATGTCGGTACGTCGACCACGGTCGCGGGTGCGACCTCGGTCGCCGGCGTCGCACATGGCACGATTCCGGTTGGCGGCACGGCATCGGGCTCTCCGGGACCCGTGGCACAGGGTGGCGGCGGACAAGGCGGCAACCAGGGTAGCGGCGGCCATGGCCATGGCCAGAGCGGCACCCAGGTCGCCGCCGGCGGTGGCGACGACGACCAAGGCGGCGGTGGCCAGGCTGATCCCTGGCACGCCGGCAGCGGCCATTCCGGCGGGCATGGCGGCCGTCCGACACCGAGCTTCTGGAATGTTGCCGAAAATAACAGTGGCCCGAGCCACGGCCATCATCATTTCGAGCTGTTGTGGCATCACGCCTGACGGCGGATCAGCGCACCAAGGGTTCGCATCGCCGTCGCGCAAGCAGGCGGCGGCGATGCGGCCCAATGGTGCAGCAAATCATTGTCCCGGGCCTCCGGCTTACTTCTTCGTGCGCTCGCGCATGATGCGGCGACGCTCCTTGGCCTCGTCCGACCAGACCTCGTTCAGGTTATAGAACTCAGGCACCACCTTCTCGCCGGGACCGAACGTTACCCAAGGCTGCTTGGATGACGTGAAGATGTGGATATCCGGCGGGCACCGGCTCGGATCATCCATCGTGCCGACGCGCACGAACCGCATCGCCGGGCCGGCCTGCGGGTAGTTACTCCAGACCGCGATCTTGCAGACCGGGCAGCGCGCGATGCGCTGGCCCTTGCCGCTTGCGGACGGCGTCAGGATGATCTCCGGCTCGGCCTTGAGATGCACGACACGGTCGGCCTCATAGACCGCGTTCAGCGCATGTGCTGTGCCGGTCTCGCGCTGGCACCAGGTGCAGTGGCAGGCGTGAACGATCAACGGCCCGCCGGTCAGCCGATAGCGAATATTGCCGCAGGTGCAGCCGCCTTCCATGCTTGCCTCCTCTTTGCTTTGAGCATGATCTGCGCGCAAACGCTACGCGTTTGTCGCGCGGTAAAACCGGCCTCCAGTTTGCGCTTAACGCGGCCCTTCGGGTCCGGATCATGCCCTAATGTTTCCCCGCGCCCATATAGCCGAACAGGAAACCGGCGACCTTGCGCTTCTGGATCTCCTCGCTGCCTTCGGTGATGCGGTAGCGGCGATGATGACGATAGATGTGCTCGAACGGCTTGTGGCGCGAGTAGCCCATGCCGCCATGCACCTGCATGGCGCGGTCGGCAGCCTCGCAGCAAAGACGATTGGCCCAGTAGTTGCACATGGACACCTTGTCCGACAGCGTGTGCTCGACCTGCGCCTGCGTGAGCTGGTCCATCTCCCACGCCGTCTTGCGGATCAGAAGCCGCAACATCTCGACCTGCGTTGCAAGCTCCACCAGCGGCCACTGGATGGCCTGGTTTTCCGAAAGCGCCTTGCCGAATGGCTTTCTCTCCCGCGCATATTTGACGCTCTCGTTAATGCAATACGCTGCAGCCCCCAGCGAGCTCGCGGCCTGGCGGATACGGTTCTCATGCACAAAGCACTGCGCCAGCGACAATCCCTTGCCGATTTCGCCGAACAGCGCATCCTCCGGCACAAACACATCGGTGAAGCTGACGCGCGGGTGATCGGTCGGCATGTTGAAGGTCCACATATATTGCTCGACCTTCACACCGGCTGCTTTGGCCGGCACGAGCAAGCAGGTGATCCCGCGCGCATCGCCGTCGTTGCCGGACGTGCGTGCGAACAAGGCGCAGTGCGTCGCGACATGCATGCCGGTGGTCCACATCTTCTCGCCATTGACGAGCCAGCCCTTGACGTTGTCGCGCGTTGCCGGCCTGGCGCGGGTTTCCATGTGGGTCGCATCCGAGCCGTGCCCGGGCTCGGTCAGGCCAAAGGTGATGCGGTATTTGCCGGTGATCGAGCCGTCGACCATCGCCTTCTGCGCATCGCTGCCGTAGCGGTCGAGCATGGTCACGATCGGAAGGTTGCCGACGACCGAATGCTCGTTCTGCAGATCGTTGTGCAGGCCGAGGCCTTTCGAAGCAAAATGCTCGCGGATCACGGCCATCCAGAGGTTGGAGCCGTCCTTGCCGCCATAGCGCTTCGGAATCGCAAAGCGCAAATGCCCCGCCGCATCGGCGCGGTCCTTGGCCTTGCGCAGCAGCGCTTCCCATTCGGGCCTCGGCAGCCCGCCATTCTCGAAATCGGTGCGCGCCCATTCGCGGCGGTGGTCGAAGAAGCGGATATTGTCGTCGGTTTCCTCGAGCGGCTTGATCTCGCGCGCGATGAAGCGGTCGAGCTCGTCGAGGTAGGCCACCAGGTCGGTCGGCAGGTTGAAATCCAAGGCGCTGCTCCCTTTGCTCTTGCTTATCGTTGTGGCGGTCGGTGCGGGCGAGAAGAAATCAAGTCAACCAAGCGAAGGCGGCTTGTGGCGCGGGCCTCGCTTGCATAATGGAATGGTACGAAGCTGCGCGCAGCGGCTAGAATCGGCCATTCCGCGCCACAGAAAAATCTTCGGGAGGAACGATGGAGCTGAAGTTTTCGAAAGTTTCGCGCAAGGGACCGATCACGATCGTGACGTTGTCGCGACCTGAAGTGTACAACGCGCTGCACATCGACGCACATTTCGAGCTCAACAAGGTCTTTGACGATTTTTCCGCCGATCCCGAGCAGTGGGTCGCTATCGTCACCGGCGCCGGCGACAAGGCGTTCTGCGCCGGCAATGACCTGAAGTGGCAGGCGGCGGGCGGCAAGCGCGGCTGGGACAAGGGCGGTTTCGCCGGCCTCACCACGCGCTTCGACTGCGACAAGCCGATCATCGCAGCCGTCAACGGCGTTGCGATGGGCGGTGGCTTCGAGATCGCGCTCGCGTGCGATCTCATTGTCGCCTCCGAAAACGCGACCTTCGCCCTGCCCGAGCCGCGCGTCGGCCTCGCCGCTCTCGCGGGCGGGCTGCAACGCCTGCCCCGGCAGATCGGGGTGAAGCGTGCGATGGGCATGATCCTCACCGCCCGCCACGTCTCGGCCAAGGAAGGCTTTGAGCTCGGCTTCGTCAACGAGGTGGTGCCGACGGGCGAAGCGCTCGCGGCGGCCGAGCGCTGGGCGGAAACCATCTGCAAGAACTCGCCGATGTCCATCCGCGCCTCCAAGCAGGCGATCCGGATGGGCATGGAGGTCTCGCTGGAAAAGGCGATGACCCTCCAGCGCGACTATCCGGCGGTCAAGGCGATGGCTGCATCGCAGGATTATGTCGAGGGGCCGAAGGCCTTTTCCGAGAAGCGCGCGCCGAAGTGGCTGGGGCGGTGACATAACTCCACCGTCGTTCCGGGGCATCGCGCCGCGATGAACCCCAATGCGCAATTGCGCATTGTGGAACCTCGAGATTCCGGGTTCGGTGCTAACGCACCGCCCCGGAATGACGGTGGAGGATGCTTTCACTTGCTCCCCTCCCTCCCCACTTCCTGCTTGTACGACGCATAGTTCGGCTGATCGACCGCGAGTTTGGCCATCGTGGTCTGCCACAGATGCGCCGAAAGACCCGGCGTTGTCAGGTCGACCTCACCACTGGCAATCTTCTCGGCCAGCAAGCAATTAAGTTCGATCAGCGAACCCTTCGCACCGAGCAGTTTTGCAAGTCCCTCCGCTTCGACGGCGTCGCTGCCCTCTGCAAGCGACAACTGCCTGACCACGAGATCGAGGATGTTGATGGCGACGCGAAGCTTGAAGGCGTTGTGGCCCGAAATCATCGGCGTGACATCGTTACGCAGGAAATCCGCGACGGATTTGGTCAGCTCGGTCGGTGTCGGTTCGTCCTGCATCTCAATTCACCATTTTGGTCGGGCATGCCCCTCATCCGAAAACCGGTTTCCACTTTTCGGGGTCATGCCCTTGGAGCCAACAACCTCAACAGATCGATCTCGGTCTCCGAGGCGCGGCGGCCGATCATTGCGCGCTCCATGGAGTGATCGGGGCCGAGACGAAAGCGCTGCATCATGCCGCAGCACATCACACCCCAGCGCAACGTGCCCATTACTTCCCAAAACGTCACGCGGGCCGGCTCAACGGGCCGGCCGCCCTTCTCATAGCCCGCGAACAATTCCTCGCGTGTGCCAAAACCGCCGACGGGCTTGTCGATCTCGCCAAAGCGCCAGGAGTTGACGCAGACCCAGCCGAGATCCTCCATGGGATCACCAAGATGCGCGAGCTCCCAGTCGAGCACGGCGCGCAACCCATCGGGTCCGACGATGAGGTTACCGTGCCGGAAATCGCCGTGCACCAGCGTCACCTCGGCCGGCGGCCCGGGGTCGTGATCGAAGAGCCAACGCAGCGCCAGCTCGAATACCGGTCGGGGCCAATTAAAGCTGCGATACTCGCGTCCGATCTCCGCAATCTCCTTTGTCGCCGACATTTCGCGCAGCTTCGGAAGCTGATCGCGCGGCAGGCCATGGATGCCCGCCGCGACCCTGCCGAGCTGGCGAGCCAGGATCGGCCGCGCTCGCGCGAACTGCTCATCGCGCAGGACCTTGCGCGCGATGGTCTCGCCCTCGACGCGAGCCATGATGAATCCGGTGCCGAGGTCGTCCTCAGGGCTTAGAACATGCATCACCTTCGGCGACGGCAAGCCGGCGTCATGCGCAAGCTGCATCAGCCGCGCTTCGGCGGCAAGCCCCGCCGCGCGCGTCGGCGCCGCGCCGTAGCCCTTTGGCGAGCGGCGCAGGATCGCGCCGAACCTGCCGCCCGCATGCAGGATGTCGAACGACCAGGTCTCCTGGCTGGCGCCGCCCGAGAGTTTTGCAGCGCCGGCAACTCCGGTGGCGCCGGAAAAGAAGGATGCGACGCAGCGGGTCAGCTCTTGCTCGATCATTTGCCCTTGAACTTGGCGGGCCGCTTCTCCAGGAACGCGGTGACGCCCTCCCCGAAATCTTCGGTCGCGCCGCAAAGGCGCTGCGACTTGTATTCGAGATTGAGCTGGTCCTCGAACGAGTTTTCGGGGCTGTCCCAATAGAGCTGCCGGATCAGCGACAGCGCCACGGTTGGTCCATTGGCCAGCTCATGGGCGAGCTTCATCGCCTCTGTCATCAGCTCGGCGTCATCATGGACGCGGTTGATGAGCCCCCATTGCAGCGCCTTCTCGGCCGGCAGCCGCTCGCCCATCAGTGACAATTCGATCGAGCGCGCCTTGCCGACGAGGCGCGGCAACAGCCAGGTCGAGCCACAATCGGGCACCAGGCCGATGCGGCGGAAAGCTTGCAGAAAATAGGCCGAGCGCGCAGCGAGGATCATGTCGCCAAGCAGGGCAAAGCTCATACCCGCGCCGGCCGCAGGTCCATTGACGGCCGTCACCAGCGGACAATGCAGGTTGCGGATGCGCCGCAGGAACGGGTGGAAGCCGATTTCGAGTGATTGACCCGCATTGCTGCGGCCTGCCTTCTGCGGCTGACCGCGGCCCTGGAGGTTGGCGCCGGTGCAGAAGGCGCGGCCCGTGCCAGTCAAGACCAGGCAGCGCACCCCCGCCTTTGGGTCCTCGATCTCATCGAGCGCCTCGGCAAGGCCACCGAGCATGTCCATGGAAACCGCGTTCATGACCTCCTGGTGATCGAGCCTCAAGACCGCGACCGGTCCGTCAAAGTCGAGCGTGCAGTGCTTGAATTGCATCGGTCCCTCTTTCGAAGCGGCTTCCCGTTATCCGTGCCGCGGCAAATCATGTGAGCATTGGCCCGCATATTTGATTTTTGCAGCGCGCTTGTCCATGCTTGCGAGAGCTATCTGACGTGCGTCATGCAAACGTGGCAACGCGCACATCCGAAGGAGAAACCCATGAGCATCTTCGACCTCTCCGGCCGCGTGGCCGTGATCACGGGCGGCAACGGCGGTATTGGCCTCGGAATCGCGCAGGCACTTGCGTTGAGTGGCTGCAACGTCTCGATCTGGGGCCGCAATGCCGAGAAGAACAAGACCGCCGCCGCGACCATGGCCAAAGGTCCCGGCAAGGTCGACGCCCGCATCTGCGACGTCGCCGATCCTGCTTCGGTCAGGGACGCGATGAAGGCGACGCTCGATGCGCTCGGCCGTGTCGACGGCTGCTTTGCCAATGCCGGCATCAGCGGCGGTGGACGCAAGCCGTTCATCGAGCGCAGCGAGGAGGAATGGCGCAAGATGTTCGCGACCAACCTCGACGGCGTGTTCCACGTGTTCCAGGCCGCAGCCCGCCACATGACCGAGCGCGCACAGGCCGGCGACGCCTTCGGCCGGCTGGTTGCGACCTCGAGCCTCGCCTCGCTGTTCGGCACGGCGCGCAACGAGCACTATGCCGGCACCAAGGCTGCCATCAACGCGCTGTGTCGCGCGCTCGCGGTCGAGCTCGCCCGCTACGGCGTCACGGCGAACGCAATCCTGCCGGGCTGGATCAGGAGTGACATGACCGCGCGCGTTCTCGCCGATGACAAGTTCGTCGGCGCCGTGATGCCGCGCATCCCCGTGCGCCGCTTCGGCGAGCCCTCCGATTTCGGCGGCATAGCCGTCTACCTCATGAGCAAGGCGTCGTCCTATCACACCGCGGACTGCTTCGTGATCGACGGAGGCTACACGGCGTTCTAGCGTCTTCATGGCGAACGTCGTGATGTGCGCCGGTGACCGGCCATAGGGGGCTTGCCCGAGCCCGTAGGACTACCGCATCGCGTTCGATCTTGGTGTTCGGCGCAAACCTCGCTAAAATATGGCGATTCCTTTGCAAAGGCGGTGCCTGACTTAAATGGCGAAATCATCCAAGCTCGTGGCGGCAAAGCGGGGCCGGGTCCTGCTGGTAAGGCGGCGGCGCGACGGCCGCTGGATGTTTCCGGGTGGCCGCAAGCGCCAAAAGGAAAACGACAAGGCTTGCCTCAAGCGCGAGATCAAGGAAGAGCTGCCCAAACTGAAGCTCGGCCGGCTTCGTCTGTGGAAGGAAGTCAAGGCCAAGAACCGGCACACCGGCCGCAAGATGAGCGACGCCATTTTCATCGCCAAGAAGACATCCGGGCGGCTGGCGATCGGCGACAAGCGCGAAATCGATCGCGCCAACTGGCGCAAGCCGCGTGGCGTGCGCCTGACCGCGACCTCGCGTTACATCAGGGACAAGCTGTTCCCGAAGCGGTGATTACTGCTGCTGCGTCACAAGCAGAACTAACACCTCATCCTGAGGAGCGCGCTTGCGCGCGTCTCGAAGGATGTAGGCCCGTCTGGGGCCTCATGGTTCGAGACGCCGCATTGCGGCTCCTCACCATGAGGTTCTGACACAGTATGATTACTTCGAAACGGGATGGGTGACGGGCGCGACCATCGTCCCGGTCTCGTGTTTTTCGCGGCGATAGGCCTCAAGCTCGCCTGCGGCCTCGAGCACGGGATAGGCAACCGAACAGATATGGCTGTGGATACGCTTGAGATCGCGCAGCACGTCGAGATGCAGCGAGGTGGTCTCCAGGCTTTCCGGCCGCCCCTCGCGCAAGCGCTCCAGATGCTGCTCGGTCGCGGCGAGCTCCGCATTGCGGAGCGCTGTCTTCTCGGCAAGCAGCCGGCGCGCTTCGCCGACGTCGCCCGACATGAAGACGCCGAAAGCCATCCGCAGCGAGTCCATGATGCGGCGGTGGAACGCGGATAGCTCCTCCGCCCCCTCCGGAGAGAACTGGAACCGCCGCTTGATCTTCTTGGTCGCGAGTTCGCTCAGGTTCTTGTCGACGATATCCCCGATATGTTCGAGGTTGCTGGCAAAGGCGATGATCTCCATCGCCCGCCTGCCCTCACGTTCGTCCAGGCTGCCGCGGGTCAGCTTGGTCAGATAGAGCCTGACCGCCTCATCGACCCGATCGACCGCATTATCCATGCGCGACACCTGGCCGCCCAGGGTGCGATCGTTGGTCATCGTCGACGTCATGACGTTGCGCAGCATGGTTTCGACCATGTCGCCCATTCGCAGCGTCTCGCGGGCGGCGTCCGCAAGCGCGAGCGAAGGCGTCTCCAGCGCGGTCTCGTCGAGATAGCGGGGGCGTGCCGGATCGGTGTCCTTGACGCGGTCCGGCAGCAGCCAGGTCAGGAACCTCGCCAGCGCATCGAGCACGCCAATGAAGAGGATTGCCATCGCGACGTTGAAGGCGATGTGAAAGGTGGCGGTGAGCTTGGCGAGATCAGGCTGCCAAGCCTCCAGGTGCTCCGCGAAGAGACGCAGGAACGGCAGGACCAAGGCGATGCCGACAATCCGGTTGATGAGGTTGCCGAGCGGGAGCCGGTAGCTTGCGGGATTGTCGCGCCTGGCGCCTTCGATCAGCGGGTTGATCGCGCTTCCGAGATTGGCGCCGAGGACCAGCGCCAGCGCAGCCGCGGGCGTGACGAAGTGGGCGTAGGCCAGCGACATGATCAGGAGCACGGTGGCGACGCTGGAGTGCGCAGCCCAGCTTACGACCGCGCCGATCAGGATGCACAGCACCGGATCACCGGTGATGGCGCCCAGCAATACGCGCACGCTCGGCGCATTCTCCGCCGGCACGAGCGTATCGAGCAAGATATGCAGCGACAGCAGCATCAGGCCAAGGCCGATGAACACGCGGCCGACGTCCTTGATGCGCGAGCGCGGACCGGCGCGGAAGCCGAGCAGGCCGACGATGAAGAATACCGGCGCCACTGCCGTGACGTTGAAGGACAGCACCTGCACGATCAGGGTCGTGCCGACATTGGCCCCCAGCATGATCGCGAGCGCCGGCACCAGACCCATCAGCCCTTCGGCTGCAAACGAGCTCGTGATCAGCGCCGTCGCCGTGCTGCTCTGTAACAGCGCAGTGAGGCCGAGGCCCGCGGCAAACGCCGTGAAGCGGTTATGCAGCGCCTTCGAGAGCAAGCGCCGCAGGTCCGGACCGAACGCGCGCAGGATGCCGCTGTGGACCATGTGCAGGCCCCACAACAGCAGCGCGACACCACCCATCAGGTCGAGCAAAACCAAGCTTCCCATGATCTCCGATTCCAGACGAAGGGTCAGGCTAACGCCAACCGGGCGCGGATCAAACCACTTTGTTGGGAAGGCGGCGGCTGAAATCGGGTGTTAACGCGCCGACGGAGCCGTACGTTCCTCCACGGCGCTGCGGGCCGCGCCCCCGCACGCAGGCACCATGAAAGGACTGCGGGCCTCCGCCTCTTTATCGCCGCCCGGCAGCAGACTAGGCTCGCGCTTGCCAGAATGAGAAAAGGAAATGCCCGACCATGGAATACACCGCCGCCGATCTCTCCCAGCGCGAACGCTACAAGGTTCTGACGTCCTTTGTCCTGCCGCGCCCGATCGCCTGGGTGACTTCAGTGGGGCCGACCGGCGTGGTCAACGCCGCGCCGTTCTCTTTTTTCAACGTGTTCTGCGAGGACCCGCCGCTCTGCATGTTCGCCGTCAACAAGCGACCGGACGGACGGGTGAAGGACACGGTCTCCAATATCCAGCGCACGGGCGAGTTCGTGGTCAACATCGCCGACGAGCCTCTGGCGCGCGCCATGCACGAGACCAGCGGCGACTTCCCGCCCGAGATCGGCGAGCCCCATTATCTGGGCTTGAAGCTTGCGCCCTCCTCCAAGGTCGCTGCCCCTCGGCTCGCCGACACGCCCTGGGCGATGGAGTGCAGGACCTGGAAGGAGATCGACGTCAACAACGACCGCGTCCTCATCATGGGCGAGGGCATCAACTTCTATATCCGCGATGAATTGTGGGACGGCGCAGCCATGCGCGTGCACATGGAGCGTTACCATCCGATGGGCCGCATGTTCGCAGACCGCTACTGCCGTACCGACGACCGCGTGGTGTTTCCGGCGGCAGAAGGGGCGGTGGCGATCGGCTGACACCGCCAAAAGCCTCTCGTCATTGCGGGGGCGCGGCGAAGCCGCGAGCCCGGAATCCATAACCACCGGCATGGGATTATGGATTCCGGGCCTGCGTGCTCGCGCACGCATCCCGGAATGACGATGAAGATCTACGCCGTCGCCGGCCGGTGCGCACGCAGGAACGAGCGGACCTGGCGCACCGCGAGCGGGACGCGCTCCTTCGGCTCCTTCCAGGGGAACAGGCTGACCTCGGCCTTCGGCGCCAGCATCGCGGTTTCCATGGCGACCGCGTAGGGGTGAGCCGGGATGTCGTCCGGCAGGATCAGGACCGGGATCTGGCATTGCCGGACGAAGTCGCGCGACACCGTGAAGACGAAATCGGGATCGGTGCGATACATCCGGGTCAGGAATTTCTCGGCCTGCGCCATGGTGATGTCCGGCCGGCGCTTGACCAGCTCCGGTGCCCAGCCCTTCATATTGTTATCGTAGAAGAGGTCGCGCATCTCCGGCCGCGAGCCGCTCGGCTGCGCCAGCACGGCGGCCACCACGCGATCTGGCGCACGTTTCAAGAGATTCCAGATGAACGGCCCGCCGATGCAGAAGCCGTGCACCATGAACTTGCCGATGCCGAGATGATCCATCAGGCCGAGATGGTCGTCGGTGTAGGAATCCCAGGGGCGGTCGATCTCGAGCGGGCCAGCGGATTGGCCGGCATTGGCGTTGCGCAGGTCGGCGGCGATGATGCGGTATTCGTTCTTGAACTCGGCGATCGGATTGTAGGGCGAGTGCGCGGCCGTGAAGCCGGCAATGATCGAATTCAGGCCGCCGCCCGCGATCACCAGCAGCGGAAAGCCGGAGCCGGCTTCCTCATAATGGATACGAACGGGACCCTTTTCGTAAAAGCTCATCAAGTCTCCTCCCTGCCCGGTCTCGCGCCGGTCTGTGTCTTGGCCTATGTCTTGGCTGGCTCTCCGATCTTGTCCTGCGTCTTCGTCTCGAAATCGCCGGCGTCGTGACGCTCATGCAACTGGCTTGCGGGATCGCCCGAGACGCGGTTGACCATGCGCCCACGACGCACCGCGGGGCGCTTGGCGATCTGGTCGGTCCAGCGTTGCACGTTCCTGTAGTCCTGCACCGACAGAAATTCGCCGCCGCCGTAGAGCAAGCCCTTCGACAGCGCGCCGTACCACGGCCACACAGCCATATCGGCAATCGTATAGTCACTGCCCGCAAGATATTCGTTGTCGGCGAGCCTGCGGTCGAGCACATCGAGCTGACGCTTCACCTCCATAGTGAAGCGATCGATCGCGTATTCGATCTTGGTCGGCGCATAGGCGTAGAAATGGCCGAAGCCGCCGCCGAGATAGGGCGCAGCGCCCATCTGCCAGAACAGCCAGGACATGGCTTCCGTGCGCGTCTTGATGTCCCTGGGCAGGAACGCGCCGAACTTTTCGGCGAGGTAGAACAGGATCGAGCCGGACTCGAACACGCGGATCGGCTCCGGCCTCGAGCGGTCCATCAGCGCCGGGATTTTCGAATTGGGATTGACCGCCACAAAGCCGCTGCCGAACTGGTTGCCGTCGATGCGGATCAGCCAGGCATCATATTCGGCGCCCTTGTGGCCGAGCGCGAGCAGTTCCTCGAGCATCACCGTGACCTTGACGCCGTTCGGCGTCGCCAGCGAATAGAGCTGCAGCGGATGCTTGCCGACCGGCAGCTCCTTATCATGGGTGGGGCCTGCAATCGGGCGGTTGATCGCCGCAAAACGGCCGCCGCTTTCCTTGTTCCAGGTCCAGACCTTTGGCGGCTCGTAGGCGGGCTTTTCGGTTACGGGGGCATCGGTCATTTGGGTTGTCCAAAGATGGTTGTCGATTTCACAGGCAGCATTCGCTCCGCAGCGCCAAAGCACAAGTGCCAAAACCGCAGCGGAGATATTCTGCGAAGCGGAAAGCGCCTGCCAGACTTGACACGCCGGCGTGACCGGCGTTTCGCTCACTCAAAGCAAATCAGAAAAATCTTCCGCCGGGAGTGACATCCATGAAATCGCCGATCTGCGACATGCTGGGCATCGAGTTTCCCCTGCTCGCTTTCAGCCATTGCCGCGACGTGGTGGCCGCGGTGAGCCGCGCCGGCGGCTTTGGCGTGTTCGGCGCGACCGCGCATTCCCCGGAGACGCTGGAGCAGGAGCTGAAATGGATCGATGCCCACGCCGACGGCAAGCCCTATGGCGTCGACGTCCTGATCCCCGAAAACATCTCGACGGCGGGCGAGAAGAACGTCACCTGGAAGAGCCTCGAAGCGCGCGTCCCCGAGCAGCATCGCGACTTCACGCGCGATCTTCTGAAGAGATACGACATCGAGCTGACCGGCCGGAATGTCGCCGACAACCAGCCGCAGCCCTTCGATGCGGAGACCGCGCTCGCACTGCTCGAAGTCTCCTTCCGCCATCCGGTCAGGCTGATCGCGAACGCGCTCGGCGTGCCGCCGAGGGAGATGATCGATCGCGGCCGCAAGCATGGCGTGCCGGTGGCGGCGCTCGTCGGCGCCAAGGAGCACGCACTGCGCCAGGTCGCGGCCGGCGTCGACATTCTCGTCGTGCAGGGCACCGAAGCCGGCGGCCATTGCGGTGAAGTTTCGACCATGGTGCTGGTGCCGGAGGTGATCAAGGCGATCAGCCCAATACGGGATGTGCCGGTGCTCGCCGCGGGCGGCATCATGACAGGACGGCAGATGGCGGCCTGTATGGCGATGGGCGCGGCCGGCGCCTGGACCGGCTCGGTGTGGCTTGCGACAGTGGAATCCGAGACGAGCGAAATCTTCCGCGAAAAGATGATCGCGGCGTCCTCGCGCGACGCCGTGCGCTCGAAAGGCCGCACGGGAAAACCCGCGCGGCAACTGCGCTCGGTCTGGACCGATGCCTGGGACCGCTCGCCCGACAGTCCCGGCGCGCTGCCGATGCCGCTGCAATCGATCATCAGCCGCGACGCCTTCAATTCCATCGACCGTTCGGCAGCGGCCGGCAATGCCAAGGCGCGCGATCTCGTCAGCTACTTCGTCGGCCAGGGCGTCGGGCTGATCGACAGCGTGAAATCCGCCGGCAGCGTCGTGCAGGAGTTCAAGCAAGATTTTATCGAGGCGATCGAGCACATGAATGCGCTGGTCGC
>Ga0134128_10005284_pt1 | contig 15655 bp, 19 predicted proteins | sample KB31754_FD_96462 | JGI IMG/M metagenome (GOLD analysis project Ga0134128, IMG submission 96462) | Terrestrial soil microbial communities with excess Nitrogen fertilizer from Kellogg Biological Station, Michigan, USA - KB3-175-4 | ecosystem: Environmental > Terrestrial > Soil > Unclassified ...
CCTGGATCAGGGTATCACGTTGACAGGTGGTGGTGCGCTCATCCGCGGCCTGGATCGCCTGCTGAGCGAGGAAACCGGCTTGACCGTCCGGCAGGACCCGGACCCGCTTACCTGCGTTGTGCGCGGCACCGGAAAGATCCTCGACGACTTCGCGCGCTTCGAAAGCGTTTTGACGACCTGAGGCACGTCTAGAGCCATGTAAATGCGGGCGGAGGCACGCTCCGCCCAGCATCCCGCCGGGCATTTCCTCGTACGAACGCAAGATCCAGGGCGGCGCGAGCCATCGCGTGCGCCGCCAGCTTCGATCCCCCCACATCGCGCCATTCGTCCAGCGCCAGCTCGATCACCGTGTCGCCCGCCGGCCGCGAGCCCGCGCGCAGGGCGGCCTCATTCAGCCGAGCCAACAGCTCGACATCGAATGCCCAGCGACTCCGAAATGGCGCCCCGAAGGCCGCGCGCAGCAGGGGGCCGGCACGAAAGAGCTTAGCCCCGCACTGAGTGTCGTACACCGCCAGCCGGAGGACCACGGACGCCGCGGTCGCAAAGACGCGCCCAAGATAGTGGCGCACGGCTGAGCGATCGATCACCGTACCCAGAAGCTTGACCCGCGCGCCGATCACCGCAACCAACTCAGGGCGGCCATCCAGCGCTCCGACGAAGCGAGACACGGCGGACAGCGGCGTTGCCAGATCGGCGTCCCAATAGCCCACGAAAGTCGGGCCTCCTGTCAGCGCGACCAGCACGCCCGCTCGCACGGCCCCGGCCTTCCCCTGGTTGGCGGCGAGTCGAATGGCCCGGATGCGGTCCGGGACCTGTCGGACCAGTTCGCCCAGAACGGAGGCGGTGGCGTCTTTACTTCCATCATCGACGAAGAGAAGTCCAACGTCCGGGGTCGCGGCGGCGAACTCCCGAAAGCGCACGACGTCCAATCGTGCTGCTTCGTTGTAGCACGGGACTACGATGACGGTTCGTGGCGCTGGTTGGGCTGAGGCCAGGAGGCGCTCGCTCGGCGGAGGCGTTGTGGGAGCTTGGTGCTGACTCCCGATCAGTGATCGGGTGGTACCTGGAGCGCTTTTCGCTCGGCCAGTATCACGCGAGACGGGATCCCGACATCGGTCAGGTGGGCAGCGACTTCGATGACGCTGGGATACTCCGGGCTCTCGGAGCGCGCCACTCGGACCACGGTTCCGCGCACCGGCAGGGTCTCACCGCTGCTCAGACGAAGGATCCCCTCGAGCTTGGTCCCGACCGATGGCTCGGGTCCTGATTCCTGTCGATAGCGCAGGCCCCGCTCCGAGAGATCGAGCACGTTGAGCGAGCCGGCGTCCAGGATGAGGCTCGGGCGCGCTGCCCCCTCGTACCGAAGTCGCACATGCGTTCGGGGGCGGTCGTCGGCCATCGCGTCACTCCACCCGGTCGTCCCTGGCGTCAGGCCGGGGAGACGCGGCACCGCCACCGCTGTCCGCCTCCGCACCGACTGCTCCGGTTTCGGCGCCTCGCCGCCCCCGGGTCTGAACCTGGTGCGCAACCCGTCCGTAGGCGTCGCCCACCGATGACCTGAACAGCAGAAGTCCGACGAGCAGACTCGCGGCTACGAGGGCCAATACGAGGGCGTACTCGAGAACCGCGTGTCCGGACTCCCGCTTCGGCACGAACGACCGCCACTGCTTCACGGCACCTCCGGCATACCGGGGTTGTAACCCTGAAGTCAATGCGCAGCGGATATGGGGTGTTGATGTAGCCCTAAAGCTAAGAAAATCGGCCGGTCCCGGAAGGGGCGGAAGTGCTACACGGCGGCGGGTACGGGCGCGAGGAGACCGGCTAGGAACGCCCGGCAGGCCTCGGGATCACGGAGGCGTAGCGCGGCAGCGCTCGGGCCCACACCCACGTGGATGCTGACCGAGCCCTCGGGGAGCGCCTCGAACAGGTCTTCGTCGGTGCGGTCGTCGCCCATGGCAACCGCCCTGGCGTCCGGCGACGCGGCAGCCATTGCCTGGGAAACGATGAGACCCTTGTGCACGCCGGCCGGGCGGAACTCCAGGACCATGCTGCCGCGGAGGACTTCGACCGAATCACCCGGCCAGCGCTCTTCGGCTTCTTCGAAGAGCCGCTCGGCGTGGCGGGCGCCCTGGTCGGGTCGGGCCATGCGGAAATGCCAGGAGAGACCGGCGGCCTTTCGCTCGATCAACGCACCGGGCGTTTCACGGGTGTACCGCTTGAGGAGCGCGAGGAGATCGTCGTAGGGCAACGGGCGCACGGCTGCGTGGCGCCGCCATAGGCGCTCGCCCCGTTGCCGGGACCAGGCTCCGTGCTCGGCGTGAAGTCCGATCGGAAGTCGTCCGAACCACTGCTCCAGCACACTCTGCTGCCGGCCGCTCACCAGATGGACGTCGGTGCGCGGGCGATTCGCCAACTGGCCCAGGAGCTCGAGCAGCGCCGCGTCGGGGCGAGCCAGCTCGGGCGCGGGTGCGAAAGGCACCAGCGTCCCGTCGTAATCGAGAAAGATGACCAAGGCGGGCGCAGCACGCAGCTCGTCGAGGACGGTGCGTACCTGGGCGGCAGGAGTGGGCCGAGCCCGTGGCTCCTCCTGAGCGGCGGCGCGGCCTCGACCCTCGAGAGCACCGACGAACGCACGGCGCCAGCGCTCCAGGGTGTGCTGCGTGACCCGGCGACGCAGCGCTTGCATGCGGCTACGACGCTCATCGCGGGACATCGTGAGTGCGCGATACAGCGCGGTGGTGGTCTCGTCGATGTCGTAGGGGTTCACGATCATCGCTTCGGCCAGCTCGGACGCAGCTCCGGTGAACTCGCTCAGTAGAAGGACGCCGTCCTCGTCGGGTCGCGAAGCCACGAACTCCTTCGCGACGAGATTCATTCCGTCGCGCACGGGAGTCACCAGCATGACGTCGGCCGTGCGGTACAGGCCCACCAACTCGGCCTGAGCGAAGCCGTGATAGAGGTAGCGCACGGGCGTCCACGCCGGCGTACCGAACATCCCGTTGATCCGACCTACCATTGCGTCCACCTGACGCCGGAGTCTCCGGTAGGCGGACACTCCCGTACGTGAGGGGACCGCGACCTGGAGCAGCGTCACGTGCTCCCGCAGCTCGGGATGGGTACGCAGCAGGTGCTCGAAGGCGAGCAGACGCCGGGGGATCCCCTTGGTGTAATCCAGCCGGTCGATCCCCACCAGCAGACGCTCGCGCCGGGTCACGCCGAGTGCTCGGCGGTGAGCCGCGGGGTCGGCCTTCTCGGCCAGGCCACCGAACCGGTCCGCATCGATGCCCATGGGGAACACGCCGATCGCGGTCTCCCCGCCGGCATGATGCACCACCGACTCCTCCGCGGTGCCGTCCACGACCAGATCGAGCAGCTCACCGGCCGAGACCGCGAAATGCCGCGCGTAGGCGGCAGTGTGAAAACCGAGCAGGTCCGCACCCAACAAACCCTCAAGGATGCGCTCACGCGTGGGCAGGACCCGAAAGACCTCGAACGACGGAAACGGGATATGGAGGAAGAAGCCGATTCGGGCGCCCGGGACTCGTTCCCGCAGCAGCGCCGGGACTCGCATCAACTGGTAGTCGTGAATCCAGACGAGATCACCCGGCCGGTACAGCTCGGCCAGGGTGTCGGCGAATCGCGCATTGACCGCTTCGTAAGTGAGCCAGTGACGGGAGCGAACCGGAAGCTGGTCGATCAAATAGTGGCACAACGGCCACAACACGCCGTTGGCGTAGCCGACGTAGAAGCCGCGGATCTCCGCCAGCGTCAGGTGAACTGGAACGCGACCGAATCCCTTGAGTTGCCGGTCGAGGGCAACGCGGTCGACGTTGCCATCGTCTGCGGCACCGGCCCAACCGACCCAGGGGCCGCAGCCCTTCACCTGGAGGGCGCGCAGGCCGGTCGCTACGCCGCCCACGCTTTCGGTAACCTTCGGGCCGTCTGGCGTCTGCCGGACCGTGACCGGCAGGCGCATCGAGGCCAGAATCAATCGAGGCATGCCAATCTCCACGCCGCACGCGTCGCCGAACCGGCGCGCAGGGCGCAATGGAGCAACGTTGGTGGGCTCTCGGGAGCGCGCGATCGGACCTGACGAGGACTGCTACGTGGACGAGCCGGTAGAGCGACTCAAGCAGCCGGGGCCGACGGCTCCGTCTTCAAAAGCCTACCCGCCGTAGGGGATGTGCGCAACATGTCCGAAACGGTCAGCTGACGACGTAACGGAGCCCGGCGAAGTTGCTACCGCGCCAACTCGACCCCTGGGGCATACAGGGAACGGATTCGCGTTGCCCGGAAGATGTAGCCCGCATTGCCGTGAATCTCCCACACAACCGCACCCGACGCGTCGAACTCCTGGACCCGTTCACCGTTCCCAAAGGCCACGAGCGTGTGATCTTCTCCCAACTCCTGAGCCGTGCCACCCAGCATCGCAGTGGTGGCCGGACTCGGAGCGGCGATGCCCTCCAGCCTGGCACTGCGAGCTCCATTAGACGGACGAGGTCTACGATTTCCTCAGGCTACGAACTTCCGGGATGAGTTTCGCCCGCTTCTAAACGCGCGAGAAGCGTCGCCAGGATGCCATGGACGCGGTTGTGGACCGCTCCATCGTTAGGCCAGTCGGAGCTTGGGGGTTGGTGCGGCGGGGCATGGTCGGGAAACCGTTATTCGAGTGGAGCGGACCGGGATCGAACCGGTGACCCCCTGCTTGCAAAGCCGCAACGGAGCAACCGTCTCACGCAGGACGCGCATGAACGGCGGTGGCTAAGTCAGTGCCGTTCTCTGTATTCCCTGCGCGACTCGTTGCGCGTGTGCACCTGCCTAAGTGGTCGTCTCATAGGTGTTCGCCTCGAAATTGGCCACTAAACGGCCACTGTTCACCTACGCGCGTCTTCTGCGAAGTGGTCGCCTTCATTCAGTCGGTGGGCAGGTGTGTCCTAGAACGCAGCGCTTTCCGGCTTTGCTTCCGGCCCCTAGAAACGCATCCTCAGGGCCTGCGGCCGAAGCCAGCCACCCGAACACCGTTCCCTGGACAGTGGCTCCGTGAAAGACGAAGCAGTCTACCCCACCCGCCTGGCAGCTCACTGAGGGGTGCCGGGTCCACGTGACGTCAACGTTGGTTATCGTGAGTCGCGCTTTAAGCGTGTCGCCGACGAAGGCCGATGACGGGATGGTGTCAACTATAGGAGGCTGTGGGAAGACGCCTACCCGCGCACATCCAGGATCAGGAGAGCCGTAGCACTGACTCCACGTAACAGTGGTCAGCGTGTCGTGCCCACGCAGGTAACGCTGCGTGTCAAGCACTACGTGGCCAGATCCTTCACTGGGGAAGGCGGACAGATCCAAGCCGCCAGAAGCCGTGAGCACCAATCGCCAAGACGCGGGCGCAGGGGTCTCAGCTTGATTTGTGCTCGTCGCTCCGATGGCCGGTTCAAGCGGTGTCTGCTGGTCGGAACCGCAGGCAAGCATGAACCCGGCGAGCACCGCTGTTGCCTTGCGCATGAAGAGCCTCCTGAGACGCTGACCGACGGGAATCAACGCCGTGCTTATGGTGAGCAGGGGCGGCAGACGCCGCTTTGTAACGCGATTAGTGACGAGTAGCAGACGTACCGCACAGCGTAGGCCGGAGACAACAGCGGCTCTTGGCCGTTAGCGAATTCCGTTCCGCCACCTCACTTACCCGTAGGCGCCGCGCTGACAGGGCGGCCACCAGTCGCCCACATTGTAGCGCCCGTACTGAGGCGAGACGGCGGCACCTAACCGATCCGCGAGCGGGCCCCGCCGATCCTTCTACGCTCCAAGCTGAACCAGCTGACCTTCTTCCACCGCGCGCCTCTTTTCCGTGATGTCGCAAGACCGCCCCTCAATGACGCAATTAGGACCTAGACGCCACAGCGCAAGGCCCCGATCCTAGGTCCTTTCGACTTGCGGCCACCGACGCCGCACGAACGGCAGAAAATTCCGGAGGCTATTATGTCGTGGCGATGGGTGCAACAGTCGCACCAGGTTTGGGCGTCTGAGAGGGTGGGAGTGCTTGTGTCTCTCGTCTGCTTTGTCGGTTGTAGCGCCGATTCGCCCACCGACGCGCGGATGCCCCTCGACCGGTCGCTGGCGGCGACAGCTTGCAGCCCCCCGTTCACCCATCAGCACCAACCCGCGGGCTTTACCCGCTTCGCCGAGTTCGACCACTCGACCGTGCCCTCGACCCTTCTGAACCCTCCGCCCTGTGGCAAAGGCCGCTGGCGGGATTTCGGCAGCGGCCACCTGAGCACGACGCAGACCACGGCTCCGGTGAGCCCACCGAACGCCGTATTCTTCAACCTTCCCGTGAACTTTTCCGGAGACACCGGCAACACCCTGAACTCGCTTTCCGGGTGGGATTCGATTGGGTCCACTGCGAAGTACCGGAAGGTCTACCTCGCCTACTCGATCAAGGCTGGGGCGGCGAGCGGTGCCCAGACGTTCGAGAACCACCCAATTCTGACCAAGCTCAACTTCCTCGCAGTGGGGCAGGCTACGGGCGCGAACAATCAGATGTTCCTCGGCCTGCAGGGCGACGGTTCCCGAGCGATCAAGAGTTCGTGGCGCCTCTCCGTCAACATGCAAAACGTCTTCCACGATCAAGCGATCAGTTCGCTCCGAATGACCATGGGCGTCTGGCACGTGGTCGAGCTCGAGGCTGAGGTCAACACAATCGCCGCAAACGGCTCAGCCAACGCCGACGGGAAGCTTCGGGTGTGGGTCGATAACACGTTGTACATTTCGCGGGACAACTGGCATTACATCAATGCGGCAAATCCCAATCCCTTCTATGCTCACAAGGAGCAGCTCGTCTGGGGTGGCCAAGCCAACGTCAATAAAACGCAGAGCGACAATGTCTGGTTTGATCATGCGTACCTGAGCGGGCTCAAGTAACGCTCACGGCGAGGGCCCGGAAGCGGTGATTGGGCAGCCTGCGCTTGGTGCTGTAAGCTAGGTCAGTCTCGCACGCGCAACGATTCGCTCCTCCTTTGTCGGCCGCCAATCCTGCGCTACTTCTGTTTCCCTTGGCAGAAACTCACGTTTCCGCCTTCTGCGCCGAACCAGTCGTTCTTGCTGAAGTGGCCGATGCCACCCTTCCGGGGGTGTTGCTGCCGCACGGCGATCCAGCGATTGACGATCTGGCTGCCGGTCCCGACCGGGAAGCCGTTGATCGTGCCGCTCACGCCGATGGTGCCCGTGTGCTTGCCGCCTGTCTCAGGAGTGTTGAATTGGAATTGAATCGTGAGGTCCACAGGCAGCTCGAGACGTGTCGTGTCCACCGGACCCGTGGCAAACCACGGGATCACTGGCACCCCGCCCTGTGTGAAGCTGCGCCCCGTGTGGAGCACGCCCTTGATCTTGATCGAGTCCTCGCCGTAGTACGTGGTCGGCACCGACTCAAGGTCCGAGTCCCACACGAATGCCACCTGTGGCCACGACGGGTCCTCTCCAGCCGTGAGGTAGCTCAATTCGGACAAGATCAGGTGACCGTCGTCGTCGCCGCCGATACTCAGCCAGGCGTCGAACAGGCCGCTGTTGGTGATACCCCAGCCGCACATATGATTGCCGTTCTGTGCGTTGCTGGTCGTGATCGTGGTCTTAGCCAGGTCCGGCGCGGTGGGACTGGTGGACTCCCCACCGGCACAAGCCGTGGCCAGCAGGAGCGCGAGAAATGCGGTCTTGCGATGCATCATTGCCTCCGACGAATGAATGACGACATACGGATTTGCTCTTTGGATGGCGGCGAGAATCCCTTCGGGGCCATGCGCTGGACCGCGTGGAATGGATCCCAGCCCCCTTCATGGACGGACAGGACGTTGAAAATTCGCTACCTGTTGGTCGGCAGCACTTAGCTAATGAGGGCCGCTGGTTTGCGCCTCCGTTGATGGTGCGGCGCTATCGTGGGTCATGGACGAGGGCCTTACTTGGTCGCCTTCCGCTATCCGACCTAATGCGGATCGCTGCGGTAGACCTGGCGCTTACCAGGGCGCCACGCCACCGCTGGACTTACGTTGGCCATCTACTTTCTATCTTATTGTGGGGATTTGATTTGGCTGAGTGGAGCGGACCGGGATCGAACCGGTGACCCCCTGCTTGCAAAGCAGGTGCTCTCCCAGCTGAGCTACCGCCCCGAGGTTTTCCTGCGCGAAAGAAGATAGCAACCCCACCAGGGCCCGCGGAACTCACCCTCGCACAGAACCGCCGATGAGCCAGTAAACAATCATCAACGCCACAACCACCCCGAGCGCAACAACCGACCACCGAACCAACGAGCGCTGTGCTCCTGGGTCACGCATTCGAACCCCGCTGTGAATCAAACAGACTCCCGACTCTCCAGGACCTCAATTCGCAAAGAATGCTGGTGCGCTTCTCTGAGGGACAGTGAGGCGAATCACCTCATTGACCGGGCCACGGCGTTCAATTGTCAGCAGGCGACTCGGTCTGGAGGGTGTATGGCGGTCTGCGAAGTGTGCGGCAACGAGTATCACCTCTCGTTCGAAGTCCTTGCCGCGGGAAACCGGCACGTGTTCGACAGCTTTGAATGCGCCATTCAAAAGTTGGCTCCGATTTGCGCACACTGCGGTTGTAGAGTCATTGGCCACGGGATCGAGGCGAACAACACCTTCTACTGCTGCGCGCATTGTGCTCGTAAAGAGGGGGCTCGGGGTATCGTCGACCACGCCTGACGACTCCTCCCTCTGACGCGAGGGTGCGGGGGCTGGGTCTCCGGTCGCCGGATCGTGCCCTGGCGGCTCACCCGCTTCCTCTCCCTGGGGGGCAAGCCATGCAACCGATCCTGAAGATTGATTGGCAGTCGCTCCTGGTTCCTACCGTGAGCCTGCTCGAGCTGGTCGCGCGCGGCTCGGTCATGTATCTGGCCATTCTGGCCGCCCTGCGTCTGTTTCGGCGCGAGGCGGGTGCGCTTGGCACCGCCGACCTCTTGGTCATCGTGCTGGTGGCGGATGCGGCTCAGAATGCGATGGCCTCGCAGTATGGCTCGATTACCGAGGGCATCGTTCTCGTCGCGACCATCTTCGTTTGGAATTACCTTTTGGACTGGCTCGCGTTCCGATACCGCTGGGTGCATCGGCTGCTTCACCCCGCGCCGCTGGCCTTGATCGAGGATGGCCACATTCGACCGCGCAACCTGCGGTCGGAAATGCTCACCTTGGCCGACCTGAAGGAGCAGCTGCGCGAGCAAGGCGTCGAGAACATCGGACAGGTGAAGCGTTGCTATCTCGAGGCGGACGGGCGGCTCAGCGTGGTTCGAGTGACGCCGGACAGTTCGACACCGTCGGAGCGCAAGAGCACCATCGTCTGAGGAGACCAATGGCCGGCACCCCAACGCCGTCGCGCATCGAGAGCATCTTTCACCCCTCCGACTTCTCGGACGGCAGCGCAGTTGCCTTTGCTCACGCGCTCAAGATCGCGCTGGTTGCCCGGGCTGAGCTCAATGTGCTCCACGTGTCGGAGTCGGGTGGAGGCCACTGGTCCGACTTCCCGGGCGTGCGCCAAACCCTCGAGCAATGGCACGTGCTCCCGCCCAACAGCCCTCGCAGCGCCGTGCCATCGCTCGGCATCAGCGTGAAAAAAGTGCTCACGCAGAGTGATGACCCCGTCGCAGCCTCGGTTGGGTACCTGGAACGGAACCCGACCGATCTGGTGGTGCTCGCTACGCACCAGCACGACGGCCGAGCGCGATGGCTCACCAGGTCGGTCGCCCAGCCGATCGCCCAGCAGTCCCACCTCATGACGCTGTTTATTCCGTTCGGCCTTCCAGGATTCGTATCGCGCACCGACGGCTCAGTCACCCTCCGGAGCGTCATTATTCCGGCTGCGGCGGACCCGAAGCCCGACCGGGCCATCGATGCGGCTTGCCTGCTGGCATCGGTTCTGGAACCCGACCCGGTGACGTTTACTACGGTGCACGTGGGCGACGCCGGGGCGACGCCCGCACCAACGGTGGAACAGCGCGATGGCTGGACCTGGAACCATCTCACTCGGTCCGGCGAGCCGGTGGAGACCATTCTCGCCGTCGCCGGCGAACAGGGGGCCGATCTCATCGTCATGACGACCAAGGGGCGCCACGGCTTCCTGGATGCGCTCCGCGGATCGACCACAGAGCAGGTCCTGCGTCACGCCTGGTGCCCCGTGCTCGCGCTGCCGGTTACCTAGCACGCGCCCGGTCAACAAGAGTCCGTGCGTTAGGCCACCGACACCCGGCGGTCCAGCCTATTACTGTGGCCACTTCCTTCCCAGGCCCAGCCCCCGATGGATCGTGCTTCCCTGACCACCTACCTCAACGATCACCTGGCCGGATCGGTCGGCGCCATCGACCTGCTCGACCACCTCGTTGAGCGAGCGCCAAATCCCGAGGCAAAGCGGCTGTTCGCGGATGTACGTGTCGAGGTGACCCAGGATCAGGAGACCCTTCAGCTAATCATCCGACGCGCCGGGGCCGACGAAGCCGGCTGGCGCAAGGCTGGCGCGTGGATCAGCGAAAAGCTCGCCCGTCTCAAGCTGAAGATTGACGATTCCGCAAGCGGAACACTGCACGAACTCGAGGCCGTGGAAGCCTTGAGCCTCGGTATCCAGGGCAAGTTGGCCCTCTGGCGAGCCCTGGCCGCAGCAGGCACTGACGTTGAATGGCTCTACGGGGTGGACCTGGGCCGCCTTCAGCAACGAGCCGGCGATCAGTACGAGCGAGTCGAGGCTCGAAGGCTCGAGCTGGCGCGTATGCTGTTCGAGCCCATCCCAACTACCGGCGACCGGCGCAGCAACCATCGGCCGCAATTGAGGAGTCTCTCTTGAAGGCGGTCGCCTGCCAGGTTGAGTGACCGCCTCTTGCGGTCTTTGGCCCGTGCGCTAGGATGCTGCACGTGCCGGTAGCGGTTGCTACGATGCTGCCATGTCAGCTCAGCCAACCGGCATGAGCGCTGCTCGGTTTCTTCCGCACAGAATCTCCCTGCGCTCGTTGCGTGAGGCTGCCGCGACCTGCCGCGGGTGTCCGCTATATCGCCGTGCCACTCAGACAGTGTTCGGAGCGGGGCGTGCCGTTGCGCCAGTCGTGCTTGTCGGCGAACAGCCCGGCAACGAGGAAGACTTGCGGGGTAAGCCTTTCGTGGGACCGGCCGGCCGGCTCCTCCATGAGGCACTCGACGCAGCCGGCATCGCGCGATCGGACGCATACGTGACCAACGTGGTTAAGCACTTCAAGTGGACGCCGGCGGGCCCTCGTCGCCTTCACAAGAAACCGAGCGCCCGCGAGATCGGCGCGTGCTTGCCCTGGCTCGAGAATGAGTTGGCTGTGGTGAAGCCCGACGTGCTGGTGTGCCTCGGTGCCACCGCCGCACAAGCGCTGCTGGGACGCCAGTTCCGGGTATCGGTCGAGCGCGGCAAGGTCATCGCCACGCCTCTGGCGTCACACGCCGTCGCGACAATTCATCCCTCCGCAGTCCTCCGTCAGCAGAGCAGCGCCGATCGGCGCCGGGAGATGGCGCGCTTCATCGCAGACCTGGAAGTTGTGGCTGGTCTCTTGAACGGGAGAAGCCGGTGAGGTACCGTCGCGGGTTTACCCTGATCGAGATACTGGTCGTGCTGGTCCTGCTGGGCATGGCGGCGGCGTTGGCGGCGCCTGCCCTTCGATCGGTCTTGCCGACCCGCCGTGGCTTGAGCTCACTGGTCCCGGAAGCGCGCGAGGCCGCGGCCGAACGTGGCGACACCGTCTACCTGCGAATAGCCGAATCGGGTGAGTGGCGAATCGAAGACGCGAGAGCCGCCGGCTCGAAGCCGGTCGCGACGGGGCGGGTCGATCCGTTTCCCGGTCTGCCGTTGACCCTCATCGTCTCGCCCCGCGGCAGCTGCGCCTTTGACCCGCACAGCGCCAAGGCCGCCGCGTCCATCCGTCTCGAGCCACGGACCTGCAAAGTCCAGAGCAGCTAACCGCGCTTCAGGTTCTTCGTTCCTGCTCAGACCTGATGTCGATGTCGCAGCCGGTCAGTCGCTTCCTCCACGCGCAGCCGGTAGCTGCGCACCGGCTCGCCCGATTGGCGCTGCGGGGGGACGTACGCGGGATCCTCCGGCTCGCTCGACCCGATACGATCGACCATCAGATCGCCCCCCAGCGCCTCCACTGCCTCTTCGAATCGCTCGACTGAGTCGAGCAAATCGGCGACCTCTTCGTCGGTGTCTCCCTCCCGCACCGGAATGCCCCGAGCGGCCAGCCGATCCACCGCTTCCTGCCGCGCCCGCTGTTGCTCCTCCTCCCGGTGCGGGTCCAGCAGACGCTCCTGTTCCTCGTATTCCTGCTCGAATCGCTCGCCCATGAGACCTCCGATGGATGCGGCCCCAGCACAATGCGCAATATGGTACGCTGGAGCGGCGGACGGGCTGCCGCTAGAACGATGTTGCTGCCCCTGGATCGCGAGTGAGTGTAATGGCTCGGTGCGCGGCGTCACGCGCGCCGTCATTTGGCGTGCTCGAGTCGGTAGATCGTCTTTTTCACCTGCGCTTGGACGTCCTTGCACGACATCGCGCCGGGCTTGTGCTGCGTAGCCACTCCGCGTGCGTTCGCGTCCTCGACCACCTTGACCAGCTGCTTGCGCTTGGTACCGTGGACCTTCTTGCGATCCATCAGGTCACGAAACGCGTGGAGCACCGGCTTGGTCTGCAGCTGACAAGCCGACGCCATGCCGGCCGTGAGCCCGGTCAGCTGCGCAGCCGCGTTGAGGGGATCGTCCTGCCTGGTGCGCGGCAGGCCCACCGACAGCATCATCACAGCTACGATTGAGCGTTGCGTCCAGAACAATCGCTGATCCCCCTCCCTTACTTGTCACCCTCACTCGCCCAATCCCGCGGCTCAAGCATCGCCATCAGCTCGGCTTCAAATGAGCCCGGCTGAAACACCGGTGAGTACTCCCAGCTCGCCAACGGCGGAAGACTCATGAGCACGCTTTCGGCCCGGGCATTGGTCTGCAATCCGAATACCGTGCCGCGGTCGTGAATCAGATTGAATTCCACATAGCGGCCCCGCCGGAAGAGCTGAAATCGCCGCTCGCGGTCTCCCGCAGGAAGGGTTCGGCGGCGCTTCACGATGGAACCGTACGCATCGGGAAGCACTCGGCCGAGGTCCGTGGCGAAAGCGAACAGATCGTTCAGGGGCAGGCCGAAGTCACCACCACGGAGATTATCGAAAAAAATCCCGCCTACCCCGCGCCGTTCCTTCTGCCGATGCGCATTCACGAAGTAGTCGTCGCACCACTGCTTGAAACGAGGATAGAAAATCGGGTGGTGCCGGTTGCACAGTGCGCGGAGCGTTCGATGAAAGTGGATCGCGTCGTCCGGGAACGGATAAGTCGGCGTGAGATCGGTCCCGCCCCCCACCCAGGCATCGCACACCGAGCCGTCGTCACCAATCAGCTCGAGATAACGCACGTTGAGGTGAACCGTAGGAACCATCGGACTTCGCGGATGGATCACCAGGCTTACGCCGGCGGCGAAGAACCGGGGTTCTCCGCTCGCCGCTACTGAGCCGAGCCTCTGGGCCATGCCGGCCGGGAGTCGGCCATCGACCACCGATCGATTGATGCCGGCCTTTTCGAAGGTGTTTCCCTCCGCAAGCACCCGCGCCACTCCTCCGCCGCCACCCGGGCGCTCCCACACGTCCTCCTCGAACCGACCACCGCCATCGAGCTCAGTGAAGAACGTCGTAATCTCGTCGTGCAGCGTCTCCACCCAGGCCACGGCTTGGCCCCGGCGGCTCTCCATCACGCCCGCCACGACTTGACCGTCTCGACGAACATGCGCGCATGCGCCACCGGAACATCTGGAGGAATCCCGTGGCCCAGATTCGCGATGTGCCCCCGTCCGCCGAAAGCGTGCAGCATGGCAGTGGTGCGTTGCCGGATGACCGGCGGAGGTGCGTAGAGCCAGCAAGGATCCAGGTTGCCCTGCAGCGCAACCGGGAACGGCGCCGCGCGCCGGTTCGCCGCCGCCGCCTCGGTCTGCCAGTCGATACCAAGCGCGTCGGCACCGGTCACCCTGGCGATCTCCTCGAGGGCCCACCCGGCGCCCGGCGCGAACGCGATCACGGGCGCTCCCGCGGACTTGGCGATGCGTACGGCCTCGGCCAGGTAGGGTAAGGCAAAGACGCGGAAGTCTTCCGGCGCGAGGGCGCCGGCCCACGAGTCGAACAGCTGCACCGCCTGCGCCCCCGCCGCTACCTGGGCTTTGAGGAATGTGCCGACCGCCTTCGCCAGTCGACTCAGAAGGCCATGCGCCCGGCCTGGATCTTCGACCAGCAAGCGCTTGGCCAGGGCGAAGTTCTTGGATCCTCCGCCTTCGATCATGTAGCTCGCCAGAGTCCACGGCGCTCCGGCAAATCCGATCAGCGGCACCCTGTCTTCCAGCTCGCGCCGCGCCAGTCGGATCGCCTCGAGCACGTAGCCGAGTCCTTCCTCCGGCACCAAGGGGCGAAGGCCGGCAAACTCAGCCGGGGTGCGCAAGGGCTGGTGGAACCGGGGCCCGGTACTTTCGTCCACCGAGAGGCGCATCCCCATGGCCTGGGGCACCACCAGGATGTCGCTGAAGATGATTGCGGCATCGACGCCGAGGATGTCCACCGGCTGCAGCGTGACCTCCACCGCGAGCTCGGGCGTCCCGACCATAGTGAGAAAATCGGCCCGCTCGCGGACCTTCCGATATTCCGGGAGGTAGCGGCCCGCCTGTCGCATCATCCACACCGGCGGGCGCTCGACCGCCTCGCGGCGACAGGCTCGCAGCAGCAGATCGTTCATGGGTACGCCGAGCTAGCGAGCCTTAACCAGACCACGGATCCGCTCGATCACTGACTCGACCGTTGGCCTTCGGGCGACGCCTGCAGGTGCCCATCCGGCGGCTCGGGCTGCGGCGGCAGTGGTCGGACCGATAGCGACCAGAGCCGGCCGCTCGTCCCTGGGACACGCGCGGGCGAGCATGGTCACTACCTTGGGACTCGCGACGAGCAGCACGTCGGCTCCAATTGCGGCGCGTCGCACCTCGTCAGGATCGGCAAGGAGCGAGCGATAGCAAACGACCTCCTCCACACTGATGCCCGCAGCACGGAGCACCGCGGGAACATCGTCTCTGCGGGTATCACCGCAGACGTACAGGACCGGAGAGCCGACCTGTGCCGCGATCATCGCGGTGGCGAGCAAAGCACCTGCCCCGGCATCGATCGTGACCAGACTCGACGGTGTCCGTACCGGATCGAACCGGTCGTGCAGGGCCGCCGCAGTGGTGGCTCCGGTGGCCCAAGCGTCCTGGCCTTGCGGCGGGTTCACCCGGTGGAGCGACAGGCGCGACACGAAGGCTTCAGCCGCCCGGGGAGAGGTGAACGCGACGGCGCGAAACTCTGGGAGTCGGAAAATGGCTCGGTCAACTGGACCCCAGTCTGCCGGCGCTCCAAAAGAAAGCAGCGGAGTTTCTCGGACAGTGGCGCCTTCCGCCCGCAGCCTGTCGGCGAGACCCGCCAATGTTCCTGGCGCGGTGGTCAGCACGACGGTGGGAGCTTGACGCGGCATCAGGGCTCGGGGATCGGCTGGGCCGCGACGTCGCGGATCGAACGCAGAATATTCTCCGCTCCCTCGATCAGGAGGTC
>Ga0134128_10005285_pt1 | contig 15649 bp, 5 predicted proteins | sample KB31754_FD_96462 | JGI IMG/M metagenome (GOLD analysis project Ga0134128, IMG submission 96462) | Terrestrial soil microbial communities with excess Nitrogen fertilizer from Kellogg Biological Station, Michigan, USA - KB3-175-4 | ecosystem: Environmental > Terrestrial > Soil > Unclassified ...
CTTCGACACGCCGGCGCGCATGAAGCAGGTGAGTGATCTCGTCGGCACGCGCTTCACGCTCGGCACCGCGGTCTTCCCGATCGACGACAAGGCGAAGGGCGGCATTCCGACCGGCGGCTGTGCGATCGTGATCACCGCGCGCGATGCCGCGAAGCAGAAGGCCGCCTGGGAGTACGCGAAATTCATCACCGGACCCGAGGCGCAGAAGATCGTCGTCGAGGCCACCGGTTACCTGCCCACGAACAAGCGTGCGTCGGGTCCCGAGTTCCTCGGGCCTTTCTACGACAAGAACCCGAACTTCAAGACGGTGTCGCTCGAAACCGACCGCGCGGTTCCGTGGCAGGGCTACACCGGAGCGAGCACCGTGCAGATCTGGCGCAAGCAGCGCGAGGTGATCAACGCGGTGATGCGCGGCGACCTCACGCCTGCCGAAGGCCTGAAGCGGATCGCAAGCGAGACCGTGGCGATGATGAAAAAATGAGGCGGGCTTCGGCGGTCCGTATACATCCGACGGGAAGCGCGCGAGGTGAGTGCGACGCCTCGCTTCCTGGGCGGGCACCTGACTGCTTGACATCATGATGCCTGCAAGTTAGCATCACGATGTGCGGACGACGCTGACCCTCGACGAGGACATTGCGGCGAAACTCAAGGCCGAATCGCGGCGATCCGGAAGGCCGTTCAAGGAAGTGGTCAACGATGCCCTCCGAAAGGGACTTTCCGGCGGCACCAGGAAGGCTGGACGACCGACGTTCAAGGTTCAGCCGCGGGACCTCGGTGCGTTGCGTCCGGGCTTGTCGGTCGATGATATCGAGGGATTGATCGAGCAGATCGAGGGACCGTTGCATCGTTGATTCTGATCGACGCCAACCTGCTTATCTACGCCTATCACGCGGGATCGCCGCGTCACGTAGCGAGCCGTGCATGGTTCGAGGATGCTCTCTCGGGTTGGGACAGCATTGGTCTGGCCTGGGTTACGCTCTGGGCGTTTCTGCGCATCGTCACGCATCCGAAAGTCTTTGAACGACCGCTGACGATCGATCAGGCGCAAGCCGCAGTTTCATCGTGGATCGAGCAACCGAATGTCGCGATCGTTGAACCCGGGGATCGCCATTGGGAGATCCTGGGTCATCTCGTGAATCACGGCCAGGCGACTGGCGCGCTGATGATGGATGCCGCGCTTGCTGCGATCGCCGTCGAGCATGGCGCGACGTTATGTACGACGGACCGCGATTTCACGCGGTTTCCCGGGCTGAAATGGATGAATCCGATTGCCGGGAGTAATTGATCCGGCGATCGCAAAGACTGCACTGCTACAACGCGAATACCTCGACCGACTGCGTCTTGCCCCGTAGCGCCACCGCGCCGAGCGCCTCGGGCGACAACGACGACGAAAGCGCGCGCCGCGTCGTTGCATCGACCAGGATCGCGCGCTTCGCTGCCTTCGTGTGCTGCTCGAGTCGCGACGCGAGATTGACCACGTCGCCGATGCACGTGTACGTCGCGCGCTCGTTGGTGCCGGTGTAGCCGGCGACCATCTCGCCGGAGGCGATGCCCACGCCGATGCGGATCTCCGGCTTGCCGGCGCTCGTCTGCTCGACGTTGAAGAGCTCGATCATCTCGATCATCTCGAGTGCGGAGCGCACGGCGGCGTCGGCCGGGTTCGCGAGCTCGACCGGCGCACCGAAGATCGCCATCAGCCCGTCGCCTGCGATGTGGCTCACGATGCCGCCATGGCTCGCCACCGCGTCGAACATCAGCGTGTAGTACGTGTTGAGGAGCTCGATCGTCTCCTCGGGGGCCTGCGCTTCGGCGAGCGGCGTGAAGCCGCGGATGTCGGCGAACAACACGGATGCATGCACGCGCTTGCCGCCGAGCGCGAAGCCCGACTGCTGCAGGTCCTGCGCGACCTCCGGTGCCGCGAACCGCCGCACGAATTCCTTCTGCTGATCGCGCAGCCGCTTCTTCTCGAGGCTCGCACCGATGCGCGCCTTCAGCAGGACCGGATTGACGGGCTTCGTCAGGTAATCCTCGGCGCCGAGCTCGATGCAACGCACGACGCTGTCCAAGCCTTCGAGCGACGACGTCACGATCACCGGCATGTCGCGCAGCGCGAGATCGCCACGCACCTGCTCGAGCACCTGAAAGCCGTCCATCTCCGGCATTTCGATGTCGAGCAGCAACAAATCGTATCCATCCCTGCGCAGCATCTCGAGCGCGACGCGGCCGTTCTCCGCGGACGCTACGCGATGTCCGGCGAGCTCGAGCGTGCGCGCGAGCAGCAGGCGGTTGACCTTGTTGTCGTCGACGAGCAGCAGGCGACCGCCGTGTCCGTCAGCCACGCGTCAATTCCTCGAGCGCTTGCGAAACGCGCGCGTATTCGGACGCGGCGGCGTCGATCGGCGCCGCGGCTGCGCTCCTGATCGGCGCAAGGCCGCCCAATTCGAGCTCGCGCGCGAGCTGGCCGAGCGTCAGTGCGCCGAACGTGTTCGCATTCGACTTGAGCGAATGCGCGGCGCGGCGGAAGCGCTCGGCATCGTCTTTCGCATACGCGTCGCGCAGCTCGTCGAGCATGCGCGGGGCTTCGGCGAGAAACGTGTCGACGAGCTCGCAGACGAATTCGTCACCCGTCGATTCCACGAGGCCATCGTAGGTCGCGCGATCGATCGCGGACAAGTTCATTGGTGGTCCCCCCACGCTTGCGGCTTCGCCACTGCGCTGCCCCCCGCGGGGGCGTTCGCACCTTGAGGCGGCTCGGCGGTGCTCATCTTATTGTTCCTCCAGCATGCGCGGGCGCACCTGCGTCAGCGCCTCGACCAGCGCTTCCACGCGGATCGGCTTGGTCACGTAATCGTCCATTCCCGCGGCAATGCATGCCTCGCGATCGCCCTGCATCGCATTGGCGGTCATCGCGACGATGCGCGGCCGCTCCTTCGGACTCCATTTCGCGCAGATCGCGCGCGTGGCAGCGAGGCCATCCATTTCCGGCATCTGCACGTCCATCAGCACGATGTCGTAGACCTGGCGCTGCAGGCTCTCGACAGCCTCGACGCCGTTGCTCGCGACGTCGGCGCGATAGCCCATCTGCGAAAGCAGGCGCAGCGCGAGCTTCTGGTTCACGACGTTGTCCTCGGCGAGCAGGATGCGCAACGGATGACGCGCCGCCATGCCGGCGTCGAGCGCCGACTTGCCCGTCGACTTCGCTGGCGCCGTGACGCGCAGTGACTCGCCGTCGGCCAGCAGTCCGGCCAGCGTGTCGAACAACTGCGACTGGCGCAGTGGCTTGCCGAGATACGCGGCAAACAGCGCGTCGGCGTCGCCTGCCTCCCGTCGTCCGAGCGAGCTGAACAGCACGAGCGGCAGCTTCGGCGCGGTCTTGCGCACGCCGCGCGCAAGTGCGACGCCGTCCATCTCCGGCATGTGCATGTCGAGGATCGCGACGTCGAAGCGCTCGCCGGCGGCGAGCCAGCGCAACGCCTCGGCCGGCGATCCGGTGTCGCGCGGCAGCATCCCCCACTTCGTCGCCTGCAGGCCGAGCACCTTGCGGTTGGTCGCGTTGTCGTCGACGACGAGGACGCGCCGTCCGGCAAGCGGCGGTTGCGGACCGATGAAGTCGCGCCGCCCGCTCTGCGACGCCTCGGCCGTCGACAGCCGCAGCGTGAAGGCGAACGTCGACCCCATGCCCGGACCCGCGCTTTCGACGCGCATCGTGCCGCCCATCAATTCGACGAGGCGCTTGCTGATCGCGAGGCCCAGCCCGGTGCCGCCGTATTTGCGCGTCGTCGTCGAGTCGGCCTGGCTGAAGCTCTGGAACAGCTTGCCGATGCCTTGCGGCGTGAGCCCGATGCCGGTGTCGCGCACGGTGAAGTCGAGCTCGACGTAGCCTGGCGCATCGCTCGCGTTCTTGCGTCGGGCTCGCCGCGCACGCTGCGCCGAAACAGTCAGCACGACTTCGCCCGCTTCGGTGAACTTGACCGCGTTCGACAACAGATTGAGCAGCACCTGGCGAACCCGCGTGACGTCGCCGTTCACCGCCGTTGGCACATCGCCTTCGAACAGGTACGCGATGTCGAGGTGCTTCTCGGCCGCGCGCGCGCTCACGAGATCGAGCGCCGACTCGACGCATTCGCGCAGGTCGAACGGATGCACCTCGATGTCCATCCGCCCGGCCTCGATCTTCGAGAAGTCGAGGATGTCGTTGATGATCGTGAGCAGCGCGTCGCCCGAATCGCGGATCGTTGTCGCGTAGTCGCGCTGCTCGGGCGACAGCGGCGTGTCGAGCAACAGGCCGCTCATGCCGATCACCGCGTTCATCGGTGTGCGGATCTCGTGGCTCATCGTCGCGAGGAACGCGCTTTTGGCCTCGTTCGCGGTTTCGGCCTGCGCACGCGCGTCGCGCGTCTCGGCGAAGAGCTGCGCATTGCGGATCGCGACGCCGACGCCGGTCGCCATCGTCGTAAGCAGGCTCTGATCTGTCAGCGTGAAGCGGCCCTCCTCGTGCGTGCTCTGCACGCTGATCACGCCGATCGCCTTGCCGCGCACGGTGATCGGCACGCCAAGGTACGACTTCGCTTCCACGCCGACCTGCGTCGCACCGATCGCCTTCGCCGCATCGTCGACCGCGTGGTTGAGCAGCAACGGCTGGCCCGTGTCGATGATCTTGCCGGTGAGTCCTTCGCCCCGCGCGAGCGGCGTGAAGTCGTCGCCGTAGGCGTACGGAAAACGGATCGCGCCCGCGGTCTCGTCGAGCAGCGCGACGTAGACGACGTCGGCGCGGAACATCTCGCGCATCTTCTCGCCGATCGCGCGGATCAGCTCGTCGAGCTCGATCTTCGACGACAGCGCCTGGCCCAGCGCATTGATCGTCGCGAGCTCGTCGGCGCGCTGCTCGGTCTGCGCAAGCAGCGACTTCGTCTGCTCGAAAAGGCGCGCGCTCTCGAGCGCCATGCTCATGCTGCCGGCGAGCGTCGTCAGTAGCCGCACGGCGGCGTCGTCGAACGCATTCTCGCGGTCGACGTTGTCGAGACCGATCGAGCCGATGACCTTGCCCTCGGCGAGCATGGGCACGCGCAGCAGGCTACGAGTCGGTTGCGTTCCGGGCAGGGTCCGCGAAACGATTCCAAGCGCCTTCATCTGCCCGGCAATGTCGCTGTTCAGCAGCAACGGCTTCGCCGTGCGCACGAGATGCCAGCCGAGTGGTGCGATCGGGCCATCCGGAAAAGACAGGCGCTGGCCACGCTCGTGCAGGTAGTGGTAATGGCGCACGTCGCGCTCGGTGTCGAAGCCGACGATGCTGATCGACTGCGAGTCGAACAGCTCGCGCAGCCGTTCGCCGACCAGCTCGAAGATCGACTGCGCGTCGAGCTTGTTGGCGAGGCCCATCTGCACGTCGTTGATCACCGCGAGCTCGCCGTTGCGCTGCTCGGTTTCCTTGAGCAGACGCTGCGTCTGGTCGAAGTGACGCGCGCTTTGCAGCGCAACGCCGAGGCTCGACGCGATCGTCTCCAGCAGGCGCACGTCGGATTCGCCGAACGCGTGCTCGCGCTCGTGATTCTCGACGGAGATCGTGCCGAGTCGCCGGTCGCCGGCGACCATCGGGACCAATACCGCCGACAGCGCCTGATCGGTGCCGGGAGCGGCACTCACACCCCCTGCAGCCTGGTCGGCACGCGTGTGGAACACCTGCGTCTCGCGCTGCGCCATCTGTCGCGCCCAGCTCTCCTCGGTGCGCGGCTTGTCGGGCAAGTGCAGGCGAACGCCATGCTCGACGGTGTAAACGTATTTCGTCGCACGGGCGTCGTGATCGAACCAGTCGATGCCCACGTCCTGGCTCTTCATGACCTCACAGAGACGATCGCCGACGAGGTCCACGATCGCCTGGAAATCGAGCGAGCCGGCGATGCCCTGCTGGATGCCGGTGATGATCGCGAGCTCTGCCGCGCGCTGCTCGGCCTGCGCCTGAGCGGCACGCGCCTCGGAGGTGCGCTCGGCGACCTTCGCCTCGAGCCCTTCGCCCCAGCGCGCATTGTCCAGCGCGACGGCGGCCTGCGCGGCCAGCATGCCGAGCAGGTCGCGGTCGGATTCGGCGAAGCGGCCGAAAGCGCCCCGGATCTCGGCATAGATATAGCCGAGGACTTGCCGGCCGGCGACCAGCGGCGCGATCAGGCGACTCGATTGTTCGACCGGCGGGGCGTCTTCCGGGTCGTGGCGCAGGCTTACCGCTCGGCTGCGTCGTGTCTCGATCAGCCAGGGAGTCGCGGTTGCGAGCAACGTCGCCGCATCGGACTGACTGTTCGCGCCCTTCGGCAACAGCGACCCCGCGATGCGCAAACTGTCGCCTTCCTCGAGCACCAGCAGCACGCGCTCGGCGCCCGAGAGCTCCGTGACCTCGTCGATCAGGAAGTCGTGCAGCTCGTGGGCGGTGCGCAATTCGTTGAGCCGCATCCCGCTGTCCACGAGGCGCTTGAACGGCTCGCCCACATGGCTTTCGAAATTCAGGTGCGCGAGCCGCTCGGCCTCCGGCAGCCTGCGGCGCGCCGACTCGCGCAACCAGGCCTCCACCAGCTCTCGGTTGATCTTGACCTTGTTGAGGCAATTGCGGCGCAGACCCTCGTCGCGCACGCTGCGCACGTTCTCGAGCAGCAGCGCATACGCCTGTTGCAGCGCGGCCCATGCGTCGTCGGCGCGCCCGTTGGCCGCCAGCGCCCGGTAGTGATTCCACCAGTGCTGAAACGAATACAAGGTGTCCGTGAAGCCGAGGCCCGCGCTGCGGTGCATCTTCGTGCTGCGCGTTGTTGCGCGCAGGGCGCCTTGCGCATCGCCCAGCGCCAGCAAGGACTCCGCGAGGTAAGTGTAGCCAGCCATCTGCTGGTCGAGTGCGGCAAGGGTCGACGATCCCTTGATGACCGCGCGCGCGTGCCGCGCCGCGACCCGGGGGTTGCCTTCGGCGATGGCCAATTCGACGCGACTCAATTGCCCTTGTATGCGCATGTGTTCGCCGAGACCCGGCAACAGGCGATCGAATTCCTCCAATGCGGACCGCGCACGGTCGAACTCGCCGAGCTCGATCAGCACGCTTGCGACGTTGTTGAGCTGGTTGGCGAGTAGCTGCTCCGCGCCGATGCGCCGGCCGACCTCGATGGTCTTCTGCATCTGCTCGAAACCGCGCCGGTACAGACCGAGAAAAATGTACTGGTTGGCGAGGTTAGCTCGCACCATGGCTCGCCGCTCGACATAGCCGGCGCGTGTGAAGTGCTGGTCGGCCTGCTGGTAGGCACGCAGCTTTTCGGCCACGTCCTGGATGGCGCCTGCGCCGATGGTGAGCGCGTTGCCGAGCCCCAGGTCATCACCGGCTTTCCTCGCCAAGGCCTCGGCCTTCGCGGCATGCACTTGCGATGCCGGGGTCTGCCCGAGGTTCTGCATCGCAGCCGACAGCACCCAATGCGCTCGTCCCTCACTGGCCGCGTCACCGAGCGCTTCCGCCAGCGCGGCCGCCTCTTCTGCGGCCTCGATGCCGCTATCGTTGCCTCGGGCGCGAAACTGCGCCTCGCCGAGGCGCTGCAACGTGTGCATCAGCACCCGGCGATCACCGGAACGGCGTGCCGCGGACGCGGCCTCGCGGGCCGCGCCTTCCGCGGCCTGCGCGCGGCCGCGACGCATCAACACGAGTGCGTCCGCGTACAACGCGAGCGATCGCGCCGCGTCGGACGCATCGCGCGTCGCCACCGACTTCATCGCGATCACCTCGGCGTCGGCCTCGCCGAACTGTGCGAGCGCCACGAGCGATTCGACGCGCACGTTGTGCAACGCCAGCCGGTCGGCGCTCGTCAGGCGCAGCGAAGCGTCATTGAGCGCCGCGCCGGCGACCAGCAGCGCCTGCTCGTGCTGACCTGACCATGCGAGGTCGCGCGCCTCTGCCAGCGCGGGTGCCGGCGTAGCGGCGCTCGCCACGGAACTTGCGCTCGACTGCCTGGGCTGCCGCTTGGCCATGTCAGTGCTCTTGGATTGTCGAGTGGTTCGCGGGCTCGCCAGCCAGATTGCGCGGCTTGACCTGGATGAGCGCCTCGATCAGCGCGTCCACGCGAATCGGTTTCGTGACGTAATCGTCCATGCCCGCGGCAAGGCACGCCTCGCGATCGCCCTGCATCGCGTTCGCGGTCATCGCGACGATGCGAGGGCGCGTGCCGTCGGGCCAGCGCCGATTGATCTCGCGCGCGGCGTCGAGGCCGTCCATTTCCGGCATCTGTACATCCATCAGCACGATGTCGTACGGCTGGCGCTCGATCGACTCGATCGCTTCGATCCCGTTCGACGCGATGTCGGCGCGATAGCCCATCTGTTGCAGCAGCCGCAGCGCGAGCTTCTGGTTCACGACGTTGTCTTCGGCCACCAGGATGCGCAGCGGATGACGCTCCGCCATCGCCGCGTCGAGGCGCGGTCTTGCAGCGGTCGCCACCTTCGGCGCGGCGTCGTGCGCGAGCAGCGTGACGAGCGTATCGAAAAGCTGGCTCTGCCGCAGCGGCTTCGCGAGATATGCGCTGAAGAGTCCGTCGGTGGCGCCGGCTTCCTTGCGGCCGAGCGACGTGAACAGCACGAGCGGCAGCGCAGGGCGCGCCGCTCGCAGTCGACGCGCCAGCTCGACGCCGCTCATCTGCGGCATGTGCATGTCGAGGATCGCAAGGTCGAACTCGTGCCCGTCGAGAACACGGTGCAGCGCCTCGTCGGGCGAGTCGGCGTCTGCGGGCACCATCCCCCACTTCGCCATCTGCAGTTTCAGCACGCGGCGATTGGTCGCGTTGTCGTCGACGACCAGCACCCGCCGGCCCGAAAGCTCGCGTTGCGTGCCGATGTACTCGCGGCGTCCAGGTGCGGGAAGCGCCGCCGACGGCGCCTTGATCGTGAACGTGAATATGGCGCCGCGTCCCGGGCCGTCGCTTGCTGCCGACATCGTTCCGCCCATCAGTTCCGCGAGCCGCTTGCTGATCGCAAGCCCGAGACCGGTTCCGCCGTACTTGCGCGTCGTGCTGGCATCGGCCTGGCTGAACTTTTGGAACAGCCGGCCGATCGCTTCCTGCGAAAGTCCGATGCCGGTGTCACGCACGGCGAAGCTGAGCGTCGGCGCGCCGTCGACAGTGCCTGCATTCACCGTCAGCACCACCTCGCCGCGCTCGGTGAACTTCACCGCGTTCGACAGCAGGTTGAGCAGGATTTGCCGCAATCGCGTCACGTCGCCGTCGACGACGGCCGACACGTCGCCCTCGAACAGGTACGCGAGGTCGAGCTGCTTTTGCGCAGCGCGCGGAGCGACGAGGTCGAGCGCCGACTCGACGCATTCGCGCACGTCGAACGGGTGCGCCTCGATGTCCATGCGCCCGGCCTCTATCTTCGAGAAGTCGAGGATGTCGTTGATGATCGTGAGCAGCGCATCACCCGAATCGCGGATCGTCGCCGCGTACTCGCGCTGCTCGTCGTTGAGCGGCGTGTCGAGCAGGAGTCCGCTCATGCCGATCACCGCGTTCATCGGCGTGCGGATCTCGTGGCTCATCGTGGCGAGGAAACTGCTCTTCGCCTCGTTCGCCGATTCCGCGGCGGCGCGCGCATCGCGCGCCTCGGTGAAAAGTTGTGCGTTGCGCAGCGCAACGCCGACGCTGGCGGCGATCGTTTCGAGCAGCCGCTGGTCGTTCGCGTCGTAGACGCCCTCGCGTTGCGTGCTCTGCACGCTGATGACCCCCTCGGCGCGGCCGTCGACGACGATCGGCACGCCGAGGTAGGACAGTGCGTGCCTGCCCACGCGCTTCGCGCCTGCAGCGACGTTGAGGCTCTCGTCGCTGTTGAGCAGGAGCGGCGTGCCGCTGTCGATGATCCGGCTCGTGAGTCCCTCGCCATGTCGCCGCGTGTCCATCACGTCGCCGTGGCGGTAGGGAAAGTGAATCATCTCGGTCGCGCGGTCGAGCAGTGCGACGTACGCGATGTCGGGCTTGAACACGCGCCGCACCTGTTCGCCCACCAGCTCGATCAGTGCGGTGATATCGAGCTTGCCGGCGACTTGCTGCGACACCGTGTTCACGGTATCGAGCTCGGTCGCGCGCTGCTCGGCCTGCGCGAAGAGTCGCGCGTTCTCCATTGCCACGGCGGCGGCGAGCGACAGGCCGACGAGAAATTCGAGCTCGTGCTGGCGGAACGGCGTGCCGCCGGCGCGCCACACCGCCATCGCGCCCTTCACCGCCTTGCCGGCGCGAAGCGGCGCCACCATCAGTCGCTCGTCGCTCGCCCGGCCGGTGCCCTCGACCTGCACGGCGCGACGATCGTGGTCGACGTCGTTCAGGCACTCCGCGCGGCCGCTCGCGATGATCGCGCCGATGATGCCGACGCCCGAGACAACCTTCAGATGCTTGATCTGCGCGGCATCGGCGCCCTCGACGACGATCGCGCGAAACGCAGGCGCCTTGCCATCCTTCGTCGGCTCTGGCAGGAAGATCGCGCTCGTGTCGGCGCCGAGCAGGTCCTTCGCGTGGCGCGCGATGCGATCCATGACGGTCGGCAAATCGAGCGTCGATGAAATGTCGCGCCCGACTTCGGCCAGCGCAGCCGATTCGCGCGTGCGCCGCTGCGTCTCGTCGAAGAGGAGCGCGCTTTGCAGCGCGACACCCATCGACGACGCGATCGTCGAAAGCAGTCGCACTTCGGGTTCCCCGAACGCGTACTCGCGTTCGTGATTTTCCATCACGATGCTGCCGACGCGCCAGTCGCCGACGACGATGGGCACCGTCACGCTCGACATGCACAGGTCGGTGCCTGGTTGGGCGCCTCCGCGCGCGATCTGCTCGGCGACGGTGTTCCCGACCAGAGGCGTACGCAGTGCACAAATGCGGGTCCATCTTTGATCGGACTCGATGCTTTCGTCGGGAAGCTGCAGCCGCTTGCCGTGCTCGACGACATAGAGTGGCCTCATCGTGCGTGCTTCGTGGTTTATCCACGTGATTCCGATGTTCTCGGTGTTCAGCACTTCGCGCAGCTTGTCGCCGACGAGCTCGACGATGCCCTGGAAGTCGAGCGAACCTGCAATGCCCTGCTGGATGCTGTTGATGACGGCGAGCTCGGCATTGCGCTGCTCGGTCTCCTTCAACAGCCGCTGCGTCTCGTCGAAGAGGCGCGCACTTTGCAGCGCCACGCCCATCGACGACGCGATCGTCGAGAGCAGCCGCACTTCCGATTCACCGAACGCGTATTCGCGCTCGTGGTTTTCCATCGAGATGCTGCCGACCCGCCGGTCGCCGATGACGATGGGCACCATGGCCATCGACATGCAGAGATCGGTACCGGGAACGGCTCCGTCAACAGCGTTTTCCGCGAGCGTGTTCTGGATCAACGGCTCGCGACGAGCAAGGATCTTGTTCCAGCGCTCGTCAGATTCGAAGCGTTCCTCGGGAAGCTGCAGCCGCTTGCCGTGCTCGACCAAGTACAAGCGCCTAATCGTGCGCGTGTCGTGATCGATCCAGGATATTCCGACGTCGTCGCTCTCGAGCACCTCGCGCAACTTGTCGCCAACGAGGTCAACGATGCCCTGAAAGTCGAGCGAGCCGGCGATCCCCTGCTGAATGCTGTTGATGATCGTGAGCTCGGCGGCGCGCTGCTCGAGCTCGGCCGTGCGATCCGCGACCTTGCGCTCCAGGCCTTCGGCAAAACGCACGTTGGCGAGCGCGACGGCTGCCTGGCTTGCGAGCATCGCGAGCAGGTCGCGATCGCCGTCGTGAAAGCGCCCGAACGCGCCGTCGATGTCGACGTAGATGTAGCCCAGCAGGTCGCGCTGCACGATCAGCGGAACGATAAGGCTGCTGCGCTGATCGAGCGACCGCGCGCGCTCCGGCGTGTGGCGCAATTGCGCGGCGCGACTGCGGCGCGCCTCGGCGAGCTGCGGCTTTACCGCTTCCAGCAGCGAGCGCTCGTCCTCGCCGGTGGGCACGAGCGAGCCCGCGATTGCAAGCGTGTCGTCGCCGTCCTTCGTTTCATTGACGAGCAGTACCCTTTCGGCGCCGGTGAGCTCGGTGATTTCGTCGACCAGGAATTCCGTGAGTTCGATCTCGCTCTTGATCTCGTTGAGGCGCAGTCCCGTGTCGACCAGGCGCTCGAACGACGCGCGCAGACTGACTTTTCCTGCCAGGTGCGCCTCGCGCTCCCGCTTGGGGAGCTTGTGCGCGCGCGCGTGCGCGAGCCACGCGAGGACGATCTCGCGGTTCTCCGCGCGCTTGTTCAGATAGTTTCGCCGCAGGCCCTCGTCGTGCAGGCTCGCGATGCTCCGCAGCAGCAGTGTCCACGATTGCTCGAGCGCCTTGCGCGCTTCGGCAGGGAGATCGTTTGCCCGCAACGCCTGGCTGTGGCGCCACCAAAGTGCGGGTGGCTTGACGGCGTCGAGCGGCGGGAATCGCATGGCCCGATGCTGCTTGGCCGCGGTACGTGTCGCGGCGAGCGCCTTGACCGTCTGCCTCGCCGCGAGATGCGAGCGTCCCGCTTCAGTCAGGGCCGCAAGCCTGAGCTCCATGCCGGCGGTCTTTTGCAGCGCACGTTCGAAATCACGCGCCGCGTCCGACCATCGGCCTTCGCACTGCGCAATTGCGCCCTGCATGATGAGTGGAAAGGAGCGGAAACGGGTTTCGCGAAACGTGCGGGAGAGCGCTGCCGCTTCCGCGGCGAAAGATCGGGCTTCGTCGAGCGCTCCCATGGCCATTGCAATGTCGGCCAGGTTCCAGAGCGGCAACGTCTGCTGGGCTCGCGCACCCGCGCGCCGGGCGAGGTCCAATCCTTCGAGCGTCTGGCGTCGTCCGCGTCGATAGAGACCGAGGTCGGCATACGTGGCGCCGATATTGATGACGACCGAAATTACGCTGAGAACGTAGCCCGCCGTCTTGTAAGCGTCCAGCGCTTGACCATAGAGGTGCAGCGCCTGCGCAATGTCCACCTCCGCCAGCGCGATGCTGTTCAGCGCGGCCCCCTGGCCGAACAGGTCGCCGCTGCGCCGCGCATGCGCGAAAGCTTCCGTTGCCGCCTTCCTTGAAGCGGCGATCTGATCCGACGCCCACAGTGCGCTGCTCAGGATCTGCCAGGCCCGACCCTGCAGCGAGATGTTGCCGAGGCGCTCGAACAGGGCGGCTGCGCGTCGCGCATGACGAATGCCGGCCGGCAGCCCGATTCGGCTGTTCGCGTTCGCATGGGCAACGCGCATGGACGCCAGTGCGACCAGTTCCGGGACTCGGCTGCGCTCCGCCGCCCTCAGGGCTGCGGTGCCGGTCGTCGCGGCTCGACGCGGATTGCCGTCGCGTACCTGGACGTTGGATTCGCGGCAAAGCGCGCGTGCGAGCAGCGCCACGCCCCCTTCGCGTTTCGCGGCCGCCTTCATCGCCTGGGCGTCCGCTGCAGCGGCTTTCAGGTCGCCGAGCGCGACCTGGCTCTCGGCGCGCAGATCGAGCAGCGTCATGCGCTCGTGCGCATCGATCGCCTTCCGCTTCAGTGCAGCGGTCGCCGCCGCGACGGCTTGCTCATGTTGCCCGGCCCAGGCGAGGTCGACGACGCCCTGGATCTGTTGCGCCGCGTTCATGAGCGATCCTCCTTCGAAGGCACCTGCGACAGCGCCGCGACCAGCGCATCGACGCGTATCGGCTTCGTCACGTAGTCGTCCATCCCGGCAGCGAGGCACTCCTCGCGGTCACCCTGCATCGCGTTCGCCGTCATCGCGACGATCCGCGGCCGCTCGTGCGCGGCCAGGCGCGCGCAGATCTCGCGCGCCGCGTCGAGCCCATCCATTTCCGGCATCTGCACGTCCATCAGCACGACGTCGTATGTCTGACGCTGCACGGACTCGACCGCCTCGATGCCGTTCGACGCGAGATCGGCGCGATAGCCCATCTGCTGCAGCAGGCGCAGCGCGAGCTTCTGGTTCACGACGTTGTCCTCGGCGAGCAGGATGCGCAGCGGATGCCGTGCTGCGAGCTCGCCGTCGATGCGCGGAGTCGTCGGCGCCGGCGCTGCGGCCGGTCCCGAATCGCTTCCGAAGAGGCCGACGAGCGTATCGAAGAGCTGCGACTGGCGGATCGGCTTCGTCAGGAACGCGGCGAAGAGCGTCTCGCTCTCCCCGACTTCGCGGCGTCCGAGCGAGCTCGCGAGCACGAGCGACAGCGCAGGCCTGCGCGCTCGCACTTCGCGCGCCAGTCCGACACCGTCCATCTCCGGCATGTGCATGTCGACGATCGCGAGGTCGAACGCCTGCCCGTCGCCGAGCCAGCGCAGCGCTTCCTGCGGCGACGCCGTCGCCTGCGGCGTCATGCCCCATTTCGCGGTTTGCAGCGAAAGCACGCGGCGGTTCGTCGCGTTGTCGTCGACGACGAGCACGCGCTTGCCCGAAAGCGAAGGCTGCACGCCGACGAACTCGCGCTGGCGCGCCGTCGACAGCTCGGCGAACGGCGCGACGATGCTCACGTAAAACGTCGAGCCAGTGCCGGGACCGTCGCTTTCCGCCCACATGCGGCCGCCCATCAGCTCCGCGAGGCGCTTGCTGATTGCAAGGCCCAGCCCCGTGCCGCCGTACTTGCGCGTCGTCGACGAATCGGCCTGCGAGAACGACTGGAACAGCCGGCTCATCGCCTCGGCGGACAAGCCGATGCCGGTGTCGCGCACCGCGCACGTGAGCTCGACGCGATCGTCGTCGAGCGGCTTCGACGTGACGGTCAGGACGACTTCGCCGGCATCGGTGAACTTGACCGCGTTCGACAGCAGATTCAGAACGATCTGACGCAGCCGCGTCACGTCGCCCTTGATCGCGCGCGGCACGTCGCCCTCGAACACGTAGGCGAGCTCGAGGCGCTTCTCGACGGCACGGGCGCTCACGAGATCGAGCGCCGATTCGACGCACTCGCGCAGGTCGAACGGCTGCACCTCGATGTCCATGCGGCCGGCCTCGATCTTCGAGAAGTCGAGGACGTCGTTGATGATCGTCAGCAGCGCATCGCCCGAGTCGCGGATCGTGTTGACGTAGTCGCGCTGCTCGACGTCGAGCGTCGTGTCGAGCAGAAGCCCGCTCATGCCGATCACCGCATTCATCGGCGTGCGGATCTCGTGGCTCATCGTCGCGAGGAACGAGCTCTTCGCCTCGTTCGCCGCTTCAGCGGCCGCGCGCGCCTCCTGCGACTGGCGGAAGAGGCGTGCGTTCTGGATCGCGATGACGGCCTGGTCGGCGAACGTGCCGAGCAGCGCGGCTTCCTTGTCGCTGAACGGACGCGGCGGCTGCCGGAACACGCAGATCGCGCCGATTCCGCGTCCTTCCCACAGCATCGGACTGTAGACAGCGGAATAGTTGCCGAGCGCTTCGACCGCGCGGCGTGCGCTTTCATGCGCGTGCGTGATCGATGCCGCGTCTGGAACGTGCAGCGTGCGCCGTTCGCGGATCGCCTGGCCGGTGAACGTCTCCTCCAACGGCATGTGATCGACGCCACGCACGGCGTCGAACGCCGATCCGCGCCATTCGGCGACGCGCACCTCGCCATCGTCGCCGACGACGAAGATCCCGAGTTGCTCGCTGTCGAAGAGACGCTCGCAACTGTCCAGAATCTTGTCGAAGACCGGCGCGGCGTTCGCCACCGAGCCGCTGATCACCTGCAGCACC
>Ga0134128_10005286_pt1 | contig 15649 bp, 14 predicted proteins | sample KB31754_FD_96462 | JGI IMG/M metagenome (GOLD analysis project Ga0134128, IMG submission 96462) | Terrestrial soil microbial communities with excess Nitrogen fertilizer from Kellogg Biological Station, Michigan, USA - KB3-175-4 | ecosystem: Environmental > Terrestrial > Soil > Unclassified ...
GCGGGCGCGGTCTTGGCCGAAGGAGCCTATGAAATGCTCGGTGGAGAAGCGCGGGGCTTTAAACGCCTCCACGGGGCCCATGCCGAACTCCACGTAGTTAAGAATGACTTGGATGGCTGCCTGATCTTGCTGGTCGCCGCCCGCTACCGAGATCGCCATTACGGGACGGTTCTCATGGAAAAGCAGCGTGGGGCTCAACGTGATCCGCGGCCGCTTGCCCGGCCGAATGACGTTGGGGGTCCCCGCAAAGGTGTTGAGACTGGTGAGCCGGCTTCCGTGAATAATGCCCGTCCGTCCGGCCACGCCGGCGGTGCTCGACAAGCCGCTGGGAGTCGCTGCGATAAAGTTCCCAAGCTTATCCATTACACACATGACGGTTGTTCCGCCCTGCCAGGGGCCGGCGATGGTGGGCGGCTTGGCCGGTTTCATATTGTAAGGATCGCCCGGCCGGAGCTCGAGAGATGCCTTTTTCGGATCGATCAGCTTGCGCCGCATTTTGGTGTACTGATCGGAAAGCAACAGTTGCATCGGCACTGTCACAAATTTCGGATCGCCGTAATATTCGTCCCGATCCGCGAGCGCTAGTTTCTCCGCTTCAATCACGGTGTGAATGTAATCCGCCGAGTTGAAACCCATTCTCTTCAGGTCGAAGCCTTCCAGCAGGCGGAGCGTTTGCGAAAGATAAGGACCCTGCGTCAGCGGGCCGCTCTTATAAACCGTGTAGCCACGGTACGTGGTCGCGAGCGGATCCACCAAGGGAGTTTTGTGTGCGGCCAAATCGGCTTTGCGAAGGAAACCGCCCTTTTCGATGTACCAGGCTTCGAGGGCATCGGCGATGTCGCCGCGATAGAAGCGATCAGAGACGGCCTGCAGCTTCTGCTCCCGCGTACCTTTCGCGGTCTTTTCCGACTCCACCAATTTGCGAAAGGTCACCGCCAAATCCGCCTGCCAGTTCACGCCGGTTTCGATCCTCTTCTCGGCGCCGGTATCGATATACCAACTGGGGCCTCCGGCGTCGAGAATGGCCAGCGTCGGCTGCACGACCTCCTCGAAGCTTTTGGTTCCGTAAAGCTTCAGCAGGGTGACGACAGCATCTATGGTGCCAGGCACTGCGGCCGCCTTGACGTCACCGTCCGGGATTCCGTGTTCCATGTACCAGGCGATAGCTTTGGAGTCGCGAGGGGCCTCGCCTATTCCCTCCAGCAGTTTCACGTTTTTCTGATCAGCGCTGTAAACCAGAATGGGAACCTCTCCTCCAACGCAGAACGCGCCTACATAGGTTACGGATAGTGCCAGCAGAGTGGCGGCGCCGGCATCGGCGGCGTTTCCTCCATATTCCAGAATGTTGATGCCGGCCGCGGTGGCCGCAGACTTGCCGGAAACAACCACGCCCTGGCTGCCGGCAGCGACACTCGGTCCCCTGTGGTGTGAGAACGCTTCGCTACTTTGCTCAGAGTGGGCAATCCTGGGTAGAACGCGCACGGCGGCGACTGCTATGCCTGAAAACATGAGAAAACCACGTCGCGAAAGATTCATGACTTCCTACTTTATCAAGTCACAATTTTGGATCAACGGATTGTGGAGGCTACATCTGGCGGGCCTTCGTCCCGCGAGCCGCTGACGGGCAAACCGGAAACCCCGTCGCCAATTATCTCGCCTGCCAGCGCGGACGGATAGGATTTCCTGAAGTATTGCCGATTTGTAAGGTCCTGACTCAGAAAAGTGATTTCGGAAATCAGTTGACTGACTACCAGTGACTACGAGGACGATAAGTTCCAACTGTGCTCTCGTAAAGAAAGTCTTATTTGCCGTCGCTTCAGTTCTCTCTCCCGCCCGCAAAGCGGCTCAAGTTGACCCGGTTGGGCACGAGCACGATCTTGCCTATCACGCCTCCCTTCCCGAGCAACTCTTGTGCTTGTCTTGCTTCGGCAAGGGGAAACCGTTGCGCGACGATTGGTTTGATCTGCTGCCGTTGAAGCAGATCCAACAGAACGATCAAATCCCGTCGAAACCATGCCGGTTTCAGCCGTTTTAGCGTCTGGATGCTATAGGGGACCACCCGTTTGCGGCCCGGAAGAAGCCAGCCGCCGGCAATGTACAAGCCGAAAATCGCGATTCCACGAAAGCGATGACGACCATCTGAACGCCCTGAAGCCAATCGTCCGCCACGCAGCGACCCCGTCAGGCCATAGGCCACGACCCTCCCGCCTGGGCGGAGCACCTTGCGGGAACGCCATATATGGCTACCCCCGAGGCTGTCAAAGACGACGTCAACGCCCTCACCCGTGCGGTGGTGAATTTCTTGCACGAAGTCCTGATGCTGGTAGTCAATCGGGATACCACCCAACTCGGAAACGGCCGATGCGCCTTGTGTGGAACAGGTGCCGTACATCTCCAGCCCGGCGAGGCGCCCAAGCTGCAATAGTGCCGTGCCGACTCCGCCTGCGGCGCCGTGTATCAACACCCGCTGGCCCGGCCGGACCTTAGCGGAATGATGCAGCATCTGGTACGCCGTGACGTAGTTCAGAATGAGGCTGACAGTCTCGGCGGCGTCCAACCCGGACGGCACCGGAACCAGTTCACGCTGCGGCAGGCAGACGAACTCCGCGTATGCGCCGCTGATCGGCATTGCGGCAACGATATGGCTCGGTTCGATTCCTGAGACACCTTCGCCCAGTCGGTCCACCACGCCAACCAGATCCCACCCCGGAGTGAAGGGCACCGGCGGCGTCTCGGGATGGATGCCCTCACGCGCCATCAGGTCGGGGAGGGAGACGCCTGCGGCCAGCACTTTCACCCTTACCTCGCCAGGCTTGGGCTTGGGGCACTCCTCTTCCAGTACCTGCAGTGCATCGGGCCCGCCGTAGTGAGTAACGATGATCCGCGTGTGTGTCACGAACCTCCTGCTCCCTTCCATCGCGGGCGGATTCTTTTGTAAGGGCACGTGCCGTATAGATGTGGGGTGAGGATGGCAACAGCACGCGCCCTAATGATTGGCCTGAGTCTCGACCTCCAGACCCGTGACTTCGGTGATCGCTATCACCAGTGGGTGTGATTGGGCCAGGGGCGCTGAGGAGCAGGTCAGGTCCCGGGCTGTACACAACTTGATGTTCCCGGGAGCAGGTCGGCGGATTCTGCGATGTAGGGGTGTTTCCAGTTGTGGGGAATTATTCTGATTGCGGCGCGAAATTCCAGCTGCCACTGGCCACATCCACAACCACAATGCCGTTATTGGACGCCAGAGCGACTCGCCGGCCGGCGATTACGGCAGTGGCGTAAAAGGGATGAAAAGCGGGATCGTCTACCTGCTCTGGCAAGTAATCCGGAACGGAGACATGGGAGGAAGCATGCTTGCTGTGCGCCCGGCGAACGTCGGGAAGAGCCGGCCCGCGGGCTGCGGTGGAAGGCGTGGGTGTTCCGGAAGCAAAGCGGTGAACCGTTTCGCTCAACTCCTGCCCAAAACTCACCAGGGCCGGCACATGGTCATGAAGAAGCAAGCCCAGGAAAGCAAGGGCCACAATGAGCAGCACCGCCAGCAGAGCGGTGCGCAGCCAAGTGGAGCGCGGCTTCTGGGGAACGTTCTTGGTCAGTCCCCGAAGGCTGTCCCAGTCGGTGCCCAAGTCCTGAGACGTCGTCGGGAGGACAGGCAAAACCGGTTTCTTGGATTCATTACTGCCGGATATGTTCAAAGTGGACGTCATAGCGCGCAACTCCGCAAAACTGCATCTTAAGGGAGCAATTCCCGTGCCAAGCCCTAACTGATTAAAAGCACTCATTCCCGCGCGGGTAGCCAACTTGCGACGGGCAGGCAGTCCCGCGAATATGCAAATCTTTGCACAGGGAAGGGTGCGGGCCGTGAAGGTACACACACGAAATAGGTGGTCAGGATATATCCCAGAACCGACATATATGTAGCGACTGAACTCAGCTGCTGTCGGCCGGCGGGCCACTCACCGCAGGCAGAGATGACCAAGCAGGAATAGGTGGCCGGGAAGCAGAAATCCTTCTGGGTTCATCCTGCATCTCACGTTTCAATACTTTTCCATTTGGAGCCGCAGATGCAGAAATTCACGCTCGTACTAGTGGTGTGCCTGCTGATACCCGGTGTTATGTTGGCGCAGGATGAAAACCCGAAAGTGACCGTCTTTGGCGGTTATTCGCTGTTGCGCAATGGCGGCAACAATACGAATGGCTGGGATGGCCAGGGCACTTTCAACTTTAACCGTTTTCTGGGCGTAACCGCCGACGTGAGCGGCAATTACCGCAATATCGCTTCGTTGCCGGTGCCTATCCTATCCGCCGGGGTGAACCAGCACCTTTACACGTTTCTGTTTGGCCCCACGGTGACCGGCAACCTGGGCCGGGCCTCTGTATTTGGACATGCGTTGTTCGGGGCGGCCCGCGCCAGCTCGAGCGCGGGAATATCGTTGCCTTTCATCGGTGGTGTAAGCACGGGCGTGAGCAGCGCTTCGGCGTTCGCCATGGCCTTCGGCGGCGGCCTGGACATCAATCTCGGGCGGCACTTGGCGCTGCGCGCCGCGCAACTCGATCTTGTGCGCACACAGTTCAGCCCCACGGACGCGCTTTCTACCGGGCTCTCCACCAGCACCAGCGGAGCGCAGAACTTCCTGCGCTATTCAGGAGGAATCGTGTTTCGCTTCTGAAAACGTGGAGAAGCAGCCCAGGTCAACTCTGCTTTTTGATGAAGCGGAGCGCGACTGAGTTCATGCAGTAGCGCAAGTGGGTGGGTTCCGGCCCATCGTCAAATACGTGCCCCAGGTGGCCGTCGCACAAGGTGCAGTGAACTTCGGTCCTCTCCATGCCCAGGCTGCTGTCGCCTCCGGTGCTGACGTTTTCCTGCGCGATGGGCGCCCAAAAACTCGGCCAGCCGGTGCCGGATTCGAACTTGGTCTGCGAACTGAACAGCGCATTGCCGCAGCAGATGCAGCGATAGAGCCCGGCCTCATGCAGGTTCCAATATTGGCCGGTGTAAGCCAGTTCCGTGCCTTGCTGGCGGGTAATTTCGAAAGCGGCGGACGACAACTGCCGGCGCCACTCCTGCTCGGTTTTGATTACCCTGGCGACGTGAACCTTGCCCAGGCGCTGCCCCGCATCGGAGAACTGAACAATGGTCACCGTTCCCGGCGTTGCCGGGGCCGGATGCGCCTCCGCCACCGCGCTTGCCTTCCATGACCATACGGCCAGTCCCGCCATAGCAGAGGCCGTGCTCAGCAAAAAAGTGCGGCGTCCAATCTTGCCCGGCACATCGCTTGCTTTGAAATCTTTCGCCATTGCCATGCCTCTTTATCGTACGGTGTAAAGCTTGGGGAATTGCTCGCGCAAATGTGCCAATTTCGGCAGATCATTGATCACGATGTAGGGACTGTCGGGATGGCGGGCGAGATAATTCTGGTGGTAGTCTTCGGCGGGATAAAAAGCCTTGAGCGGGACCACCTGGGTAACGATGGGCTGGGCGAAAAGTTTTGCTGAATCGAGCTGCGCAATGTAGGCTTGCGCAACCCGCTTTTGCTCATCGTTGGCGTAGAAAATCGCGGAACGGTATTGGGTTCCCATATCCGGTCCCTGGCGATTGAGCTCAGTCGGATCATGCGCGACGGAAAAAAAGACCTTCAGCAGCTGGCCGTAAGTAATCTGCGAAGGATCGTAGACGAGTTTCACCGACTCGGCATGACCGGTTGTGCCACTGCTGACCACTTCGTATTCGGCGGCCGCCGCAGGCCCGCCTGAGTATCCGGAAGTCGCGCTCATGACTCCCCGGACATGCTGAAACACCGCTTGCACTCCCCAAAAACAGCCACCAGCCAGCACCGCGGTTTGCTGCCCTTTGGCTTGGGCCACGGGAACGTCGAGTTTCGGATTAGGGAAATCTGCACCGCCTCCCTTAACTACCGGCGCATGCTTTGTGGCGATCACAAAAGTCGCCAGCATTACGAACGACGACAAAACCACTATCGAGGCGAAGCGACAGGCACGGGTCATCATAAGCACCTCCTTCCCAGATGATCAGATTCCTGAAAGCCAGGAAAAGTCACACTTTCAGCAAGCGCCTTTCTCAGCTATGGCTTTGGCCCGGGGCGGCCCCGCGGCAGCCATTGTCTACGGGATGAACCTAAAATCGCAGATAGCGCATGAGCAGCCCGGCTAAGATGCCTCCCAGCAGCGGCCCCACCACCGGCACCAGGGCGTAGCCCCAATCGGAATGACCTTTTCGCGCTATGGGCCAGAGGGCATGAGCGATGCGCGGCCCCAGGTCGCGAGCGGGATTAATAGCATAGCCGGTAGTGCCGCCCAGCGAGAGGCCGATGCCCCACACCAGGCTGGCTACCAGGTAGGGGCCTAAACCTCCCGTCGGCCCGACCACACTCACGGCCTTGGAAAACATGGCGCCCACCACCAGCACCAGCAGGAAGGTGCCGATCACTTCGCAGAGCAAGTTGGATGGGAAGTTGCGAATAGCAGGCGCGGTGCAAAAGCATGCCAGCTTGGCCCCCGGGTCGGGAGTCTCGCCCCAATGCGGCAAAAAATAGAGCCACACCAGAGTCGCGCCGGCGAATGCTCCCAGCAGTTGGGCAATGGCGTAGGGCACTACTTTGGCAAACGTGCCCGAACTGACAGCAAATCCCAGGGTGACAGCCGGATTAATGTGGGCATCGCGGCTGCCACAGGCGACGGCGGTGAAAATGCCAGCCATAACAGCGAAGGCCCAGCCGCTGGTGATCACCATCCAGCCTGCGCCTTCCGCCTTGGTGCGCTTGAGCAGCACGTTAGCGACGACGCCGTCGCCCAGCAAAATCAGGACCATCGTGCCCATGAACTCGCCTACCAGCGGTGAAGCCATTCAGCATTCCTCCAGGTTCTCGGTGTGAAAAGCCGGGCCCGCAGCCGCCCGCGTCGGCCGTTGGCTGCTTGCTCCTAACTCTCACATAAAACAGAAGATTCGGTGGGATTGTACTCTGCCCGGCGGCAACTCGGAGCCCGGCAGTCGAGTCAACCCGTGGCTTGGCATCGGGTTCCAACAGAACACGGGAGGAGTGTAACCATGAAAACAGCATGTCTATTGTGCGTTTTGGCCATGACAGTTTCCTTAGGCTGGGCGCAGGACAACAACGCTGCGACAACCAAGGTCACGCAGGCGGCCGAAATCATCCAGCAGATGACCACTGGAAAAGCCGGCATCCCTGATTCCGTGCTCGCCGGGGCCAAGTGCATTGCCGTCATTCCGCACATGATCAAAGGCGCGTTCGTGGTGGGCGGCGAGCATGGCAGCGGCCTGGCTACCTGCCGCACCGGTTCAGGATGGAGCGCTCCGGCGGCATTTGACATTTCAGGCGGCAGCATCGGCTGGCAGGTTGGCGGCCAAAGCAGCGACCTGGTGATGATGGTTATGAATCAGCAAGGCATGGATCAGCTTATGTCAGGCCACTTCAAGGTGGGAGCTGGAGCTGATGTTGCCGCCGGACCGGTGGGTCGTTCAGGCTCTGCCAACGCCGGCTGGAAGGCCGCCATCCTCACTTATGCGCGTTCCAAAGGCGCCTTTGCCGGAGTGAATGTGAGCGGCTCAGCTATTACCCAGGACAAGAAGCTTACCAAGGAGCTGTACGGTAAGGATGTGCCCTTCGCCGAGACTTTGAAGGGCCAAGTCCCCCCGCCCTCGACGGCGCAGGCCTTCCTTAGCGCGGTCAACCAGGCGGAGCAGTCAGCCTCGGCTCACAAGTAAGTCGCTCTAGCTGAAAATCTCGACGGCGGCGGGTCGTTTCCGCCGCCGGTTCCTATCGGGGCTCACGGGATCTTGCGGGCGACGGGAACGATGCCCGCACGTGTTACGGCACTGTTCCAGCACCCAGGTCCGTGAGCAGCCAGAATTCGCGCAGTGATGGGTTTACTTTGCAGATTCAGAGCTGCCGCTCAGGCAAGTTTCTTACCCTTTGGTTTCGACCACGCATCCAGTGCGATGTCCGCCAGGCTGAGGAACTTTTGGAGGAACACATCCTCCCCCCACTCAAGCGAGGAAAACGGAAGGGGTGAAGGGTTAACGTGAGCGTTAAAACGGGAACCGGGAGGAATGCCAGCTTGGATGAGGACGACGTGGCTGGGCTTGCGTCCTTTCAACGGTGGACACAGCTTCGGTATCCGGGACCCCGGGCCGAGCGAGGAAATCAGGCTGCGCGCAGTTGTTCTCCGGCAGTCGCCGTATTGAACTGAACTCCGGGAGCAGTGGCCAGTTGGGCCAGCAGTTCCGCCCGGCTGAGCGGCCGCAAGACGAACTCGCAGTCCAAGCCGGCTTCCTCGGCCCGCATCACGGCCTCATCCTTCTGCGACGGTGAGCAGACCAGTACGGTATGGCAATCCGGGTACCGGTTCTGCAGGGTGACTGCGCTCTGCAGGCTCATGGGATCATCGGTGGCGAGATCAATCACGGCCGCGTCAACGACCATGCGCCCGGCTATCCGCGAAGCGGTAGCGCCAGACGCCGTTGTTCCAACCATGTAGCCACCGCTACGCAATACGGCAGCCAGGGTCGCGGCTATGACGCGGTCAGCTGCCACCACCAGGACAAACAGTTCTTTCTGTTCTTCCATGACTCCCTCTTACTGTCGCTGGGCTGATTGCCGCAGCCGGACTGGCGCGATCCGGACATGTCACATTTGTTGACAAGCGCAACCATAAGGTTGTCTGGCCTCCTAGGTTTTGCAGTCGGAGTAGTCTCAGGCCTGAATTGCTGGCTAGGGTTGGCGCCGATGGATGATTTTCCCCCAGACGCCGTTTGCGTTTCAATCGTCAATTGCCAATCAACGATCGGCCATCAAGGGCTTTCTCTGTGCTTCTGTGTCTCCGTGGCAAAGCTATTCGTGGCCGTTCTGCAGATACTGCGCGGGAATGGGGTTATCGGGACGCTCGCTATCCCAGGAGATGCTGAGAATCCACCAGCGCGTCCCGTCGTTGAGCAATTCGACGCTGTTGATACCGCGCTCGAAGGGCTTGCCTTTGGGATCATGGCGGGAAGCGTAGGTGGTAAAGACCTGTGCGATATTGCCGAACTGTTCGGTGCGGCGAGCAAGTTCCGATTCGTAAAAAGCATGCTGCTGAAAGTATGCCCCCGCGCCGCGAACATAATCGTCAGGATTCATAACCTTGTGTAGAGTCTGTCCGTCCTTGTGCAGCACGGTAGCCAGAGTGGCCTGGGGAAGAAACAGGGAGTGAAAGCGCTCCCAGTTGCGCTCACCCGCGGGTCCGGAGATGACGTCATACATGGCGTGGATAATCGAATCAACGGACTGGCCGTCTTTTCCGAAGGGCGCGGGCGCCTTGGCCTGCGAGTTCTGGGCAAGCAGCGCGACAGAGAGCAAGATGATGGCAAACAAAGCTTTCACCAGGGGCTCCAAGGTGGTGGAGTGCGACAGCAATGGGGGACAATAGCAGAGCCCGCCGCGGGAAACAATGAGGGTTTCGGGCCTAGGAATGCCGGCTGCTTCCCGGCAAACGCGAATTGAGCATGGCCGCAGCCGGCCTGGCCAACAGCCCGGCGGCGCTACCGTACATAACAAAACATTCCACGGCGAAAGGCGGGAAGCCGAGATAGCCAGGAGCGGGCATCTCGAATATCTTCACATTCTGAAACATAGGGAAGACGTAGTGCCACCTGGCCGCGGCCCAAAAGTTCCAGAATTCCCAGAGCCAGCCGCAGGCGAAGCCGGAAATCAGCAGCCCATAGAAGCGGCCCCGCCGGCCGGCGGCAAAATCACCTAGGATTGAAGGCAGGCGGAGGCGGTAGTTGATGGGATCGAGGAGGAATATGAATCCCACCCACACCAGAGCGAATAAGTAGGCGGCGGCGGCCCGAGGCAGGACCAGGGGCAGGGCTAAACAAGCGCTGCCAAATATCAACATCGCGGCCTGGGCGCACGGGGAAAATCGCAGCGGAGCAGCCGGAGGGAACCAGCCGAAGGTCCCCACCAGGTCGGCTGTTTCCAGAATGCCGGGTGTAATCGTGGCAAACGACCAGCCGTAGCCGAGCAGGGCCAGCGCACGGCTGGCGGGCAGCCCGACATACGTCCAGTTATGCAGCCGCAAATTGTAGGCTTCAAAAATCAGCCATAAGGGAATGGAAAGCAGAGCCATCCCGGCAAATTCAACGGGATGGTCGCGCAGGCGCGAGCGCCCTTTGATGGCGCGCACGGCAGCATCGGCGAGCAAAATGTAGGCGGTCCAGGCAATGGGGGTGAAATAAGTAGCCACCAGCTCAAAGCGACGAAACATGAGCCACTCGGCCACGGTCAGCATGCCCAGACCGAACCATCCGTAGATCGGCAGGGGAAAGCGCCGGTGGCGCTGGAACTCGATGACCAGCACGGCGACGGTAACGAAGGTAATGGCGACACCCAGAGCCGTCATTGGTCTCATAGTATCGTGGGGGCGATTGGTTTCGGCGGGATTCGAGCGAAGATCGGCCTTCGCCGCCCGCTTTCTTTACATTTCTGTCCCTTTCTGCCGCTGGTGGCTAAGGGATTGGGGGCGCTCACAAGCAGGGGTGATTCTCCTCACAGATGGGAAGTGCAAGGGCCAGCCACAATGGCGCGAGAGGCGGGGCTGTCCTGCTCCAATCCCGGTCCTGCAGGCCGGGGTGATTGAGACCGGCCCCCGCTCTCTGTAGAATTTGAACGCAGGCTTGGAGACACCCAGCCCCTGGCGACGGCGGCAGGAGGACCAAATGGCGAAGAATACGCTCACAGTGACCGACAACCGGACGGGAACGACGTACACGCTGCCGATAGAAAACGGCACGATTCGGACAATGGATCTGCGACAGATCAAGACCGGTCCCGAAGATTTCGGGCTGATGGGCTACGACCCGGCGTTCACCAACACCGCTTCTTGCCACAGCAGCATCACCTACATTGACGGTGACCGCGGCATCCTGCGCTACCGCGGCTACCCCATCGAAGTGCTGGCCGAGCACTGCACCTTCCTGGAGGTGGCCTACCTGCTGATCTGGGGAGAACTGCCCACGCAAGCGCAGATGAAGGATTGGATATATCAGGTCACGCACCACACCATGCTGCACGAGACGGTGAAGAAACTGCTGGAAGGATTCCGCTACAACGCCCATCCCATGGGCATGTTCGTCAGCACGGTAGCGGCGCTCTCCACGCTCTATCCCGAGGCCAAGCAGGTTGAAGATGCGGAAATCCGCCAGCACCAGATGCTGCGCCTGATCGGCAAAGTGCCCACTATCGCGGCTTACTGTTACCGGCACAGTAAGGGCTATCCTTATGTCTATCCCGACAACGACCTCACCTACACCGGCAACTTCATGAACATGCTGTGGCGCATGGTGGAGCCGAAGTACGTGGCCAATCCGGTGCTGGAGCGGGCGCTGGACATCCTGTTCATCCTGCATGCCGACCATGAGCAGAACTGCAGCGCCAACGCCATGCGCTCGGTGGGAAGTGCGCTCACCGACCCCTACCTGACCACGGCGGCGGCCGCGGCGGCGCTGGCCGGCCCCCTGCACGGCGGCGCCAACGAAGCCGTGCTGCGCATGCTGGACGAAATCGGCTCCAAGCAGAATGTGCCCGCCTACATCAAGCGCATCAAGGAAGGCCACGGCAAGCTGATGGGCTTCGGGCATCGCGTGTACAAGAATTACGATCCCCGGGCCAAGATCATCAAGTGGACGGCGGAGCGCGTGTTCGAGGCCACGGGCCGCAATTCCAAGCTGGACATCGCGCTGGAACTGGAGCGGATCGCGCTGGAAGACGAATACTTCATCAAGCGCAAACTCTACCCCAACGTGGACTTTTATTCGGGCATCATCTATCAGGCCATGGGCTTCCTGCCCGAGATGTTCACGGTGATGTTCGCCATTCCGCGCACGGCGGGCTGGCTAGCGCAGTGGAACGAAATGCTGATGGATCCGGAGCAGAAGATCGCGCGCCCGCGGCAGGTCTACACCGGAGCACAGGAGCGCGCGTTCGTCCCCATGGAGAAACGCGGGGCGGTGGCTACGACCCGCTAGCTTTGCTATTTGTATAAGCCCGCGGCGGTATCGTGCAGGTAGGCGTGGGCCATCTGCAGAGCGCGGGCTTCGCTGATTTCGTGTTCGGAAACCATCTCCGCCAGCGCCCCGGCCAGGGCCTCGCGCGACGTCTGCACGCCCAGCCAGTCGCTCTCTTCGGCGCCCATGGCGTCGTTATAGGGAAAAGCGTCGGAGCCGTAGGTGATCTTATCGGGGAAAAGCTCCAGCCATTCCTTCAGCGACTGCTTGAACTGGGCGGGATACTCGTCCATTTCCATCAGCGATGAATCAAGATAAACGTTCTTCATGGCACCCAGCCAGATGGCGATGCGCTCCAGGGGATAACCGCCGTGAATCATCACCCAGGTCACATTGCTGTAACGCGGGTCGCGCAGCACGTTTTCCAGATTCATGATGTTGCCGTGGGTGATGTCGAAATAATCGCCGATGCCGACCGCGGTGTGGATGTGGATGGGCAGGTGGAGGCGGCCGCCTTCGCTGACCAGGTAACGGAAGATGTAATCCTGGAACGTGGTGTAATCCTGCATCGAGGGCACGCCGCCGGCATGGTATTTGCGATAGACTGCCTCCGCCTGGGCTTTGGACGGATCGCCAAAATGCAGGGAACGGAAGTAGGCAGCCTCGAACTTCATGGCGATGCCGCCCTTGCGCTGATTGTCTTCCAGGGTGCGGGAGACGAACTTCAGATAGTCGTCAAAGTTCGCGGGCAGCCCGCTCACGCCTTGCTGCTGCATCCAGCGGTGCAGCATTTTCTCCTGCAGCGGGATGTAGACCTGCTGGTCGGAATTGCGCGCGGTCATGTCGCGATTGTTGAACGGCCACATGAAAGAGTCGGCAAAGAACACCCACTTGAAGCGATGGGGATCCAGGTAATCCATCATGGCGCGGTTGGCGACGGAGGTCTCGACGCCCAGTTTGTCGAGAATGCCGTCCCAATAGCCGGCGTCGCCCAGTTGCTTGCGCAGTTCCGCTTTCTTCTGCACCACCCACTTGGCATGCTCCGGGCTCATGTCGTCGTAGGGATAGCCCCAGAGGGCCTTCATGGCCGCGACCATCTCGGGATTGTCCAGGCGCTCGCGCAGCGGCGAACTGTAGTTGGGAGGCGCGGCCATGGCGTCTACATCGGGGTCGTCGGCAAAGCCGGGATGGGCGTGGTGATCGTAGATGGGAATCTTCTGTATCTCGCCCAGCAAACGCTGATAGGTGGCCTGCAGGTCAGGGCCGGGATAGGGCTGGGCCTGCGCGAGAAGCAGAGTGGGAAGCAAGAGCAGAAGCAAAATCAGAGCAAGTTTTCGCAGCATAGGCAATTGACGATTGTCGATTTTCGATTGACGATTGAAAACCTCGCCCGGGCCTTGTGTGGCACGGCTTCACGGTTTTTGCCACAGACGCAGGCAGACACAGGGGACCCATTCTTGTGTTTCCTCCGTGCCTCTGTGTCTCCGTGGTGAATTCCTTTTCCCTTAGCGCCGCACCGTCGCAGCGGACCAGGCGGCGGAAACTTTCTGGATGCGTTCGGTGGCCTCTTTCAAGGTCGCATTAGACGAGGCAAAACTGAAGCGCACGAACTCGCGGCCAGCATCGCCGAAGGCGGCGCCAGGAATGGCGGCTACGCCCGCTTCCTCCAGCATGATGCGGCACAGTTCTTCGGCGCAGACGCCGGTCTCGGTGATGTTCACCCAGGCATAAAACGCGCCTTCAGGGGGCAAGCAGCGGAACCCGGGAATGCGGTTCAGGTCGGCGATGAATTGCCGGCGCCGTCCTTCGAATTCGCGCACCATGCGCCGGGTGGCGCCCTGGGAGTCGCGCAGGGCCTCGATTGCCGCCCATTGCGCGAACTCGGCCACACAGGTGTAGCTGTTCACCGCCAGCAGGTCGAGGGCGGACACAAAGCGCTCCGGCGCCACCGTATAACCCAGGCGCCAACCGGTCATGGCAAAGCTCTTGGAGAAGCCGTCAATGATGAAGGTGCGTTCCGCCATGCCGGAATAGCTGAACATGGATTTGTAGTCGCCGGCAAACACGATGCGCGCATAAATCTCGTCGGAAAGCACGATCAGGTCGTGCTTGACCGCCAATTCGGCCAGGGCACGCTGGACTTCATTCGTGTAAACGGTGCCCGTGGGATTGTTGGGCGAGCAGGTGATGAGGACCTTGGTGCGCCCAGTGATCTTGCGCGCCACTTCTTCGGGATCGGGTTGCAGGCGGTTGCGCTCGGCCAACTCGTAAGGCACCGCCACGCCGCCGAGACCGCGAGTAATCGAAGGGTAGCCGGGGAATCCGGGATCAGGATAGAGCACTTCGTCGCCGGGTTCGAGCAGCGCCATCAGAGCAAAGAAGAGGGCAATCTTGCAGCCGGGGGCCAAAACGACGTTTTCGGCGCCAACCCGCAAGTCGCGGGTGCGTGCCAGGTAGACGGCAATTTCCTGGCGCAATGCGGGCACGCCTTTGACCGGGCAGTAGCGGTCCTTGCCGGCATCCAAGGCGTCTTTCGCGGCCTGCACCACGTCGCTGGCGGGATGGAAATCGGGCTCGCCCAGTTCCAGATGAATGATGGAACGTCCTTCAGCTTCCAGTTCCTTGGCACGGGCATAGACAGAGAGCGCGCCTTCGCCGCTCATCACTGCCAGGCGGGAGGCCAGTTGCCGCACGACTATGCCTTCCTCGCGACCGCCGCCGGAAGCGGAGTAGTGGGAATGCGGAGAGCGTCCACAAAGCGGGGAAAAAAAACGAAAGCTGCCGCGGTGGCCGTCAATTCGATGACTTCCTGATGGCTGAAATGGGCCTTCAACTCCTTGTAGAACTCATCATCCCATTCATGGGGCGAGCGGTAGAGCCGGTCCGCCGCGCGGAAACCCTGCTTTTCCTTTTCCGTGTACGGCCCCCTCTCGAAATCCGTCAGCCCGGCTATCTGCGCCTCGCTGGCGCCCTTCTGCTTCGCCGAAGCAGTGTGCGCCGAGGTTCAATAATCGCAATCCTGCAGAATGGCGACCCGGGTGGCGACCAGTTCCTTGTACCAGCCGGGGAGCGCGCCATCGCCCAGCAGCGGCTTGAGGAAGCCGGCTATACCCAGCGCCAGTGCGGGGGTGTGGGCCACCGTCTTGAACATGTTGGGAACCACGCCCCGCTGTTCCAGAAGGAGATCGTAGAGCTTCCCGACCTCCTCCGGAACCTGGTTGCGCTCCAGCATGGGAATGCGCGGGTGTGTGTTGCTCTTCATCAGAATGCGTACCTCAGCGAGAACTGTATCAGACGCGGCGTGCCGGTGGTATTGGTGATCTGGCCGAAGTTGGCGGGACTCTCCACGTCAGTGAAAGCCGGGCTGGCGAAGTTGGGGTGATTGAACAGGTTGAAAAAGTCGGCGGTAAAGCGCAGCGACTGGCGCTCGGTGAGGCGGAACATCTTGATGGCGGAGAAATCGAAGTTCTGCTGGAACGGTCCGCGGTAAATGTTGCGTCCCAGATTGCCGAAGTCGGTGGTGCAGAAATTGGAATCGGCCTGGCATTGCGCCGGGTAAAGGAGTGGTGCGGCCGTAAAGGCAGCGGGGTTGAGGTAGCCGTTAATGCGGTTGAAGATGTCGCCGCTGGCTAC
>Ga0134128_10005287_pt1 | contig 15647 bp, 16 predicted proteins | sample KB31754_FD_96462 | JGI IMG/M metagenome (GOLD analysis project Ga0134128, IMG submission 96462) | Terrestrial soil microbial communities with excess Nitrogen fertilizer from Kellogg Biological Station, Michigan, USA - KB3-175-4 | ecosystem: Environmental > Terrestrial > Soil > Unclassified ...
AACACGGTGGGAAAGGCGGCCTTGTCGATTCCACCAGCACGGCAGGCCAGCGCCACCATCCGCGCGCCGCCGTCATAGAACAGCTGGCGGAAGCGGGTGAGATCCACTTCCAGCAAACGCGCGAAGGCAAGCTCGAACAGGTCGATCTGTCCCTGACTCAAGACCCGCATCAGGAAGCCGGCCTTGAGCCCACCCGATACCGCGAGCTTTTCGACCAGCTTGTGGGCACTGTCGGCGGGCGGGTCGGACAGCGCGCCTGGGGGACGTTGGAGAATCTCGGCCGCTTCCGTCAGCGCATTGTCGATCCGCGCCGCCGTCATTTTGTAGCGGGCCTGGATATAGGACTTGAGCGCGTCGGAAACCCAGGCGCTCATATGCCGGGCGAGTTCGACGGGCAGGTCGGCACGCTTCAGAAGCGGCTCCTGCAGCCCGGTCAGGGCCCGCGAACGCTCTACCAGTGCCCGATAAGCGGAATCGGAGATTTTCGCGGTGGCATTGCGCACCAGAGCGACCAGCACGGATTCGGCCTCGCACTCAGCCAGCGCGTCGGTGACTGCGACGCCGATATGGGGACGCGTCGCCACGGCCTCCTGGTGATCCATGCCGGCTTTGGCGATCACATTGCGCATGTCGCGCTCGGAAAGAAGCGGGCTGCGCAGGATAAGGGGCCGCGCCACTTCGATGGCGTCATCGACCAGCAAAAGGATGAGATCGTGGGGGGCGGTGATGTCGTCCGCCAGCCTTTCGGCCAAGGCGATGCGCACCGCCATTTCCACATCGCGGGTGAGGCGGCGAAGAATCTCGCGCGTGAGATCGCGCTCGCGGCCGTTCAGTTCCGCCCCCTGAATGCGATAAAGCGACGCCACCGCGAGATAGATCTCCTCGCGGCTGGCGCGGTCCTTTGGATTCATCGCGAGCTGGGCGAGCCTGCCCATATCGCTCATGTCGTGCGCGGTGAGCCCCACAAGTCCCTCAAATGCATCATCCCCAATCCCGGGAATCTTCAAATTCCCTAACATCGTAGCGTTAACAGGTTATTAAGCGTGCCGGGCCGGGAACATTTAAGGACTGATTTTCCTCGGCTTTTGTGAAACTCCGCCTACGGTCTAATACGGACAAGGGGTCCGGTTTTCCCTGTTTCCCGCTTGTCGCCTTTTGGCCAGGCGGTCGTGGGTCCCGGGAACACGCGTGCGACCAAAGGGAGCACCTTGGCCGTCTTGGTTGACGAAAGGGCCTCGCATCCCGAAAGTCGCCCGCCATGAGCAGCGCAACGGCGAATTCCAGCGAACCCAGCCGCACCAGGCGCAAGCCCGAAAGCCTCTCGAAAATCAAAAACGCCGCCCGCAAATTGTTCGTCGAGCGCGGCTATGACGCGACCCGCCCCCAGGACATCGCGCGTGAGGCGGGTTTGGGCCATGGCACTTTCTATCTCCACTATTCCGACAAACGCGCCTGTTTCCTGGCCTTCGTGGAAGAAGCGCGCGAGGAGATGGACAGCCACCTCCGCGGCGCGCGCCATCCTGGCCAGAGCCTGGAACAGGCAATCGCCGCCACACTCGATGCCATTTACGAGTATTCCGACAGCCATCCCGGCGTGCTGCGCACGGCCATGACCGACGCTGCGGTGATCGACGCGGAAGGCGGGCGCGATGTGCCGCTGACCGCGCGCTGGGGCGAGGAATGGAGCGAGATCATCCGCGGCGCGGCCGCCCAGGGCCGGGCCTGCCCCTCTTATCACGTGGGCATCATCGGCCAGGCCGTGGCGGGCGCGCTCCACCAGGCGGCGCTGGAATGCGCCCGCTCCCAGCAATGCCGCAAGATGCTGGCCGACAATCTCACCCGGTTTCTGCTCCGGGGGCTCCGCCCCGACTGATCGTCCCGCCAAAGCCCCACTGGGCCTTACTTTTCGGAAATCCCGGCGTACGGCCTGTACATGAGAATGAGTTGCAGTTATAAGCGCCTGGCAACTTATTCACCGCTGCCCGTGCCCAGACCTCTGCTGATCCTGTCTTTTCTTTCGCTGCTCAGCGTGCCGGGCGTCATGGCTCAGGCGTGGGCGGCGCAGGAATTCTATATCGGCGAGCCGGTGGTGAAGGACGGGATGCAGATCGTTCCCAACTACCTCACCGGGGTTGAGATGGACCGCATGCCCCAGGGCGCGGGCATGGCGAAGGACAGCGTGCATCTGGAAGCCGACGTCCATGCCACCAAGGACGAGGGCCATGGCTTCGCCGAGGATTCCTGGATCCCCTATCTCGATATCCATTACGAGCTGACCAAGGATGGCGACAAGGTCTTCAAGAAGACCGGCATCCTGTTCCCCATGACCGCCAAGGACGGCCCGCATTACGCCAACAATACCGACATGGCGGGACCGGGGACCTACCATCTCACCTACACGATCTGGCCGCCCACCTCGCATGGCTTCATCCGCCACACCGACAAGGCGTCGGGTGTGCCCGATTGGTGGAAGCCCATTACCGTGAACTGGACCTTCGCCTATCCGAGCAAGAACAAATGAAACGCGCGCTTCTCTTCCTCCTGCCCATGCTGATCGCAACGCCGGCTTTTGCCGACGGGCCGATTCCGGTCACCTTGCAGAACCACAAATTCTCGCCCGCCGAGATTCATGTGAAGGCCAACACGCCCGCCGTGATCGCGCTCACCAACAAGGACGCCACCGCCGAGGAATTCGACTCGACCGCATTGCAGGTGGAAAAAGTGGTGGCAGGCAATTCCAGCGGCAATGTCCGCATCCGCGCCTTGGCGCCGGGCCGCTATCCTTTCATGGGCGAATATCATTCTTCGACAGCGCAAGGCGTGGTGGTGGCGAAATAATGTTGTCGGCGTTGCTCATCGTTTTCCGCGAAGTAATCGAAGCCGGCCTGATCGTGGGCATCGTGCTGGCCGCGACCCAAGGCGTGCCGCGCCGCGATTTCGCGGTTTCAACGGGTGTCCTGGGTGGCGTGCTGGGCGCCTGTCTGGTCGCGGCCTTCGCTGGCGGCCTGGCATCCCTGTTCCAGGGATCGGGCCAGGAATTGTTCAACGCATCGATCCTGATTTTGGCGGTGATGATGCTCACCTGGCACAATGTCTGGATGGCGAGCCATGGCCGTGAAATGGCGCGCGAACTGAAAGCCGCGGGCCATGAGGTCGTTACCGGCAAGCGCACTCTGGCGGCGCTGGGTGTGGTGGTAGGCGTCGCGGTGTTGCGCGAAGGCTCCGAAGTGGTGCTGTTCCTCTATGGCATCGCAGCCCAAGGCGGCGTTTCCAACGCCGGCCTTCTCGCCGGTGGCGCGCTGGGATTGGCCGCGGGCGCGGCTGTCTCCGCGCTGATGTATCTCGGCCTGCTCACCATTCCGGCAGGGCGATTGTTCCAGGTCACGTCGGGGCTGATCACGCTCCTGGCGGCAGGCATGGCGGCGCAGGCGGTGCTGTTCCTCCAGAATGGCGGCTACATCAACGCCTGGACCGGCACGATCTGGGATACGTCCTGGCTGCTCAGGGAAGATTCCATCCCCGGCCGGCTGCTTCATACCCTGGTGGGCTATGTCCAGGCCCCGGATGGGGGGCAAATCGCGGCCTACCTGGCCACGATCGCGGGCATTTTGCTCCTTATGCGGATGACCGGCCGCCCGCAGCCTGCCAGACGTCCTCAGCCGGCTGAATAATTCCTTAAATTTGAAGGATTTATTGGGCGTTTGGTAACGTCCCGGCTTCTAGGCTTGACCCGCATCATGGGGCTATGAAGGCCATGGAGAACCAGGAACAGGATTTGCGCCAGATGCCGAAGGCGCAACTCGAACGGATCATCAATCCTTTGGCGGACGAACCGTCAGAGCAGGCTGCCCCCGCGGTGGACGCCTGGCTGGAGCGGCGGCTCAGGGTGTTCGAGCGCGCTCTATCCCAGCTCGAAGCCCGCCAGGAAAAAACCGAACGCGACCTTCTTCGCCGTATCGCGCTCCTGGAAGAACAGCTTGCGGCCCATGAAAAGCGCGTGAGTGCGCCGCAAGATGAGCCCGCGGCTGAGCGCGAACCGGTGCATGAGCCCGCACCCGCCACGCCCGTCTCCACTGGCGAACTCGCGTCGAACGTCATCGCCGAAACGGCCGAGCAAAAGCCCATGGGCGATTTTCTTGCGCACGCGCGCCGCGCGGCCAATTCCGCCAAGCCTCATATCCCTCAAGCGGCCAAGGCCAAATCCGCGCCGCGCTGGATGGCATGGACCGCTGTGGGCTGTGCCGCCGCCATGAGCGTGACCGCGCTGGCGCTGGGCACGGTTGCGGGCGCTTCCGAGACCACGGGCGCCATCACCCATCGTCAAACCGCCCAGGCCTTTGGCCGCGTGATTGCGCTGGCCGACAGCGGCGATCCGCGCGATCAGACCGTGGTGGCGTATGCCTATCTGCGCGGCCAGCACCGGGCCGCCGACCATGAGGCGGCGGGCCGCTGGGCCTCGGCCGCGGCGGAACGGGGCGATCCGATGGCGCAATATCTTCTTGGCGCCCTCTACCAGGCGGGGGATGGCGTCACCGCCGATCCGGCCCAGGCCTTCCACTGGTTCGAGGCCTCGGCGCTGGGCGGCAACCTCAAGGCGATGCACAATCTCGCCATTGCCTACGCCCAGGGCCAGGGCACCGACAAAAATCCCGAACGCGCCGCGGCCTGGTTCAATCGCGCCGCGCTTGAGGGTTACAAGGATTCGCAATTCGATCTCGCCGTGCTGTACGAGCGGGGCGACGGCGTGAAGCAGAATCCCGAGCATGCGCTCAAATGGTATCTGGTCGCGGCCCGCGCCGGCGATATGGAAGCAGCGGTCCGTGCCAAGCAACTGGAGCAGGCCATGAGTGTCGCCGATGTCGGCCAGGCCGAGAGCCAGTCGGCCCAGTTCATACCGGCAGCGCACGATCTTTTGGCCAACAACCTTTAGTTTTATTTTGTCGCGGTTCCCCGGGCGCGGACGCGCCCAATTCTTTATTGGCGCTCCGGCGCCGCTCGGAAACCTGCTGCACACTTTTCCTGAACCACTCTCAGCCTAGTCGCGTTGGCTGCCGTAATGATGGGCGAAGACTTTGGTGAATTCGGCGCCCAGGAGGAATATCTGGGCCGAATAATAGCCCCAAACCAGAAGCACGATCACGCCGCCCGCCGCGCCGTAAATGTTCGCGGTCAGGAAACGCGAGACATAGAACGAGATCAGGGCCTGGCCGGCCAGGAACAGCAGCGCCGTGCCCATCGCGCCCAGAACCACGTCGCGCCAGTAGAGCGCCTTGTTGGGCATCACCTTGTAGATCAGCGCGAACAAAAGCGAGATCAGCACAAAGGAGAGGCCCGGGTTGATCACTCCGGTCACCAATGGGCTGTGCGCCATGTCGTAATTGAGGAACCGGCCGACCACGCCCACGCCGGCGGCCACCACCAACGAGATCATGAAGAGGAAGCCCAGCATCACCACCAGGCCAAGGCTCAAGACCCGTCCGCGCAGAAGCTGATAGAGATAGGATTCATGACGCGGCGCCTTCCAGATCACATTGAGCGCATCTTCCATTTCGGTGAAAACGCCCGAAGTGGTGATGATCAAGGCAACCAGGCCGATCAGGCTGCCCTGGATGCTGTGATGAACGCCGCGCACATGGATGATGGCGTTCTGCACCAGATCGGCGCTCTGCGGGCTCATCATCTTGAGCAACTGGTAATGCACGGCGGCCGAGGCGGCCTTGGGTCCCAGCACCAGCCCGGCAATGGCGGTGGTCACGAACAGGACCGGAGCGATGGCGGTGACCGCATAAAAAGCGATCGCCGCGCCCCGCGTCAGCGCATTGTCGTCCACGAAAGCGGTAAAGCCTTCTCGGAGCATCTTTGTGAGATGCGGCGTCCGGTGATGCTTCATCGCCTGTTTGTGCCTTTAACGCGCCCGGGCTTCAACGCTTGGGAACTCCGCGGCGTTTCCTAATTTTTGTGAAGCGCAATCAGTGTCTTACGCGTTTGCTTTCCTGAGAGGCGCTATGTCCTTGGTACGGCACGCGGAAACGTCGCGGTGGCACCATATTTGGCACGACCTTGTGGTGGGCGATTTCCGTGATTTCCACTTCACCTGGGCGGGGTTTCTCCGCTGGTCCATCACCGTGGTGGTGGCATTTCTGATTGCCCTTATCGTCACGCTTTATTTCCTGGACTGGAACAGCGTGCGAGGTCCGATCTCGAGCTATCTCAGTCATCGCTATGGCCGGACGATCGCCATCGGGGGCGACCTCAAAGTGGATCTGTTCCGCCGGCAGCCGCACATCGCCGTGAACGATCTCGCCATCGGCAACCCGTCCTGGCTGACATCGCAGCCCCATGGCGCGCGCCTGGACCATGCCGAGATCGAATTCCGGCTCTGGCCCGCCTTGTTCGGGCATCTGATCCTGCCGCGGGTGGAACTCGATCATCCCGACTTGCTGCTGGTCAGGCTAAGCGATGGGCGCACCAATTGGGATCATAATGGAAGCGGATTGACGATTCCGCCGATCCAGAATTTCCTGCTGAAGGACGGCCATGTCGAGATCGACGATGCGGTCCGGCATCTCAAATTCCAGGGCGCCGTCTCGTCGGAAGAAAAAGCGGGCGGCAAAGGCAGTGCCTTTCATCTCGACGGTGACGGCACGCTCAACGGGGAGAAATTCACCGCCACCGTCCAAGGTGGACCTTTGATCCATGTGGACGAGAGCAAGCCCTATGCGTTCGAGGCTGAGCTCCAGGTTGGCCCCAGCCACGCCATCATCGACGGCCGCATCGACCACCCGTTCCACCTTGGCCAGTGGGGCGCCCGCGTGGAGGCGACGGGCAAGACGCTGTCCGGGCTTTACGACGTCACCGGTATCCCGCTTCCGGCGACGCCGCCCTATCATTTGAACGGCACGCTGAGGCGCGACGGCAAGTTCTACAGCGTCAGCGACCTCGCCGGCGCGGTCGGCAAATCGGACTTGCGCGGCACCATCACCGTGGATGCATCCGGCCCTGTTCCCGATCTCAAGGGCCATCTGACTTCGCGCGTGCTGGATCTCGACGATCTGGGTCCTTTGTTCCGGGGCGGCAAGACGCCCGCGGAAACCGGCCATATGCTGTTGCCCGACGCGACGCTGCATACCGCCAGGCTGCGCCAGGTGAATGGCGAAGTGGATTATGACGCCGACGCCATCGTCAGCCGGGATTTCCCCCTGCGCGGCCTTTCCACCCATATCAGCATCCAGAACGGGATGATGACCTTGAAGCCGCTGGCCTTCTCATTCACCCAAGGCAAATTGTCGGGCGCCGTGAGCATCGATGCACGCAAGGACGTGCCGCGGACGAAAATGGATGCGCGGATCACCGACATCCCGATCGAGCATTTCATCAAGGGCAGCGAGAAGCCGTTGTCGGGCACCGTCGAGGCGCGGGCCCAGTTGAGCGGCGTGGGTGCGTCGGTGCACAAGGTGGCGTCCAGCGCCAATGGCACGTTCACCGCGGTGGTGCCGCAGGGGGCGATGAAAAAATCCCTGGCGGAATGGATGGGCGTCAATGTGCTTTCGGCATTGGGGCTCTCGCTTTCCGGCGATCAGTCGCAGACCAACATTCGCTGCGCGGTGATGAGTTTTCACGCAAATAACGGCGTGCTCAATTCGCAGCAGATCCTCTTCGACACGGAGCCCACGCGCCTGGACGGGCATGGCGACATCAATCTTCGCGACGAAACCTTGAACCTGTCGCTTCAGGGCAAGCCCAAGCATTTTCAACTGCTGCATCTCAACGCGCCCATCAAGGTTTCGGGCAGCTTGAGTGCGCCGCAAATCAGCGTGGACAAAAAGCCGGCCCTGGTTCAGGGCGCGCTGGGGGCAGGCCTGGGCGTCCTCTCGCCGTTCGCGGCGATCCTGGCTTTTGTCGATCCCGGTCTTGCCAAGAACGCCGATTGCGCCGCCATCCTGTCCGATGCCAAGAATCAGGGTGCGCCGGTGAAAGCGTCGGTGGTGAGGAACGCGCCCTCCAAATAGCCCCTAAAAGCAAGGGAAAAATTTCGCTGACCCCGCTTGCGGTTCGTTTGGGGTTTCCCATCTTCTGTCCCGGGTTAAGGAGGGCGTCCGCCCATGAAAATGTCCGGAATTTTACCCAAATTCCTTGCCGTATTGGGCCTTTCGCTGACTTTGGCGGGGTGCGGCGTCAATGCCATTCCCACCAAGAACGAGGCGGTGAAGGCGCGCTGGGGCGATGTGCAGGCCGCCTATCAGCGCCGTAGCGACCTGATTCCCAATCTGGTCTCGACAGTCGAGGCCAATGCCACGCAGGAGCGGACCGTGCTCACCCAGGTCACCCAGGCGCGCGCCCAGGCGACCCACGTGTCCGTGGATGCATCCACCATTACCGATCCGCAAGCTTTCCAACGCTTCCAGCAGGCGCAGAATCAATTGTCGGGCATGTTGGGCCGGCTGATGGCGATCAGCGAGAATTATCCCGACCTCAAATCCAACCAGAATTTCCTGGCGCTTCAGGCGCAATTGGAAGGCACCGAGAACCGGATCGAGATCGCGCGCCGCGACTATAATTCGGCGGTGCAGGATTATAACACGGAGCTGCGCACTTTTCCGGGCGTGATCTGGGCTTCGACCGTGTACAAATCGCAAAAGCCGGCCCAGGAATTTGCCGCCAGCACCACCGCGCAGGGCGCGCCGGTGGTGAATTTCAACGGCCAGACGCAACCCAACACCACCACCGAGCCTGCGCCGCCGCCCGTGAATCCCTAGTGGCACGATTTTTCGCCGTTCTGATCGCATTCCTGGTTTTGGCGCCGCCGGCAATTGCGGCACCAAAATTTCCCACGCTCACCGGGCGCGTGGTGGACGACGCGCATGTCTTGTCGGCCCAGACCAAAGGCGATCTCGACCAGAAACTGGCGGCGCTGGAAGCCAAGACCTCGCGCCAATTGGTGGTGGTCACGCTCCCTTCGCTCCAGGGCTATGACATCGCCGATTATGGCTATCAGTTGGGACGGGCCTGGGGGATCGGCCAGGCCAAGCTCAACAATGGCGTGCTGTTCATCGTCGCCCCCAACGAGCATCGCGTCCGCATCGAGGTGGGTTATGGGCTGGAGCCGATCCTCACCGATGCCTTGTCGGAAGTGATCATCCAGCAGGCGGTGCTGCCGAAATTCCGCGCCAACGATTTCAACGGCGGAGTCGAGGGTGGCGTGGACGCGCTGGTCCGGCAATTGTCGCTCGATCCCTCCCAGGCCGAAGCCAAGGCCGCCGCGGCAGCCCAGCAATCGCAAAATCAAGATACCGGCGGCGGGGTAAATCCGCTTTCCATCCTGGTGATCATTCTTTTCATCGCCATCGCCTTCGGCCGGGTTTTTCGCGGCTTCGGCTTTTTGCCATTCCTCTTCATGGGCGGCTTTGGCGGCCGTGGCTATGGTGGGGGTGGCTTTGGCGGCGGCGGGTTCGGCGGCGGCGGGTTCGGGGGAGGCGGTGGCGGCTTCGGCGGCGGCGGCGCATCGGGAAGCTGGTGATGCTGACAAGCTCCGACCATGAACGCATTTCCAACGCCATTGCCGAGGCGGAGAGCAAAAGCGCGGGCGAAATTTTCTGCGTCCTCACCCATGAAGTCTCGCGCTATCGCGAAGTGCCGCTGGCCTGGGCTGCCGTCGCCGCCTTTGTCCTGCCGCCCTTCTTCACCGCTTTGGGATTGAACCGGCTTGCACAGGCGAATCTCGTGTCCACCTGGACGGATGAAACCAGGCGCGCCACGGAAAGCATCATCCTGGGCGCAGTGAGCACTTATACTTTATTGCAGGCGGCCATTTTCGTGATCGTAGCGCTGATCGTGGCCCAGCCTTCGGTGCGCCGCGTGCTCACGCCGCGCTTTTTGAAACGCCACCGGGTGCGCCAGGTCGCGCGCCATCACTTTGCCGCCTCCGGCGCCCGGCTCAGCCACGCCGAGCCGCATATCCTGATTTATGCGTCGCTGAGCGACCGGCAGGTGGAACTTGTGGCGCACAAGGCGATCCATGACGCGGTGGGCGAGGGACCGTGGAACGCGGCGGTTGCCGCGGTGGCCGGCGGCATGAAGCAACAAAAACCGGCGGAAGGTTTCATCCGCGCCATCGCGATTTGCGGCGAGGCCTTGGCGGCGCATTTTCCCGCGAACGGCCCGCGCCAGAATGTTTTCCCGGACGATATTTTGGAAAGCTGAGTTCCCGCTCGTAACAAACTGAAACCATCCGCGCGCGTCGCTCGTTACGTCTGAGCATCGAAAAGGCGAGCGGCCATGACAGTTCGCACGATCTGGTTTTGCACCTTGGCGATTTCGCTGGCCATGATTTCGGTTTCCATGGTTCCCGCCAAACGCGCGCCAGTTTCCGCCCCGATGACGACCGGCCAGCTCACACCCCTTCATTCTCTCACCGGCGTGTCGTTCCATTCGGTGTCAGGGTTCTAGACAGGCTTCTTTTGCGCGTTTCATCCGGTTGCTTGGTGCGGAAATCAGGAGTCGCGTTCGGGGCCAATCACGCGCTGCGCCAGACTTTCGTCTTTCTCAATCTTTTGGTGATGCAGCAGCCGGAAGCCTATATCGGCGGGGCGGGCGATCTCCTCAAAGATGGAAAACTCGCCAGCGAGGAGACGCGGGAATTCCTTGCGAACTTCATGACCGCGTTTGAGCGCTGGATCGGGAAGATTGTCGGGCCTTGAGTGGTGCCGGCTACAGGACTCGAACCTGTGACCCCCTGATTACAAATCAGGTGCTCTACCAACTGAGCTAAGCCGGCCCAGAGCTTGAGATACGCCGCCTTTTTGCCATCCGCAACCGTGTCGCCGGCGAGGGCCTTGGTCGGGGGCGGGCGAGCCTGTATGAGTGACCTTCCTTAACGCGAAGCAAACAACTGCCATGAAGCGCGTCCTCATCACCTCCGCCCTGCCGTATGTCGCGGGCGTCAAGCATCTGGGCAATCTGGTGGGCTCGCTGTTGCCGGCGGACATTTTCGCCCGCTTCTGCCGCGCGCGGGGCTATCCGACCTTGGCGATCTGCGCCACCGACGAGCATGGCGCGCCGGTCGAACTGGCGGCGCTGGAAGAGGGCACGCCGGTCGCGGACTATTGCGCCAAGTGGCACAAGGTGCAGCGCGACCTGGGCGACAGGTTCGGCCTGTGCTGGGACCATTTCGGCCGTTCGTCGTCGCCACAGAACCACGAACTCACGCTCCATTTCGCGCGCCAGCTCTGGAAGAATGGATTCCTCGAGTTGCGCACCACCAAGCAGGCCTACTCCGCCACGGACGGGCGCTTCCTGCCCGACCGTTATGTGATCGGCACCTGTCCGCATTGCGGTTATGAACGGGCGCGGGGCGACCAGTGCGAGAACTGCACCCGCGTGCTCGATCCGGTGGACCTGATCCGGCCGCGCTCGGCGGTGTCGGGCGCCGAGGACATCGAGATCCGCGAATCCACCCATCTCTTTCTCAAGCAGTCGGAATTCGCGGGCAAGCTGCGGGCCTGGATCGAAAGTCACAAGGCGGACTGGTCGCCCATTGTCACCTCCATCGCCTTCAAATGGCTGGACGAGGGGCTCAAGGACCGTGGCATCACCCGCGACCTGGAATGGGGCATTCCCGTGCCAGACGATATCGCCGATGGCAGACTCAAGGGCAAAGTCTTCTATGTCTGGTTCGACGCGCCCATTGAATATATCTCCGCCACCAAGGAATGGGCCGACAAAAACAAGAAAGGCGATGCCTGGCGCGATTGGTGGTTCGGCGACAAGGCCAAGGACGTCACCTATTGGGAGTTCATGGGCAAGGACAATGTGCCTTTCCATACCGTGGGCTTTCCCGTCACCATCATGGGCTCAGAGGAACCATGGAAGCTGGTGGATCGGCTCAAGGGCTTCAACTGGCTCAACTATGACGGCGGCAAATTCTCCACCTCCGGCAAGCGCGGCATTTTCATGGACACCGCGCTCGAGGTCGCGCCCGCCGATTACTGGCGCTACTACCTGATCGCCAACGCGCCGGAAGGCTCGGATTCCAATTTCACCTGGGAGCAGTTCGCCGGCACCGTCAACAAGGACCTGGCCGATGTCTTGGGCAATTTCGTCAATCGGGTGACGAAATTCTGCGCCGCGCGCTTCGATGCGCGCGTGCCGGCTGAGGGTGAATATGGTGACGAGGAAAAAACCCTGATCCGCGAGTTGGATCGGCGGATTGAGCAGTACACGGACTATATGGAGCAGGCCGAATTCCGCAAAGGCCTGGGCGAGCTCCGCGCCATCTGGGTGGCGGGCAACGAATATATGACCCGCGCCGCCCCCTGGACCCACATCAAGACCGACCGCGCCAAAGCAGCGGTGGGCGTGCGCATGGGATTGAACCTGGTGCATCAATTCGCGCATCTCACCTGGCCGGTGATGCCAACCATGGCGGTGAAAATCCACGAAGCGATCCAGCCCATCGCGGGCGGGCCGAGCCTCATTCCCTGGCCGGATCAACCCATGGCCAAGGCGCTGGACGAATTGGAGCCGGGCCAGCCCATCCATCCACCCGAGGTGCTGTTCGCCAAGCTCACCGATGAGCAGGTCGAAGGATGGAAAGTGAAGTTCGGCGGGTCCGGCAGTTAAAATGAATAGGCCCCCGCTCCTCCGCGGGGACGCCTAGTTTTTCTAAGTCGCGTCGCTCCTAAGAAAAGCCAGGCGGCTCAGCGGCGTGAGGTGGGCCGCAGGGGCTCCCAGCCATTGGGACCCAGTGCCTCCAGCGGCGAGAAACGCGATTTGTAGTCCATCTTTTCCGAGCCGCGCACCCAATAGCCCAGATAGACGTAAGACAACTCGCGCGCCCGCGCCGCTTCGACATGATCCAGGATCATGTAGGTGCCAAGGCTGCGCGCATCCTCGCCGGGATGGAAAAAGGAATAGACCATGGAAAGCCCGTCGCGCAGCACGTCGGTGAGTGCCGCCGCGAGCAACGTGCCATCGGGCCGGCGGTATTCCACGATGTGGGTGTTGACGGGGGTTTCCTCGACCATAGCGACATAGTCGAACAGTCCCATGTCGCTCATGCCGCCGCCGGAGTGGCGTGAATCCAGATAGGTACGCAACAGCGCGAATTGTTCGCGGGTGGCTTCGGCGGCCACGGCGGCCCGCGAGACGTCCTTGTTGCGGCGGGCGATGCGCTTCTGGCTGCGGCTCATCTGGAATTCGTCCGCCACGATGCGCACCGACACGCAGGCGTTGCAGCCGTCGCAGGCCGGCCGATAGGCGATGGACTGGCTACGGCGGAATCCGGAATGGGTGAGCGCCTCGCTGAGGGGTTGTGCCAGGGGGCCGGTGAGGCGGGCAAAGACCTTGCGCTCCACCTTGCCCGGCAGATAGGGGCAGGGCCCCCCGGGGGTGAGGAAAAATTGCGGGACGCGGGTGTTTCTAAGGTCGGTCACCCCGCGAGTATGGCCAAGGGCGCGCGGACCTCGCAACAAAATATGCGCCGTAAGGTGTACGCCCCGAACAGCTATTTCTACAGGCTGTGACCGGGCGGTGCCGGCGGGGCTTCGCGCATCAGGAGGATGGAGAGCCGGCGGTTGGCGGAGGCGCTGGGGTCTTCCGGCAGAAGCGGTTCGGAGCCCGCTTTACCCGCCACTTCATAGATTCGGTCCGAGGAAAGGCCATCACCCTGGAGCAAGGTGCGGGCGGCATTGGCGCGGGCGGTCGAAAGTTCCCAAGCATCGCCACCCTGGCTGTCATTGCCGCTGGTGTGTCCGCTGATGGAAATCCGGTTGGGCAGGCTGTCGATCACCTGGCCCACCGCCGCCAGCAACTTCTTGGTGTAAACCATGGGCTCCGCCGACCCCTGCTGGAACATGGGGCGCCCATCCTGGTCCACCAACTGAATGCGCAATCCTTGCGGTGTCTGTTCCAACATCACCTGATGGGAAAGATTGGCGAGATCAGGATTGTCTTGCACCGCCTGGCGGATGGCTTCGGCAGCGTGCGCGAATTCGCCGTCCTGGGTCGAACTGGCGTTGGAATTGCTGTCGGCGTTCTGGGTGGTGCCGGACGCGCCCTGGGTGATGTTGGTGGCCAGCGACTTCACCGGACTGGTGGGCGAGGGCGGCGACTGTTTCTGCATCACCGATTGCGCGCCGCCGGCATGGGCGGATTCCTCGCCCATCACCTTGCCGCCCAGGACCCCGCCTGAACCTGAAACGGTCTGGGCGATGGATTGGGGCGCGAAATAGTCGGCGATGCCGCGCTTCTGTTCGGGGGTGGTGGTGTTGATCAGCCACATCAACAGGAAGAACGCCATCATGGCGGTGACGAAGTCGGCATAGGCGACCTTCCAGGCACCGCCATGGTGCCCGTCATGCCCGCCCTTCTTGATCTTTTTGATGACGACCGCGCCGTCAGCCATGGCCCCAACACCTCAACGCGGGCCGAACGGCTTTGCCGCCTTCTGACCCGCATATACCCGGGTTGGATCATGCATAAAGGCCCTTAACCGAGTATGAAGCGGGCGCCATTTGAGGTTAGTTAGGTCCATGGAGTTGCGGGCTTTTAGGGATGCGCTGGGCTGTTTTCCCACCGGGGTCGCGGTGGTGACCGCCGGCCATGCCGGCGAAGCCGCGCATATCGGCATCACGGTGAATTCCTTCACCTCGGTGTCGCTTGACCCGCCCCTGGTGCTCTGGTGCATGGATCGCCGGTCCTACCGGCACGGCATCTTCGCCCAGGCCAGCGGTTTCACGCTCAGCATCCTGGGCACGGGGCACAAGGATGTGTCGGCGCGCCTGGCACGTCCCGGCGAACATTCGCTCGACGGGATTGCGCTGCTGGGGACCGAGCTTGGTCCGCCGGCGCTGGCGGATTCACTTGCGGTGTTCGAATGCGCCACCGAACAGAAGCTGGAAGGCGGCGATCACACGATCTTCTTAGGGAGGGTGCTGCGGTTTTCCCGGCCGTCCGAGTCAGCTCCTCTGATCTTTTTTCGCGGGCGCTACAGCGCGCTTGAACCGGGACGCTGAAAGTTCCAATCTATACAGGAGTTTATACTATCCTCGCTTAAAGTCTTGCACGTTATAATAACGCTGCTCATATTCGGGGCATGAAAAATCTCGATCGCGACTTCGTCATCGTTCTTAACGACGTGGCGCGCAGGATGCGCACCCGTTTCGACCAATGGGCCCGCAGCTACGGCATGACCCGGGCGCAAGGTCTGATCCTCACGCGGCTGGATCGTCATCCTGGTCTTTCCCAGAACGAACTGGCTGTCATGTGCGAAGTCGAGCCCATCACCGTCGGCCGCCTGGTGGATCGGCTGGAAGCGCGCGGCTTCCTGGAACGGCGCGCCGATCCCGCCGACCGGCGCATCCGGCGCTTGCATCTTTTGCCGGCGTCGGCGCCGGTCTTGGCCGCGATCGACGATTACCGCGAGGCGTTGGAGGAATATCTCATCGAAGGCCTCGATCCGGCGATGCTGCAGGCGATGCTGGAAGCGCTGCTTCACATGAAATTCAAGCTTGCCACCGAGACCCGTCAGAAACTCGCGGTGGGAGAATAATCGGGGCATGAAGGTCTCCTTCCTTGGCCTGGGCGTAATGGGCTATCCGATGGCGGGGCATCTCGCCCACGCCGGACACGACGTCACGGTGTTCAACCGC
>Ga0134128_10005290_pt1 | contig 15637 bp, 12 predicted proteins | sample KB31754_FD_96462 | JGI IMG/M metagenome (GOLD analysis project Ga0134128, IMG submission 96462) | Terrestrial soil microbial communities with excess Nitrogen fertilizer from Kellogg Biological Station, Michigan, USA - KB3-175-4 | ecosystem: Environmental > Terrestrial > Soil > Unclassified ...
CGGCGATGGAATCGAAACGTTTTGATTCGCCGCCCGCCTCGAGAACCCACGCCTTCCGCTCCTCCTCCACGATAACGCGGGCCAATCCGGCCGCTTCTTCCCCGATGAAATCCGCCGCCCCTACCTTTTCCCCGACAATCACGAACCCTGCCCGTTGCAATGCCCGTCTGGTCCAGAAGGCCTCTACTCCCGTCCCTTCCAGCCTTATTTGTTTCTGTCCTTCCGGCGGTATCCGGAACACTCCGGAAGCGCGGTCGAAGACAACATCCTCCCGTGCAAAAACGGCTTCGAAGATGCCCTCGAGGATCAGGTCTTCGGGTGTACCCTTATGGAAAGGCCCCGCTCCCGGGCCCGGCGTCGATTCAACCATGAGGCCCCCGCTGGCGGCCTCGAGCAGCCAGACCTCGTCGGCCACCTGCAATGCCAGATCCAGCTCGTGCGTGGACAGCAGGATGCCCTTATCGAGCTCCCGCGCCAGCCGGTGAAGGAGCCGCATCAGTCGTATCCGGCTTGGCAGATCGAGATGCGCCGTAGGCTCATCTAGCATCAGGATCGGCGTGTCCTGCGCCAAAGCTCTTGCGAGCATCACCTTTTGGCTTTCACCGTCACTCAGTGTAAAGATCTTCCGCCCGAGCAGCTCGCTGATACCGGCCGAGGCGATGGCCCGGTGGATCGCCTCCCTATCCTTTTCCTGAAGACCGCCCAGCCAGGTCGACCAGGGATATCTTCCCAAGGCCACCAGCGAATAGACATCGAGATTATTGCCGGTGACCCGATCCGTGAGGACCAGGCTGATCTTTTTAGCAAGGTCGGTGGAGGAGAGGCCGCTTTTCCCTTCGATCTCCACGCGGCCGCCCAGGGCAGGCTGTAGCCCCGCCAGCGTCCTGAGCAGGGTCGATTTGCCCGAACCGTTGGGGCCCAGCAAACAGATCAGCTGACCCGCGCGGATGGTGAGCCCGGGCAGGCCGCCGGACACGATAATCCGCCTGCCGCCCTGATGATAGCCCGTGACCAGATCCCGCGTATGTAGTAACTCGGCCATCATCGGTAAAGGTTTAGATTCTTTTTTCGGACCAGCAAATAGATCACCACGGGTGCGCCCACCAGCGAGGTGATGATATTGATCGGCAGGGCGGTTTGGGTTCCCGGCCATTGGGCGATGCAGTCGCAGGCCAGCAGCAGGATCGCGCCCAACAAGCAGGACGCCGGCATCAGGACCCGATGGCTCGACGTATTGAACAGCAGCCGCGCCAGATGGGGGACGGCAATGCCTATGAAGCCTATGGGTCCGCAAAAAGCGGTGATGCTCCCCGCCAGCAGGCTCGTGCTGCATACGATGATGATACGGGCACGCTTTACCGTCAACCCCATGCTGCGGGCATAGTTCTCGCCGAGGAGCAGTGCATCCAGCATCTTGGAGGAAAGGAAAACGGCCACCAGACCCACCAGGACTACCATCGAGAGGATATACAGCTGCGAGCCCGTGACGCCGCCCAATGACCCGAAGGTCCATAGCAAATATTCCTTCACCTCCTCCGGGTTGCTGAAGAACTGCCAGATGCTCGTGAGCGCCACGGTGATACTGTTCATCATGAGTCCGATCACTAGCATCAGCACATTGTCCCGAAGCCGGCTCGACAACGCAAGCACCAGCAGCATCACCAGCCCGGCGCCTACACAAGCCGCGCCCACGATCAGGCAGCTGCCGGGCAAGCCCAACTCACGGATGGCATACAATGTCGCCATGCTGCCGCCCGACAACATCACTGCTGCTACACCAAAAGAGGCGCCGGCGGTGATTCCCAGCACCCCCGGCTCCGCAAGCGGATTGCGGAACATGGTCTGCATCTGCAGACCGCTCACAGAAAGTCCACATCCTGCCAGCACCGCGGTTATGGCCTTCGGCAGCCGGATGCTCCGCACGATAAAGGCCCAGGTCTGGTCGGTGGCACCCCGCGAGAAAAGGATGTGAAAGATATTGCTCACCGGGATACGTATCGGCCCCGATGAGAGGTCGAACAGGAACGCCAGTACAAGCAGGAGCAGTAGGCCGCCCAGGCGGAATCTTTTGATGCGGACCCTCATTTTAGTTGTTTATAATAATACAACGTATCCTGCGGAAGCAAGCCCGGATGCAGGATACGGATCAGATCGGCCAGGATAAGATGCGGGTTGACGATACCCGACTCCCAATAGTCATTGGAGCCGATGTCGTTGACCCTTTTATTGTAATTATACAAAGCGTCGGTCTGAAAGGCGTGAAATGTACTGTAACGGTTGTCCTTGGCGAGGACATCGTTTTTAGAATCTACATAGCCCAGGTTGAGCCAGTAATCCGCCTTGAGCGCTACGGGTGCCATTGCCTCAAAGGTAAGCGCCAGACTGTTCGTCCCATGGCTATTCGTCCAGGGATAGGTTGCGCCGGCGTCGTGCAGCAGCTGCGTTTGATAGTTACCGCCGGCCGGCACATACCAGGTTCCTTTAAAGGGCATGTTCACGATCACGGTAGGTTTTTCTTTGGCGGCGGAGCCGATAGCCGCGAGCCGCTGATAGGCCCGGACCACGCTGTCATATTTCCTGGCGACGAAGTCTTCCTTATCTACCAGCGCGCCGATGAGCTTTACCCATTCCGCCCGGCCCAGCGGCGTCGTCTCGAGCCATTCCCCATCCGGCATTACCGGGATGCCGGCATCTATCAGGGTTTTGTATTGGCCGAAGGCTGCGTCGGGGTTGGTCATGGCGATCAACACCCCGGGATGCATCGAGATCAGGAGCTCGCTGTTGATCCGGCTGTCGATGCCGATCTCTTTGACCTTACCTTCTTTGATGCGTTCCCTGATGATGGGCGAATTGATATACTGAAAATTGCCCAATCCGGTGATCCGATCCGCAACGCCGGCGAAATCCGCCAGCGCCACGTGCACCGAAGACTGTACCGCGAACTGCCGCACGGGCGTCGTGATCACGGGTATGCCGGGCCGGTCGGCAGGCGCTGTAATGCCCGAATCTACCAGCAGGAAATGCAAGGTATCGGCATGCCCCGCCATCGCGTTGACGACGCTGACCTCGCGATAGCCGTCGTAATAATCGATACTGAAACCATGGGCATAGCTTAGCGGCATGTGTTTGATAAAATGGTATGCTTTCACGGACTCCCCTCCGGACGACCCGCCCCGGCCGCCGCAGCCCGCAACAAACAAACCGCAGGCGATCCCTGTCAAAAAGAAATTCGAATTCCTGTACATAGCGAAATACTTTTATCGGAACATTCGGCCGCCTTTGACCCGAAGGTGCAGCTAAAGGATAATGCGGCAGGTCTTCTGGCTCGTGCCGGTCCGGCAAGCCTTCCCGTTCCGGTTACGCGGAACAGTGGTCAGGAGTATGCGCGGACGGTGATCGATGGCACTTACAGCTACGGGTATAGCGCCGGATTTGCACCGGTCTTCCCATTTTAATCCGCCCGGGGCGGAACCAACATTCCTGCGAAGGTAAGGAGTCACTTCGTATTATTTTTCCCTTTATCTTTAGGGCCTTTATATTTGCAAAAATCGTTATGAGTGTTATCCGAAAAGCCAACTCGTTCATCAAGGATCTGTTATTGGTTTCCCGCGTGGGTGTGCTGATGGCCCCGCTTCGTTTCCCCGCTAAATTCTTTTATAATTTCTCTTTACTTTCTTCCTGGGTCAACAAGAACAGCGGGAAGGTGCCCTATAAGGATTTCTATACTCCCTTTAGGAATTACGACAACCGCGTGAAGCTGCATGAGCATGTCGTAAACAGCGAGGGGCTTGCAAAGAAGCCCATTCATTACCTGGAATTCGGTGTGGCCAGCGGTACGTCGTTCCGCTGGTGGATCGGCACCAACCAGCACCCCGGCTCGCGGTTCTTTGGTTTCGATACCTTCGAAGGGCTGCCCGAGGACTGGCATTTCTTCAAAAAAGGCGCCTTTAGCTTCGATACTCCCCTGCTCGAGGATGCCCGCGGCACCTTCATCAAGGGGTTGTTCCAGGATACCGTTTATAAATTCCTTGACAACTACCGCGCGAATATCGACACGCCCGAGGCGACCCGCGTCCTCCATCTCGATGCCGATCTTTATTCTTCCACCCTCTTCGCGTTGACGATGTTAGCCCCTTTCTTGCGCAATGGGGATATCCTCCTCTTCGACGAGTTCAATATCCCCAATCACGAATTCGCAGCCTGGAACGATTTCGTGCGCAGCTATTATGTCCAATACGAAGTCATCGGTTCGGTGAACAACTTCTACCAGACTGCCATCAAGGTGATCAAATGATCTGTTAGCGGAGCTTACCCGCCGCATTCTTCAACACCACGCCTGAGAGGATCGCCGTGTCCTTTGTTGCCGGAAGATGTGAGCAGAAGCCGATCCCGACATAGAATGGTGCATCGAGGTGCAATTGGATGGGTTGGGCGACCTGGTGCATCGGTTCCCCGTGCATGCTCACCCATACGGTAAAGGTGTCTCCGTGTTTCTCGATGCCGATCCGCCGGGCCATCCCGATATCGAGGCTATCGCCGGGATTGGCCGGGGTATGACCGTTCTTCCTGTTGACGCGGGCCTCTTTCATCTGCTGGTTCTTATCCGAACGCCAGGCCAGGTGCATAAGGCCGCCTCCGTGGAGGGCCACCACGGCTTCTTTGGAATCGTCGTCGAGATTTTGGCGGATGACGAGCACCGCCTTGCGGTCATCATATCCCTTGGGGTCCGGGAAGTCGATATCGGCGGCCAGGGACACATCGCCCGACATCTTCTTCCAAAGGTAGCGGAACTCGTCGCGCTGGTACCAGATATTGTAGCCGGCGGAGACGATCGTGTACTGACCACTGGAAGGACTATAGCTGGAGGAACCGGGTACCAGGGCGGACCCGACGTCGCTCTGCCCCTGAAAGATGCCGATGGCCTTATGTTCCGTCCTTGCAGGCCGGTGAAAGTCCAATGGCGGTGGCACCTGCTTATGTGTGGCGGAGCCGGGAAGGGCCCAGTCCGGCACTTGTACATTACTCGTCTGTGCGGAGACCTGGTGGATGCAGATGCAAAGCGCGAAGCCGGGAAGCAATGGCAATAGTCTCATGTCGATGATGTTTAGCTAGCAATTTAAGGCTCGGGCTTTGGCTTCTTCGATCCTTCACCACATCAATGATACATCATACGCTTTTTCACCTACATCTTATCTACATCAACAAGCGTTTCATTGAAGCGTGACGAACCATCCATTAGCTGATTTTTGATCTTTGTATATACAAATGTCCGAAATTGTCAAATCGGTATCGTTCGACTGCTGTTATTTCAGCGCGAGATTCAGCGAGAGACCGGCATATGCGTTTCTTCCGGCCGCGGCATTATAATACCTGCCAGCGGCGGCATTGAAGTCATCGCCCAGGCTATACTTCGCATTGAAAGCATTGTCGATCCCCGTATAGGCATCCAGCTTGAACTTCCCGCCGGAGAAGATATGGCGAAAGCCCAGACGCCCGCCCAGGAGGTTATAGGAGCCGGCCCACGCGGTATTGGCGTCGTTCAACGCCACATGATCGGAATAGGTATAGGTGATATTGGCATAGAGGCCCCAATGAAGGACAACATCGAGTCCGGATACCAGGAACTGCGGCGGTACGCTGGGCAGGCGATGACCGGTGAAGTTAGACGTGTCCTGGGTGAAGCTGCAATAGTGGAAATCATGCCAGGTGTCGCTGACAAAGAGCTTCAACCCGCTGACGACGCCCGCGGGATCGTCGATCAGCTGATAGGAAACAAAGGTCTCCAGCCCATGCTGGTTCGTGCCGCCCGCATTGATGGAATAGCTTACCCCGAAGGAGTCGATCCGCTGGACGATCGCATTGCGGATATGGAAAAAAAAGCCATCCACATCGAAGAACAGCCGCCCGCGAAGCAGCGAGCCGCGTGTGCCCAGCTCATAGTCGATGCCGTTCTCGGGTTGTAGCGGCGGGCCGACGACCCCATTGCTTTTCTCCAGCTCCTGCACCGTAGGGGTAGAGAAACCACGCGAGGCGCTGGCATAGACCGAGATATCCGGCGTGAGCTTTTTCAGCAGAGCGATGCGTGGCGCCAGCTTGTTGTCGAAGCGGATATCGTGTTTCGTCGGCGGGATCACGGAGACCCGGGTGATGTCCAGCGCGTTGACATTATAGCTTGCACCTGCGGTGAGCGTCCAGCCGTGATCGAATTTCAGGTCGGCCTGGACGAAGCCCATATAGGTCCAGTTGTTGAGCCGATCATCTGTTTGCAGCGTATCTTCCACCCCGGATTTGTTGGCAAAGTCGCGGGTCTCGAAAAACCCCTTTTGGGCTTCCGCTCCGGCGTTCAGCTGAAGGCTGCCGATGCCGAGGTCCGTCTTGTACTGAAAGACGGTCCTGCCGCCGAAATGTGGTTCCTGCCGGTATTCATACACGCGGATACCGGGATTGGTGAAATCGGTATAGGCGCCATAGACCGCCGTGGTATTTTGCCAATGATCGCCCAAATGCCAGGTGCTGCCGATCCCCGTGGTGAAGTTCTTTTGAAAGATGGCCGCCTGCGCCTGTACCGCTCCGGGCTGGCTTCCCACGGGGGGCCGGGCCATTTGGCGGTTCTTGTTGTACTCGGTTAGGGTGAGGCCGCCCGGTGTCTGATAATAGAGGTCACTGTAAAGCATATACGCATGTATCGTCTGCTTGTCCGAGGTCCGGATCTGTGTCTCCCAGCTGCCTACGTCGCGGCGCATCTGCGTCTGCTGGCGATAGCCGTCGCTGGTTTGATGCGTGTAGGAGAAGATGTTCCGATGATCGGCGTCGCCGGACTTAAGGGTGGCGCTCGTGCTGTTCGTATTGAAGGACCCGCGGGTATAGTCTACGTTGATGCCCTTCTCCCATACCGTGGGCATCGAGCTGATGAGTACCGCGCCGCCGATGCCGGCGCCATAGAGGCTGCCGGCCGTTCCCTTGATGATCTCGAGCGATTGAAAATTGTAGAAACCCAGCATGTTTAGGTAGGTGTTGCCGCCGGGATCGGTGAGTGGGATCTCGTTCCAGTAGATCTTGACATCGCGTACTCCGAATGGCGACCGGAGCGAGCTGCCCCGGATGTTGAGCCGGTAGCTGCCGGGCGAACGTTCTTCCATGCGGACGCCGGGATTGGTATTGAGGGCCGGGAGGATGCCCAGATTGGAGAACCGGTTGAGGGAGGCTTTGCTCACGATGCTTATGGGCGCGCCCACATCCGTGAGCTTTCGGTTCTGTTCATAGGCCTTTACCACGACGTCGTTCAGTGGCCTGGTGTCGGATGAATCGGTCAGAAAACCTGCCGGAGCAGGCTGCTGGGCTGATGAGTAAATGGTCAGCCCGAGCAGGCAGGCGGTAAGCACCAGCAGGTTTTTTTTCATAGACAAATTTAGAATAGAAATCATTATCTTCAAACTCAAGGGGTTTTACGAAGATTATTATGAGTAAAAGACAGTTGAATCTATTCGATCTCAGCATGATCGTGGTCAGCCTGGTGATCGGCATGGGCATCTTCCGTACACCTGTGGACGCAGCAGCGCGGGCAGGGACGCCGGGCATCTTTTTCGGGGCCTGGGCCCTGGGTGGCGTCATCGCCCTTTGCGGTGCCCTGACCTATGCGGAGATCGGTTCCCGTTACCCGGTGACGGGTGCCTACTACAAGATCTTCTCCCTGGGCTATCATCCTTCCCTGGCTTTTTCCATCAACTGTATCGAGCTCGTGTCCAATGCGGGGTCGACGGCTCTCGTGGGTGTCGTCGGCGCGGAGTACATCGGGCATTTCTTTTATTCCGGTCCCGTGCCGCCCATCTTCCGCGGTGGTGTCACGGCTGCGGCCGTAGCGGTATTTTATATCGTCAACCTCATGGGTCTCAAGATGAGCAGCCGGGTGCAGAATATCCTGACGTTGATCAAGATCCTGCTCATCGTGCTTTTGCTGCTATCGGTATTCGGCACGCATCCCCTGGCGGCTCCGGCGCCTGGTGCGGGGGCCACAGGTAACGGTGCTGGGTCCGCCGCCGCCGGTTCCGCCGCTCCGGGTGGGCTTATCGACTTTTTCCGTGCGTTGGGCTTCACCCTCGTCGCCGTATCTTTTAGCTATGGCGGCTACCAGCAGACCATCAATTTCGGCGGCGAGATCAAAAACGCCGGCCGCACCACACCCCGCGGCATCGGCATCGGCATCGCTATCATCATTACGCTTTATCTCTCCCTCAACTTCGTGTATGTAAAGGTCATCGGCTTCCATAACCTCGAGACCGCCGACTCTATCGCCGCGCAGCTCATGGGCCATCTGTTCGGCCCGGCGGGTGACGCTATTCTCCGCTGTTTGATGTTCTTCTCCGTACTGGCTTATGTCAACGTCTCGGTGATGAGCAACCCCCGTGTGATGTACGCTATGAGCGACGAAAAGATCCTCCCCGCCATCTTTAAAAAGACGACACCCCGCCACGGCGTCATCATCTGGTCGCTCACCGCCTTTTCCTCGGCCATCGTCCTCACCCTGGTGTTCACGAGCGCCGTCGAACGGATGATCGACTACACCATCTTCCTGGACAGCATCGCCTTCGTATTCTCCGCCTCCTCGCTGTTCATCCTCCGCCGGCGCAAGATGGGGGAAGACCGCGATATCTACCGGATGAAAGGCTATCCCTGGATACCGGGCTTTTTTATCCTGGCCTATCTTTCGGTCACGATCAGCGTGGCCGTCAGCGACCCGAGGTCGGCGCTTTACTGCGTATATATCTTCGCGATCTTCTTTAGCCTGTTTTTCATCCTTCGAAGACTCAACAAACCTATTAGCTAATGGATATAAGCTACATCATCAATGAACTCGGTGAAGAAAGAGAGAATTACTTCAACGCTGTCGCGCCGCCGATCATCCAGACCAGCAATTTCAAAGTCGACACCGTCGACGAGCTGAAGGCCCTCTTCGAAGACGAATACAGCGGGTACCTGTACAGCCGCGGGCTCAATCCCACCGTGGAGATCCTCCGGAAAAAGCTGGCCGCCCTCGACGGCGCGGAAGACGCCCTGGTCTTTAACAGCGGCGCCGCCGCCATCTTCGCCGGGGTGCTGGCCAATGTAAAGGCGGGCGACCACATCGTCTCCGTCGACAAGCCCTATACCTGGGCGCAGCGGATGTTCGACGTCATCCTTCCACGCTTTGGCGTGACGACTACCTATATCGATGGGACGAAGATCGAGAATTTCGAACGGGCCATCCTGCCCAATACGACGCTTATCTATCTGGAGTCGCCCAACTCCTGGGATTTCAAGCTTCAGGACCTCAAAGCCGTTGCGGAGCTCGCCCGGAGCGAGAACATTACGACGATGATCGACAACAGCTATTGCTCCCCGCTGTATCAACGTCCTATCGCCCTGGGCATCGACATCGCCATGCAGACGGCGACGAAGTACATTGGCGGTCATAGCGACACAGTAGGCGGTGTACTCTGCGGCAGCCGGGCGATGATGAAAAAGATCTTCGATAGCGAATTCCTCAATATCGGCAGCGGCATCCAACCCTTCAATGCCTGGCTCCTGATCCGGGGACTTAGGACATTGCCTGCCCGGCTCGAGCGCATTTCGGCGACCACACGCAAGGTGGTGGATTTCCTCAAAAGGCATCCGCGGGTGGAGAGCTTGCTTTTCCCGCTGGATGAGACCTTTCCGCAATATTCCCTGGCCACGGAACAGATGCAAGGCGCCTGCGGGCTCGTCAGCTTTTATGTCCACGCACAAACGCGCGCAGAGGTCGTCCGTTTTTGTGAGTCCTTGAAACACATTATGATGGCCGTGAGCTGGGGCGGACATGAATCCCTGATCCTGCCCAAATGCGCTTCCCTGACGCCGGAGCAGTTCGATCCCGCTATCCGGGAGCACCGGATGCTCCGTCTTTATACAGGGTTGGAGGACGCCGACTATCTTATCCGCGATCTGGAGCAGGCAATGCTTCTGGCATGGGGAAAATTGCCTTAAATTTGCGACCATGAGTAAAAGGCGCACTACACTACCGCTGCTCTTAACCCTATTCCTTATCACGCGATTGCCTGTCTATGCCCAGGAGAAATGGGATTTGAAAAGATGCGTGGATTACGCAGTAGCCAACAATATCTCCATCAAGCAGGCGGATGTCCAGGCCCGTCTGGCCAAGCTCACGACGGAACAAAGTCAGTGGAACCAGGTGCCGACCCTCGCTCTTGGGTCCCAGCTCGGCATAAAGTCGGGTAACACGCAAAACCCCAATACGTATGCGTTGAGCACGCAGACGTATGAGCTCAACAACTGGCAGTTGCAATCCAGTGTCACCGCATTCAATTTCTTTAGCATACGCAGGTCCATCGAAGCGAACCGTCTAGCCTGGCAGGCGGCACTCGCGGGGTCGGACAGAACGAAGAACGACATCTCGCTGAATGTCGCCAATGCCTATCTGCAGGTGCTGCTGGCCATGGAGCAAACCGATGCCGCACATCTTCAGCTGCAGCTCTCCCAAAACCAGCTCGATCTTACACGGAAACAGGTGAATGCGGGAACCCTGCCCGAGCTCAATGCCGCCGAGCTCGAATCGCAGGTGGCCCAGGACAGCTCCACCTATATAACCGCCAAGGGCACCGTTACACAAGACATCCTACAGCTCAAAGCATATATGGATCTCGATGCCAGCACTCCTTTCGATGTATACGCGCCGCCGGTAGAAGACATTCCTATCGAGAATCTCGCCGACCTGCAGCCGGAAGCCATCTATGCCCTGGCGCTTGTCAATCAGCCGCTGCAAAAAATGGACGCGTTGAATGTCGCTTCGGCCCGCAAGCTCATCCAGGCTAACAGGGGAGCCATGTACCCCACGGTTTCCATCGTAGGCTCCATCGGGGCCAGCTGGATCAGCCCCTTCCCCGAGAGCATATTGTCAAAGCCGCCGTCGATCACTACCGATACGCTGTACACTTTCCGGCAGGTAGGGTCGAACAGCGTGTTCGTGGAAGACGTCCCGACCTATCCAACGAAGAATAAACCCTATTTCTCCCAGCTGCACCAGACCTTCAACCAGTTCGTAGGTCTCAACGTCAATATTCCGATCCTCAACAACGGGACCCTTCGCATCGCCTACGCCAAATCCAAGCTGAATCTCCGCAACCAGGAGTTGCAGCGTGACCAGGACAACCTTACCCTTAAAAACAATATCTATCTGGCGTATACCGCGGCCATCACCGCGCTACAAAAATTCGAAGCCAACAAGATCACGGTGACGGCTACTCAAAAGAGCTATGAGTATGCGAAGAAAAGATATGACATCGGCATGTCGAATACCATCGACCTGCTGACCAACGAGAACAATTTCGGCAATGCCCGAATCAACTTATTATCTTCCCAGTTCGACTATGTATTCAAGATGAAAGTCCTCGAATATTATAAAGGAATGGGCATAAAACTGACCAAAGATTAATACCAAATGAATAAGACATTACTCTTTATCATCATAGGGGTCGTCGTGCTGATCATCGCGCTGATCGCGTTTAAAGGCGTATTGGGAGGCGACTCCGCTATCCGGGTCTCGGCGGAAAAGGTCGCCCGGCGTAACATTACCGAGGTCGTCACTGCCAGCGGAAAGGTCTATCCTGAAAAAGAGGTGAAGATCAGTCCCGACGTATCGGGTGAAGTAGTGGAACTCGGTGTTCAGCAGGAGGGTGACAGCGTGCACAAAGGCCAGGTGCTGGCGAAGGTATATGCGGATATCCTCACCAACCAGCGGGATCAGGCCGCGGCGCAGGTGAGCCAGCAGGAAGCGCTGGTGTCGAACATGAAGGAGCAGCTGCCGGGGCTCAAAGTTTCCATGGACAACGCCAAAAAGGCGCTCGATCGCGAGCAGCAGCTGCTCGACGAGAAAGTGGTCTCGCGCTCCGAATACGAGACGGCGCAAAACACCTACCAGACGGCACAGGCCAGCTATATGGCGGCACTGCAATCCGTAAGGGGTAACCAGGCGGGCGCCGTCAGCGCCAAATATAACCTGGACGTCGCCGCGAAGAATCTCAGCCGCAGCACCGTGGTGTCTCCCATCGACGGGGTCGTCTCGCTGCTGAGTATAAAAAGAGGCGAGCGTGTCGTGGGCAACTCGATGATGGCCGGCACCGAAATGATGCGTGTAGCCGATATGAGCAAGATCGAAACCATCGTCGACGTCGGCGAGAACGATATCCCCAAAGTGGCCCTGGGTGATTCAGCGCTCGTGAGCGTCGACGCCTATAGCAATCGCAAATTCCGCGGCATCGTCACCCAGATTGCCAGCAGTGTAAGCACCTCCTCGGGTTCCACGACCACGGTTTCCACCAACGATGTCACCAACTACAAGGTGCATATCCGGTTAATTTCCGACTCGTATAAAGACCTTATCGACCCGGCCAAACCCAAACACTTTCCCTTCCGCCCGGGCATGAGCGCCAGTGCCGATATCCAGACCCGCACCCATACGAACGTGCTTTCCGTGCCCATCAATGCCGTGGGGGTACGCGAAAAGAATACCGACAATGCCATACTCTCCAATGCCGAAGACGCAAATGGCGACAACAACAACCGGCCGCAGGCGAATTCGACCGGTTCGGGCGACCTGGACGAGGTCGTATTCCTCGTAGAGCGCGGCGACACCGTTCGGAAGGTCAAGGTGCACACGGATATTCAGGACATCAACTATATCGAGATCACGGACGGGATCAAAGAAGGGGACCAGGTCATCACCGGCCCCTATAGCGTAGTCAGCAAAACATTGAAAAGCGGGCAGCGGATCAAAGTGGTGCCAAAAGACAAGTTATTCGAGGAAAAGAAAAATTAAAAGGCAAATAATTTTAAACGGCATGCATTTCGGAGTCATGGGGGGCGGTAGCTGGGCTACGGCTTTAGCGAAACTATTAACGGACAATGGACATGGTATCCATTGGTGGATAAGGAATCCGGCGAATATCGCCCATCTTCGCGCGCGGCATCATAACCCGCAGTATCTGTCATCCGTTTATTTCGACACGTCGCGGCTGACCCTGAGCGACAACGTGGCCGAGGTCGTCGCCGCCAGCGATTGTCTGCTCCTCGCGGTGCCCTCCGCCTATACCGCAGAGATACTCGAGCCATTGGATAAGATGGCCCTGGAGGGTAAAAAAATCCTTTCGGCCATCAAGGGCATCCTTCCCGAGCAGAACCTGTTGCTGAATGAATATCTGGCGAAGGAATTTGCGTTCCCCGCCGCCGGCTATTATACGGTGATGGGGCCGTGTCATGCCGAAGAGGTAGCTGCGGAGAAGCTGTCGTATCTCACCTTTTCCGGTCAGGATGAAACCTCTACCCGCGAAATAGCGTCTCATTTTGCGACGGAATACCTCAATACCGTGATCAATGATGACGTATACGGGGTACAATATGCGGCCATCCTGAAGAATATCTATGCGCTGGGCGCGGGTATCGCGCATGGGCTGGAGTATGGGGACAATTTCCTCAGCGTGCTGATCGCCAATTGCGCGGACGAGATGGCGGGTTTCCTGCGGAAGGTGGGCATCCGGCATATCGAGGTCGGGGTGCATGTGGAAGACGACGATGAACCGCATAGGAAAAGCGCTAACTACGCCGCTTCGGTATACCTGGGGGATCTGCTGGTCACCTGCTATTCGCTGTATAGCCGGAACAGGACCTTCGGGAACATGATCGGCAAAGGATACTCCGTCAAGGCGGCCCAGCTGGAACTGAACATGGTCGCCGAAGGATATAATGCGAGCAAGTGCATTTATTTGATAAACAAAGAGATAAGGGCTGAGATGCCCATTGCCGGGATGATCTACCGTATCTTGTGGGAAAATGTGAAGGCCGGTAATGGATTTAAACAAATTGAGCCGTATCTTGTCTAAAGATCAAACATCTTTTATGCCTCTTTCATTTCAAGGATTCGGTGCAATGGCCATCATCGCGATGGTGCTTATCCTGGCGGCAGCGCAGGGCATCGAATATTTGAAGACCCATCGCAAGCACCACTAAGCGCCCACTACTCAAAAAAGAGATCCGCCGCGATCCCATCCGCCAATAGTTTCCCTTCCCTTGTCAATTGTAAGCAATCTACCCGGAGGCTCATCTTGCCTTCCCGGACATAACGATCTGCACGCGTCGCAAGTTCTTGCGCCTTTGCGGCTCCGAAGCGCTGGGCCACGACGGGAAGCCGGCTGCCTTCCATTGTTCGCAGCGAGATCATGATGTACTCGTTGAGCTGTTGAGTAGCCGTGAGCACTTCTTTTTCGGCGACAAAGGACTCCTGGCTGTTCAGCAGCGCTGCCGTATACCGCGCGTTGTTGGCAACATTCCACTCGCGCGAGACGCCGTTGAAAGAGTGCGCACTGGGCCCCAGTCCCAGGTACGGCTTGCCTTGCCAGTAAGCAGAATTATGCCGGCTTCGTTTGCCCGGCTGCGCGAAATTCGAGATCTCGTAATGTTCATAACCCGCCTGTGCCGTCCAGTCCATGAGCAAAAGGAACTGGCGGGCCTGGTCGTCCGGGCTCACGTCGGCAAGACGGTGTCTGCGGATCAGGGAGTCGAGTGCGGTCCGCGGCTCCACGGTGAGTGCGTAACAGCTGAGATGGGGAATACCGAGGCCGATGGCTGTGTCCACATTTTGTTTCCAGTGCTCGTCGGAGAGGGTAGGACCGCCGTAGATGAGGTCGATGCTAATGTTCCCGAAACCCTCACCCTGTGCCATCGCGATACACTCGCGCGCCTGGCGGGCGTCATGGGCGCGGTTCATCCATTGCAGATCGGCTTCGAAAAAACTCTGTATGCCGATGCTCAGCCGGTTGACGCCTGCGCGATGCCATTCCGCTAACCGGGCGGAGGAGATATCATCCGGGTTGCTTTCAAGGGTGATCTCGGCGTCGGCCGCCACGGGGAACAGCTCGCGCACCTTTTCCATGATGCGCATCAGCTCCGCGCCCTCCAGCAGCGAAGGGGTGCCGCCGCCGAAATACACCGTCTCCAGGCGCTCGTCGGCATTCGAAATGTCACCCCCGCGCGGGCCGCAGATATAATCCCGCCGGAGCTCCATTTCTTTCAATAAAGCGTTGATAAAATCGTTCTTACCCCTCATGGACGTGGAAAAATGGAAATTGCAGTAATTACAGGCCTGTCTGCAAAATGGAATATGAAGATAAATGCCTGCCATCCGGCAAAGGTACGAAGATCCGTTATCGTCTGTGCCGGTTACGGCTCCGCCCTGCTGTTTGGCCTCCTGCTACTGCTGCCGGGCGTTAGCCGGGCCCAATATCTCCTGCACGTCACGGCAGTGGACAAAGACTCCGCTTTCATCCGCAATAAGCTGGGCATCCCGGCCAGCTTCAAGACCAGGGAGGCCTGTACCGCCTATATCTTTAGCCTGGTCCCGCTCCTGCAGGCTAAAGGTTATGTTACGGCCTCCATCGATACTGTGAGCTATGGCAAGGAAGAGGCGAGGATGCGGCTTTATCTCGGCGTCATCTGGCGATGGGCGAAGATCGACACGCGGCACATCGACCCGACCCTGCTGTCGGCCGTCGCCTGGAACGCCAGGGCCTTTGCGGGTAAACCCTTCGACATGCGCCAGTACGAGTACCGGCAG
>Ga0134128_10005291_pt1 | contig 15635 bp, 9 predicted proteins | sample KB31754_FD_96462 | JGI IMG/M metagenome (GOLD analysis project Ga0134128, IMG submission 96462) | Terrestrial soil microbial communities with excess Nitrogen fertilizer from Kellogg Biological Station, Michigan, USA - KB3-175-4 | ecosystem: Environmental > Terrestrial > Soil > Unclassified ...
CCGTATCTGAACAATGTTCAAGAGTTGAAGACAATGGGGTGTCAGCGAAGTGTTAATGATTTGAGAAGCAAGGGATTGAAGCCCGACATCATAGTGGCTCGCACTGTTAGTCACGCTGAAATTCCAGAGTATCAACTTGGAAAAATTCAAAAGTTTTGCGAAGTACCGAAAGGAGCAGTCTTCTGTTTTCCGGATCTTGACGACGAATATGAGATCCCTCGACTTATACGCTCCAAGCTATTGCACAACTATGTTTCACTTAGGATGGGCATATTATTGGGAGAGGACACACTGGACGCTTGGTATCGAAGTTTCGCACAACGCACTGACCTAAAAGTAGCTCTTGTTGGCAAGTATCCGCATTCGGACGCCTACGTTTCGATTATTCATCATCTGCGCTTCAACGGCATCCGCTCAGTTACCTATCTTTCAGAACCAAAAGATCTAGACAAGTACGATGCTGTCATTCTGCCTGGGGGATGGGGCGAGCGCGGGGTCGAAGAAATAATTCATGCCGCTCAGATATGCAGGGAAGAACGCATTCCTTGTTTGGGCATCTGTCTCGGTTTACAACTGATGGTCATTGAATATGCGAGAAACGTACTTGGTCTTAAGAACGCTAACAGCATTGAGTTTGATGAGAACACATCTCATCCGGTCGTGAAACTCCAAGATGAACAGACCGGGGTTAATCAGATTGGTGGCACCTCTCGACTCGGCAACTGGACTACCATACTGGATGAAAGGAGTCGAATAGCGGAAATTTACGGGAAAACTGAAATTGTACAGCGACATAGACATCGCTACGAGATTGCTTCTAATTATGATTTTAAAGATTTTCGAGTTACAGGCAGGGACAAGCGAACAGGACTGATTGAGACCATGGAGTTGCGTGGCCATCCCTTCTATATTGGTGTCCAATATCACCCCGAATTTTCACCGGTAAAGGTCCCTTTATTTAAGGCACTCGTCGAGGCAGCATTACTCAGACGCCAAACAGTAGAAAAACCGGGTGAAGCCAGCCTACTTTCTCACGGCACTCCCGGCACCTATCTAGAAAATATAGATATTACGGATGAAATGCGGCTGAGGGCGATTATTCTCCTTACTCCAGAGGAGTTGAAGAATCAGGGCATCACAAGCCAGCAACGATCAATTTTGGCTGATTTCTTAAGGACTTTTGATGAAAAGCGGGAGCGAATGGAGGTTATCGAGAATGAGATCGCGCTTTATCAATCAGAGATGAGAGAAATTAACTTAAAGCCAAACCATATTGAAGGTGAGCCACTCTCATCAGAAGAACAAGAAAAATTGATAGAACTCCAAAAGAAGACAGATCAAAAAAGACAACTCTTGCGAAATCTACGAGACGAATACGAAGGTCAATTTCTACGGTATGATGAAGCAATGGGCAGTCTAAGACATGATGAATCTAGCTTGCCAAGTTAGGCAGTTTGAACCGTTTTCGTCAATCTAAGGTGTGTGAATTCCCATTTGCTCGGTTTAGCGATTTGAGCTGACGAACGCGCTAAAATGAATGGCCGCATTAACGCCACAAAGGTTGATCGTTGATCCTCTAACTAAAATAGCGCAACAAGAACTTTCTCAATTGTAATAGTTCCTTGCCGCTAAATTCATTTGCAACCATCGTTGTTTAGGAGAACCTTACGGACCATTCCCTTTGAGCAAGCCCGTTAGGGCAAATCTTATGGAGGCTGAGTTGCATAAATATTCTAATCGCGATCTGAAAGATGCTCAGTCCTTACTTTCCGAATTGCAAGAAGAAGTATTTTCCGAAGAGTCCACGCTATCAGGCGGCGTTAATCTGGTTGTTGGGAGTGGTGCAGTCGAAGCTCTGCGTCGCACAAATGTATCATTCGGTAATCCGAGAAATGATCTAATTCGACTAACTGAGAAACTTTTCGATGACGTGCGAGTTCCGTTAAACGACATATGCAAGCGGCAGATGAAGGAGCAGTTCGACTTTTACTATTTGACACTGGCATTATCGATACAGTCAGGTCGTGGCATAGATTTTAGCAGAGTTGAATGCTTGTTAAGTCTTGGGCCGAAGGGCGATGAAGAGCCAATAATTCACGCAATCTTTCCAAAAGCTGAGTGGAGAGACTTGCTTCAGCTCGGAGGCAGCGTCAATTTAGCCTTAAGAGGCAATCTCGATTGGGGACTAGGCGTTGATCCGGTCGTCCTAAATGGCCTTAGCCATTTGCCGGGAAATCTTAAGGCTAGTGTCGGCAGTAGTAATAGTCTTAATGCTTATGTCACAGTTCCGAACTACACGTTCAAATTAGGATCGACAAAGATCGCCGCAACGGGCGAGGGCCACTCCGACTGTTTTTGGCGTATAGAAAAACCGATCTTAGAAGGGAACCAAACAGTTCAATTTGGAATTGTTTTTAAAGTGCCGAAGGGCCAAACTTCGATCGATCTAACAGGTACGGCCATCGTAGAACCTGACATTAGTTGGTTGTTAAAAAAACTGAGTAATGTCTTCGAATATCTTAGCGACAAATTTAAGCAGTTATTCCTCATGCCAGAAAGCAATCGCAAGGGCAAAGATAGACTGCCGCTCGGAGATTCTGAGACTTGGCATCTCGTCTTACCTAAGTAACTTAACGGCATACCTTCCTCGATTACAACAACGGCTTAGGGCGATGCCGTAAGGTGAAGCTATGAGCCGCTACTACACATACCACATCGAAGTCTTCACGACCAACCGTGTACTAGTAAAGGTTCGGAACCAACAGAACGATTTAATCGCCGAACCGCACGGCGTGTTTAGTTATGATGCTTCAACAAAAGAGAAACTTCATAAACTTCATCAAAGTGCACGCGAGGGTCACCTATCAGGCGCTTTAGTTGAAGCCTTTGGCGAGGCATTATTCAACGCCCTGTTTGATGAGAACCTTCGTCGCGATTTCTTTACCGTTTTACGAAAAGCAACACGTGACGATGCCTTATTGCGCATTGATTTGGAGATAGATGATAAGGAATTACCTGACGTAGCTTCTTTACCTTGGGAATTTGCGCGCATTCCATCCAATCAAGAATTTAGTGGTCTATGGTTGGCCACGTCACCAAAGATCATCCTTTCAAGGCGACGTGCCCTTTGGGAAATGCCGGAGTCGATTGAATTAGACGCGGATGAGCGTTTGCGCATAGGCCTGGCGGTAGCTGACCCGGATCGACTTGGCCCAATCAAATACGAACGAATCGCGAATGTTTTGAAAAAGGTAGCAAAGCAATCATCTGGGCGAATTGAACTTATTGACATTCTCGATCACGCAAATGCTGAGTCGATCGATGCTTTGCTCGAACAAGAACCTCAGATATTCCACTTCATTGGTCATGGCAGGCTTCATAACGGTAGTCAACGTGAAACCGGAGAAGTAGCGCTTGTTGATGATTTACTTAAGACACCTGTTTGGGTTGGGGCCGAGCAGTTCGCTGAGATCTTTAACCGGCATGTACCAAGTGTGGTTGTGTTGCAAGCCTGCGAAGGGGGGGCGCTATCCAGCTCAGATGCGTTTGCTGGTGTAGCTTCCCAACTCGTTCAAAGGAATATTCCAATTGTAATTGCAATGCAGTATCAGATTTCAAATATCACAGCTCAGCGTTTTGCCTTGAAGTTCTATCAACGTCTCGTGGGCGGTGACCCCGTTGACAAGGCAGTTCAGGAGGCCCGTCGCCACATAGCACTTGGACGTTCTGGTTATCAAACTCGTGACTTCGCTACACCCGTCATATTCATGCGGGTCAGAGAGGGATACCTCTTTCAACGCCTGTCGTTTCCTGTTGAATTCGAACCACATACAAGACAGGAGCAAATCCTTTATTCGACTCCTCCTCTACGCCAGGTTGACCTTGACCTAGCTAGCGTCACAAAACATCAGTCTTCTTCGAATATTGTGTCGTATGAAAAAACAAGGTCACAACCACAGATTTTCGATATTTTGGACTCACTTCAAGCTGAGCGGGGCAGCATACCGTGGTATGTACTTGAATACTTGTTCCCATCCTCAGGCCTCATGTTAGGACCTGATGGAAAGTGCCCTTTATGGTCGCTTGCCCAGAACGGGATGACCTTTCGACTTACTACCATTACTAAATTAATTATTGAACAATTGCAAGACAAACGTTTCCGGAATGAATATGGTGATGAGCGCTTCCGCTCGCTGCTCTGGTCCAAAGTGTTGCTCGCATTCGCAGACTCTCAGCGCGGTTTTATTAACCGCTCGCTTGCAACGTTATCGCAGATAGAAAGTGCGATCAATGGAATCGGTATCTCCGAGATCATGGCATGGCACGCCAATGTCAAATCCATCGTGGCTGGCAAACTGGGATTAGAAAGTCAGGCTACCACATTGGCAGCTCACGCAATTTTTGTAGCGGAGGCGTGCGGCGTATTCTGGCTTGTAACGGTCATAAAACTCCGTATGCTTCACCGTACAGATTGGCACAAGTGGGAAACTGGGAAGCATCCTGATCATTCTGCATTTGAAGCAGATCTAGCCAGCAGTGTAAAGAATATGAATTACGCGGATCCGGCGCCGCGGTTACACATTGAGGCCTTAAGATCGTCCGTCGAGGTCTTGCACTATTCGTGGAGTCCTTCGGAAAGTAACCGCGCGCTCATACTGGCTAACAACACGCTCTCACTCCTGTCTTCACAACCAGATCATGCAGAACGAGCTCGAATGATCAGCGAGATTGGACGCATTAAGCTCTTTTCTCTCAAGGATCCTGTTAATGCCCTGCCAGATCTGAAACAGGGTGCTTTACTCTTGGCCTCAAGCGGTAATTTGGCGCGGCTTAGATATTATCTTTCTTGGCTGGCGGAGGCTTATCTGAAAACCGAGGACAAGGATAGAAGTGCATTATGTGCACAGGCAGCTCTTTTCTTACATAACAAATTGTATCACAATACGAAAACAGATCTACCGCTAGTAGAAACGATTACGACGCTTCTGTCACAGGACGAGAAAACGGTCGGTAATCTCATGACAAATCGCTCACTTTACTCCATTAGTAACAGTCTTGCAGAAGCCACTGGAATTGATGCTCTATGGTGGTTCAATATCCTCTATGATTCTGACGCTTAGTGGATGAGGAATAATAACAAACAGGCGCCCGGGCTTTTGTACTCAACACTCTTCCTTGGAGCGAGATGACATTCTAGGGGGTTCAAAATGAATCTGATAGTATTACCTGCTTCAACTCACAAGCGAAGCCGAGTCGTTTCTGAACTTCGTGACAGCCTAATCCGCAGCGGAAAAACAATCGCTCAGGCTATCGCCGACAAGGACTTGTACTTCAGGGTCTCACTAGTTGGGGGATGCAATTTATCATGTGCCTTTTGCCATAACGAAGGAGCCCCGCTTCAAGGCAGAATGGAAATATCCTTCGCCATTGAAGCTATTGCGGCCGCGGCCCAAGTTGGTTTTACGCGCGTACAGTTCACTGGCGGTGAACCCCTCTTGCATCCCCAAGTATCCACCTTTGTTCGGTACGCCAAGGAGATTGTCGCAGATGTAGGGGTGACAACCAACGGAACATTCTTGCAGAAAAACATTGAAAGTTTGTTAGCGGCAGGGCTTACACGAGTTCACATTTCTTTGCAGGTGGAGTCCCTCCTAGACGCAGGCAGAAACGGTGCATGGGGGATTCCTCGATGGCTTTCGCCAATGCTTGATCATGCGGCTGCTGGCAGAGTCACCCTTCGCCTTAATATGCCGGTTCCCGCAGATGCGCTTGAACAAGCAAAAGATTTTTTGAAATCCATTTCTCATTACGGCTGCGATCTCAAAGTCTTCTCTATTCTTCCTGAAGGTGAATCCCAGGGTTGTTCTTATCCTCTGGAACAACTCGGGATAATAGTCGATCAAGAAAATATTAGACGAAGCACAGCCAATCTTGAAGGTCGGGTATTTCTAAGAAGTTACCGTCCACCCGTAGGATTTCGTTGCAAGACGTGCGGCGATTTCGCTAGATGCAAGGAGCAGTCTCATTCTTTACGATTAGGAGCTGATCGGATACTCCGGCCCTGTCTAGCAACGCGCGCTTGGGATGCACAATTACGGGAAACAGATATGATGCAACAAATCAGCGAAGCTGCTTTGCTGGCGCTGGATTTCTAATCGGCTCACTTTGATGAACATGAACAGAATTGAGCAACTATTTAAAGATCCATGGACAACCGCTGACCCAATATCTCGTCAAGACAAACCTTTATACATTTGTGTTAGCGGAAATTCAGGAGCAGGGAAAAGCACTCTGGTAAAGCTCCTTGCTGAGGATGTATATGCAAGAAACCCAGCGACCATTGCGATTGATGAAAAGTCGCTTCATCATCCCTTTATATCAAAGCTGTTCTTTGAGACGGCCACCTATGGATATCAAGTTCAGTTGAACTTCATGTTGCAAAGAGTAATGCTCGTCGGATATTGGCTCGATGCAGGATACAACGTCGTAATGGAGCGCTCTCACCTTGAAGACCTTGTTTTTATTAGACACTTATTGAATTTGGGTTATGTCAATCGAAAAGAACATGACGCATATTTCGAACTATGGCGCTGCTTGGATGAGCGTCTGCCGCATCCTGACCTAATTATATTCTTGAACGTCCCCCCTGAGATATCTTTGGTGCGCCTTCATCACGACGAACAGACTGGGCGTAGGCCTCGCGAATTTCCGGACGAAGAAACAAAGGAAACTTGGATACGGTCTTGGTACCGTTTGTACTTGGAGAGAATTGACGAGTTGAAGGGGACCGGGTCTCGTCCAATTCGGGTTGTTGTGGCTGGCGAAACGTCGGATTTGAAAGATGTTTGTAGCGACGCTATGAGAGAACTACAAACCTAGAAGGGATTACCACTGTGCCATTTGACCTTCTTAACATTGAAGATCTGCCGGAGGCTGACAAGCTTCTTATTAGAGCTGCGCAAAGTGTAATGGAACGCGCGTACAATCCATACTCCGGTTTCCATGTGGGTTCCGCAGCCATAACAATCAGAGGAAAAATCTATTTAGGAACCTTCATGGAAAATGCTTCTTACGGCCTCACCATTTGCGCAGAACCTGCGGCATTGATGGCTGCCAATACTGCTGGCGATCTAAACATAGTAGCGATGGCAATAGTCGGAGGCCACCCTTCGCAGATGCCTGAGGGCGTCATTACACCCTGCGGTAGGTGTAGGCAGATTATTTATGAGGCCACGCAAGTTAACGGTCAAGACATTGGGCTACTTTGCTGTAATCGAGACGCCTCCCGTATCATGAAGACTTCAATTTATGAATTGTTGCCAGTTCCGTTTACCGGAAGACCGTTAAGCTTTGGTGACCAGCGTCAGCACACAGGAAATGAGTCAGCAGTTGCTGCGGCTATACAATCGGTTTAAGTGCTTCGATTCACTTACGTACGCTTTAAGGTCTCGTTGGCACGAACTGTCTTTCGAGACACCATAATACCCCTCACTAATACACCCCTGATTTTCTTACAACAACGTGTTCAATAACAATATCATGTGGTCGCGTGACTATGTGTGCAACGATATCTGCAATATCCTCTTTGTTCATCATCCATGGTTCATTTGATGAGAGCTCGATTCCAGCGTTCTTAAAAAGATTGGTATTAATACCGCCAGGGTAGACACTTGTCACTTTCAATCTTGTTCGTTCAACGGCTTTTCTAAGAGAATCCGTGAAACCTCGTGCGCCGTACTTACTTGCAACATAGAAGGCCCACTCTGGAAAAGGCTCAATTGCGGAATCTGAGAGTATGTTAATTATGTGGCCGCTATTCTGATTGATCATGATAGGGAGTATGGCCTGCGTAACAAAGATCGATCCAAGTGTATTCACGGCAAATAATCGCTCTATTTGACTCGAGCTTGCCTCTTCAATCTTTCCTTGCAACCATATGCCGGCATTATTTATCAGTATATCGACGGAGGGAGCCGCTTGCTTTATCCGCTCTACACACTCTTCTACGTCTGAACGCGAGGCAACGTCACAAACGCAGTAGTTCGCACGCATTCCGGCCGAGTTGATTCGATCTCGGACAGAGACCAACTTACTTTCGCTTCTTGCGACCAACCAAATCTCTGCCCCTTCCTTAGCTAAGCGCCAGGCTATAGCTTCTCCAAGTCCTTCACTAGCGCCCGTAATAAGTGCTACTTTGTCTCTCAAAATCATCTCGACCTTGACTCTCCTAATTTCAGGTGCGAAAACACGAATCTTGCGCCATCATGTGCCGCAAGACAAAAACAGTAACAAAACCTTTGTGAGATTTTTCGCAGCAGGACTTCAGCATTAGTCGAATAGGGAACCCGTTGTTGCCGTTGCAGCACGTTTTTGCGTGCCAAGCAAATCAATGAGTGCCGAGTCGACTGTCAACTGCGATAATTCCCTAGGCTCGATCTTTCTTAACCCACCTTTATATTCGCGACCGGTAGCTTGGCTGCGCATCCAGTCTTTTGCTTGCTCATTGAGTGAACAGGTTATTGCCTTTCTAGTTTCCTGATTATGGATGGTTGAGACGAAACGGCCTCCCAAAATATTGGTGAGGTGAAAAACTTTTGCATCGTTAAGAATAAAACGTGGTGCTCCACGGAAGAAATACGTTATAAAAACGTCGGGAACATCCTTCACGGGCAAGGAAAACCACGTGCGGAGCGTCTTTGCTGTTGGCGTGGCGTGTAATCCCCGCCGAAGGCCCTCTCTCAAATATTCTTGCAGCGGCCTCTCGAACTCCGCTATCTCAATGTCCGGTAGGACCAATAGCCAACATGGGTATCCTTCTTCCCTCAAACGTTCCCAATCGTCTTCCTTGAATGCTCCAGATGGCAGATGAATTCGAGTAGGAAGAACTTTCTCCAAATACTTCCTACTGATTCTTTTTCGGTCGACGACCTCTTGCGTCAATACAAAGAAGTCATTGCGTCCAGTGGAAATACCTCGTCGAATGCACAAGATATCTTTCACCCGAGCGATCTCGTTCAATTCGACAGATGATACAGGTCGAGTGGCTTTCTTCTTCTGAAATACGAAGAGCAGGGCGAGCGCATTAGAACGGTGTCGATCAATACCTGTCTGCCTAAAAGGGATTTTGTACTTATGGTAAATCCAGCCGTGCATGGATTGAAGATCATGACGCAGCTTTACCGCGTGAGCCGCACCTGCATACTCTTTGGGAAGAAGAAACAAGAGCCGTCGATTCCTGGTACTATTCTCATGATTAACTGATCTGGTTGAGCCAGCCAGTTCTGCAGCACGACTCAGGAAGTAACTACCGGCGCCAGACAATGAAGATGGTACGAAACCAAGCTTCAATCTTAGGTCGCGACGTATTTGCTCGATCCCAGCCAGATAACGAGATCGAACAAAAGGAGGATTCGCGATAATTACGTTTGGCAGGTTAAGGTCCCTCGATCGAAAGTCTCGTTCGTTAAGCGTTAGAAAATTTGCATACCAGACACAGTACTTAGCTGGAGCCCCAATGAGCTCAAGGACATGAGCTGTACAAAGCGCAAGAATCGGGTCGTTTTCAATCGCAACGTAGGAACCAATTGAGACCCCTGTTCGCATTATCGCGTCTGCGAAGACGCCTGTTCCAGCACCTGCATCGCAGAAATCGTCGCCAAGATCTGGCTTAGCGCGTCCCAAAGCCCAGTTCGCGACGTCCACAGCGGTAAAGAACTGGCCCGTTAGCTTTCGATCTGTAAGTGTGCGGCTAGTTACATAGAGCCTCGCAAAAAGGGTTGGAAGGTGGATGGTTCGCCTCGTGACAAGTGCTTCAAAAGCGTTAACTGCGGCGGGCAGGTCTTCAGTCTTACGTGATACTGGATAGGTGGGGCAATCTACGATCCGCTTGAAAGTAGCACGCCCCGCTGTTGCAACGAGCAACTGCAACAGTTTTTCTGCAGAGCCGTTAGTAAACTTACGTACCTCACGATAGAGACGTTCGCTATCACTCGTCATATTCGACTGTTAATTTCATCTGCGATTTTTTGCTCTAACGTTGGATCGTTCCGTTTCAACGGTGACCATACACTACTGACTAAGTTGCGTACGTCGGGGTGACACAATACACGGATAGGTGCAATGCCTTCTATCATCTTCTTCATGATGTTATGCCACGCCAGATCTTCATGCGCTTGTCGCGTCCCGTGACTATAGGATTTCTCCTTGAGCTCGGGCACTACTCCGATTGGCCTAACGTGACCGATCTTTTTAGATGCAGTCGGTACGTCGATTAGAATCAATAGATGCGATTTATTGAGCTCTTCGAAATTGGCCGGTGTAATCGTTGTTGTGTCTATATTGTCCCACCGGGCCTTTATCAGGGTATATAATTCAGCGTGCAACTGCTCACACAGGCGAAGCTTCCCGGGCCATTGTAGATCATCCAATTTATTGATCATTTCCGCATATACCCCGTTGCGCTCAAAAGTTGCGACTCGTTTGTACAGTTGTCTCTTTTGCAAGCCATGTATGAGCTTACGAGCTTGGGGTGTTGCGTGTTCTAGATTCGCAATCCATCGCAACATAAGCCAATCAGTCCAAGCAATACCTGGGTACCAGTCAATCTTCTCTTCTTCGTCGCCTTTCTTGGACCGACCCTGAACAGAAGCTGGAACTTTGACTCGTGCAGGCGGCGTCTCAGCTAGATTCACGGTCGGTTTGACCTGATTTAGAGGTTGTTCTACGGCATAATCAAACGGTGGATGAAGTGATTTCAAGAAGTGTAGGAGGCGTTCTCGTATTTCAACGTCTTTCCCGTCCCTTTTATCTGGATTTGAGTGGAAAACAATATCCGGGAGGCCCATAGCAGTAGCGTATTGGAGCATTGCTTTTATGATTCTGGAAGTGTGGTGCCAATAAACTGTTGAAAGCAACTGGTATCGTGCCTGACCGAAAGCGTGGGCGCTCACAAGACCCTTGTCATAAACACCAAGCCTAACCCGATTCGTCCCTTCGGGAATAATTGCCACCGTCAACACCCGCAACAAACGCTCCAAGTCCAGTTGGTCACCATACGGGAGTTCGCAGCGCGTAGAGTCACGGATGATGTAATCTGCTTTGTCTGCATCGACCTGACCGTCGATTATTGCTGCCAGAACGTTAGTCTTGAGCGGTCCTTGATCTTCATGCTGCGGAAGCGAAGGAGTGGCCCCATCTTCCTGCTGTGGCAAAATCGAAATGCGGGTTCGGGAACGCGCACCGCGAATTGCTGCTAGATCGTTTGCATTTACACCCCACCCATTTTGAGGATCTTCAATGAGGTGCAATAACGTGCGGTTGTGTTTATCGACGGTTGTGTCTTGCAAAAATTTCTCGCCAATAAGTGAATGATTGAATATGTCACGATGCACCTCCTCGAGATCATGCGCTAGCGGATACTGACCCAAATCATGCAGGAGCGCCGCCAATAGAACGGCCTTTACGTCTTTTTCTCCGACTACATTCCGAAAGAGCGGATTACCCAGATCATTGAATAAGCTCTTCACATAGTAGGTTGTGTAGGTATAACTACCGAGTGCGTGATCATATCTTGAATGATCTGCAGTTGGGTAAACGAGCGAAACGAGGCCAAGCTGAGTGACATATTTTAAGCGTGCCACGAGTGGATGTTCGATAATCCCGCGCAGGCGCCGTGTTAGGACCGTGTTATAGCCAGGTACGAGCCGAACAATATCCTTTGAATAACTTGCCAGCTCAGGAACAAGACTCTCTAAGTTCCATCGACCAAGTTCCTTTTCAAGATCCCGATGTGCTTCGTCCAAACGCTGATAATATAAGCTGTCGTAATCCTGAGATCTCAATCCTGGGAACACCTGTGAAGCATGCTCAAAGTTGCGAACCTGCCCACGCGTGGAGTTTTGTCTATCCAGAAGACGCGCAGCTAAGAAATGCAGGGATCGATACAAAGGTAACTGCGGAACCAAATGTGGCTTTATTTCCGCTATCTCGTTCAGTATCTCGAGCATTGATATGCCGAGAGCGTAATAATCGAAGGCTTTTACTAGGTCCGAGCGTTTTATTGCGGCCATAACTCGGTTTGAGGAAGCTTGTTCGGTCTTAAGGTCTTTAAGAATTGGGTGGGCATATGCTTCAGTGAAGAATACTGTTGTCGACAGCGGGTCAGTTGGATTCAGCTTTTCTGCCGAACCGAAGTCTATCGATATTAAACGCAAATGTGGATCAACTAAAACGTTTACAGGCTTAACGTCTAGATAGACATAACCATTCTCGGCGTTTTCGTGGCTGGCATGAACGTGCGACAAAAGGCTTACCCATTGCGCAAACAACTCAGCCACGTTACTCAAAAGCAGGGAAATTCGTTCTATTGCTTTGTTTAGTTTATCTGAATCACCGATTTCGAGTACTTCCGGAAGAGCCCGCTTGATCTCTGAAACTTTCTGGTAAAGCCACGTATCCTCAGTTTCATCTCGCTTGTTCGTGAAGAATGGTTTCGAGCCAGAAATATACGGTTCAACTATATATGTGAGTTTTGGTGCTCGGTCACACTGATCGGAAGTGTGTGTGCAGCCCTCCGGATGCTGCTTGCATTCGCAGAATGTTTCCTTATGGTCGCAGAGGGTTCCGAGGTCCAGGACAGAAATGATGTTCGGATGGCTAAGCGTCGGTAAGAGTTCAGCTTCGTTCGCAACCATCGATCCCTCCTCAGGACGAAGGCCCGGTCGGTTAATCTTGATCACGACAGGTTGCTGGAAGCGTTTATGTTCACCTGTAAAAACTATGCCGGTTCCGCCAACAGCTAGTACCTCGTTGATTTGATAAGTTTGATCTAAATGTTTGCTCAGCGCACCGAAATATCGCCGAACTGTCGGGAATTCTGATCTAAATGCTTTCGCACGTTCATCCCCATACTTCTTTTCCAGTTTTTCCAATTCTGGGGGTAAAGGGTGGTTGTTACTTTCGGTCTCGGCTTTCGAACGTTTTCGTGGGCGACTTGAATCAGTCGGCTTTTGGGAATTTGTCATCGCTGTTGAGGAGCAGGTCTTGGGGTTTAGGAAAGCGTTCTGAATTCTAACTGGTTTGTTGTCAGAAGTGCAAAACTTAAAGGTTGCAGCCGTTGACTGGTCAGAAGCAGCCCAAAAGTACTCGCACAAAGATGTTCTTCATTTTGCGAGCTAGTCCGATAAGGTAGCCATCGCCAACTCCATCAGTAGCTACGCTTCACGGGTAGGCCCACCGGCTTACATAAATCCAATCCAAGTCGCAAGCCTCTTGCAAACCTCTGGCTCGTTGAACTTCCAAATCATAACTGGAATTAGGTGCTACACCTGAATAAGAGAGACACAACACCTCGGGTTCTGGGCTGTCGCGCACATGAACGACCGTCTACGCGTACAATAGAACAGTGTCCACTTTCACACTAAATCGGTTGTTCTCAGACGACTGCCTCACTCAACTCTTCCTATCCCGTTAAAGAATCGGAATTGGACATTAGTTTATATTTATGCCCTGCTGAGGTGTGTGAACGTGGAAAGATGACAAATTAATTAATCCGCACTTCATTTGCACATGACACCGTCAGATGCAAAAACAATAAAATGTCCTAGCGTTACCGATTTCAATTAATTAATTCAAACGCTAACTAGCGTAAAAGATTTCCACAATGAATTCCACACCACTAAGATTAATCTTGTAGATAATAATTAATTACGCTAAAATCTATACCGTTCCTCACGGTTTTAAGTGGAAAATAACGGCTTTTTCCATAATTCATTGGATTGAGCAAACTTGACGAAGTTAAAGTTCTAAATTAAGATAACGCTTTCTCGAAAAGAAAAATTAGCCCCCGTTCCGAAAAACGAGGGCTAAGAAACGGCAATAAAGCTGCCCAGTAATCAATTAGGGAAGTTAGTGAGTTCAGCACCAAATTCCCCGAGGAACTGTTCCGAGTTACTTATTAATCGGAACTAGCAATGGAAAAGCTTTATAGCCAAACCAACTGGCGTAAATCACTTTTCCGCTTTTAGTCGTAATCCAAGCCCGAAACTCGTATTTGAATCCAGGCGGCGGAATTTTCTTCTTTTTAGCCATTACGGTTTCCCCCTTTCCGATGGGGCAACCGAGACTCTGTTCTTTTCAAAATTAAAAAGTCCCTGCGCCTAAAGCGCACGGAAAACCTCGATTGCCCTATCCAAGATTGCCCGATTAAGGGCCTAGCAGTTGGGGTTTTAAAGGAGACCGGTCAGTTGGCGCTGGCCGGTTTTCTTAGCCAAGAACGCTTGTCCTTGCCCAAGAAACTCAGGTTGGCAACCCCGTCGCACAAACCTGAGCCCAAAAGAAAGCTTAAGTCCAAAATGTAGGGTTTTTTCAGGATACCGTCGCGGGTACTTCTACCACTGGCGTGGCCTCGACGGCATTCTGGTGTCCGGTTCCGTTGGAACTGGTCCGAACGTATTCACTTGGGCGCTTACCTTGACCCCGCAATTTCAGGGTGAGTTCGCCCGATTCGCTGAGCTTCCGCAAAATGCCGCCTACGGTGTTTTGAACTGACTGAGGAATGTTCTCGTTCGTCCTTCGTAGATAGTTCGTGACACTTCGCTTGTTTATAATTCCGTCCATCTCAACGACCGCCGCCTTAACAAGCTGGGGCAAGTCTTCTGGGAGGGCTGAGGTATTCTCTGTCGCCTGAGGCACCGATGCCTGAGCCATTTCCCAGACCCGTTCCAAAGCCTCGATATCGGCTTTGTATTTTTCCTCAATCTGACGCTTCAGACGCTCGTAATCCCTAGAATTCATAAAGGAATACCCATTCTTATTTTAATGAATTTTGCTTGCGCTTGTCAAGCTAGCCACTCGTTCTAGCGCAAAAATTGTTGCAATTACGCCATTGGCGCAAAGAGCGAAAAAGATTTTACGGACTGTAAATTCCCTACAGTCAATAAAATGCCTGATTCCTGTTCGTTATACGAACAAATCGTTCGCTGCTACGTAACGCTAAACATTGTCCACGCAATGTCATGCAAAGACACCCAATATCCTCTCCAGCCTGTGGAAAACTGGCACGGAATTGGGGAGATCCGGCCGGCAAGACCATTGGCAATTTTAAGCCACCCCGTTTGTGCTAGGGCTGTCCATCACCACCTCGCCCTTACCGCCACGTAGCTAAAGCTCGCTATCAGCTCTGGACCGCAATTAAAAACGCCCGCCTCTTCGACGAGCGTTTCGGAAGGCTGTTAGGCCGCCTTGGCTTCTGCTTTTACCTGCCTGACTCAGCATCGTGGTAAACCAGAAAAACCCCAAGCGCAACTTCCGCTCCGGCAGGTCAGCATAAATGACATCTCCCGTCCACAGCGTGGAGAGCGATGCAAGACACTTCTCGCCGACGCGCGAGTCACTCCACGCGGACTAACGCGGCGTTTCCTCCACCCCGTCTCGCGCGGTCCAATAACCACTCACCTGAGAAAGAACGCCAGCCGAACGCGTCAGCGTTCGGCTGGCGCAAAATTTACAAATGCAACTGCGGCTACGCAGTTGCATTTTTTGTTCTTTCGCGTCAGACGACGAGTGACATGATTTTGGCCCACTCGGTAACTATTCTTCGCGTTCTAGTGTCAGAGATGCACACTAATCCAAAAACG
>Ga0134128_10005292_pt1 | contig 15634 bp, 12 predicted proteins | sample KB31754_FD_96462 | JGI IMG/M metagenome (GOLD analysis project Ga0134128, IMG submission 96462) | Terrestrial soil microbial communities with excess Nitrogen fertilizer from Kellogg Biological Station, Michigan, USA - KB3-175-4 | ecosystem: Environmental > Terrestrial > Soil > Unclassified ...
AGCACGTAGTTGGCCTTGTCCGCCACCTTGATGCCCAGGATGTTCAGGAAGGTGGTGATGACGATGAACAGCAGGATCCACACCGCAATCGGGATGCCCGGGAACTGCGCGCTGAGGAAGGATCCGCCAATGAGCCAGATGACCATGGGCAGGAACAGGTAGTCGAGCAGGATGGCCCAGCCCACCAGGAAGCCGACGCGCGGGTCGATTGACTTGCGCACATACGTGTACGCGGAACCGGCCACCGGGTAGGCCACGGACATGCGTCCGTAGCTGTGGGCCGTGAACAGCATGGCCACCATGGCCACGAGATAGGCGGACGGGGAGGCCCCGCCGGTGGTTTCGGCGATGATGCCGAAGATGCCCAGCACAATGATGGGCGTCAGGTAGGCCAGCCCGAACAGGACCAGGGAACGGAGGTTCAGGGTGCGGATCAGGGTTGCTTGCGTTGTCATGCGATGCTCCTCGATGAGCGGAGAACGGGGGTCCAGGTGGCCGGGTCGATCCGGCCCTGGTAGACGGGGAGCTCGATTGCGGGCTCGCCGGGGCGGAACTGGGACCACATGCGGTTCAGGCCCGCCGTTCCGTGGCGGCGGACATGTTCGACGGCGGACAGGTCCAGTTGGGCGGTGAGCACGGCGGGTTCCGCCGAGCCGGCCTCGGTGATGACGCGGCCTTCCGGGTCCACGATGATGCTGCGGCCCTGGCCGGTGGGGCCGGCGCAGTTCACGCTCACCACGAAGACCTGGTTGGTGATGGCGTTGGCCCGGGCCAGGACCAGTTCCTGCTCACGGTCCGGGGTGGTGGTCTTCACCACGTTGATGATGACCTCCGCTCCCATCCAGGCCAGTTGCCGGGTGACCTCCGGGAACCACGCGTCGTAGCAGATGTTGAGCCCGGCCCGGCCGAAGCCGTCCAGGTCCACGGTCACAAATTCGTGCCCGGGATCATACGGCTCAAAGGGCCGCCAGGGGAAGATCTTCCGGTAGAAGCCGGCGATCCCGCCGTCGGGGGAAAGGACCAGCTGCGTGTTGAACAGCTGCCCATCCTCCCCGCGCTCGCAGATGCTGCCGGGGACCAGCCAGACCCCAAGGTCCTCGGCAATCCTCCGGAGTCCCCTGACGCGGGGGCCGGTGAGCGGTTCCGCCGAGGCCTGCAGCGCATCGGCGCGCTGCCGGTCCGGTGCGCCGTCGCCAAAGAGGTGGAGTTCGGGAAACACCACCAGCCTGGCGTCGGGCTGGTGCGCCAGGACGGCGCGGACTTCCCGGGCAAAGCCGGTGAGGGGCTCGCCGATGAGCCGTGGCGGGGCCTGTGCTGCGATGACGGGCAAGATGCGGGACATGTGTGACGCTCCATGCTGGGGGTTGTGACCTGATTCATAATAGATCATATTGATCCCTTAAGGAAAGGGGGTGGGAAAATTCCCCTACAGTGATCTTTATGGGCTTGGATTCAGGAGTGGGCGGGGAGGCCTCGCCGATCGACGGCGCCGCGCTGGCCGGCCTTGACCGGCGCAGCGCCATGGACGCCGTGCGCCTGCGCATCGGCACCGCCATCTACCTGGGGCTGCTCAAGCCCGGGGAGCGCCTGCCGGACAAGGATGAGGTGGCGCTGGGCCTGTCGGTCAGCCCCATCACGGCCCGCCGGGCACTGACCAGCCTGGCCGAGGAGGGTGTGGTGGTGCGCCGCCGCGGCCGCAACGGCGGCACTTTTGTGGCGGATGAACCGCCGCGCGCCGTGCTGGCCGCCCTGGCGGCCCCGCCGGCCGAATTCAGCCGCGTGCACCACCTGGTGGACCGCCGGCTGCTGGCGGAATGCGCCGTCACGCATTTCGCGGCGTTGAATGTTTCGGCGGAACAGCTTGCGCGGCTGGACGCGTTGACGCAACGGATGGCCGCTGCACAAAGCTGGTCCGGGTACCACCAGCTGGACGAGGAATTCCACCGTCTGGTGGCCGGAGCTTCCGGACTGGGCGGCGCCGTGGAGGCCTACCTTGAGGTCCTCCTGGAGCTGTATGAATACTTCATCCCGTACCCCATCGAGAGCCTGCACGCCTCCAACCAGGACCATGTCCAGCTGGTGGCCGCCCTGCGGGACGGGCAGGTAGGGGATGCGGTCGAGATCTCCCGGCGCCATGTGGACACGCTCCACCGGACCATGTTCATGGGGCTGGCCGACGGGGCGCCGAAGTAGCTCCCTCCTGACGGCGGACGTTGTCCGGCTCGATGAAGGCGGACGTTGGCGGCCCCCGCTGGGTGGATGATGGAACCATGACTGAACTTGCCATGGCCGCACGCCGCACGGAACTGGACCACGCCACGGAGGACCTCCGGGAACTGTGCGAGGAGGTGGCCGTGCCCATGCAGGCCCAGCAGTACATCGCCTATTTCTGCGGCGCGGGCGGGCAGTCGCCGAGCGACAAGGCGCTCCGGCGCCGGGCCTTCTATGCCGGGATTGACCGCTTCCAGCGGGCCGTTGAAGCTGTGGGCGACCTTGAGGCTGCCGGGTACGCGCCGCGCGAGGCGGCCAGTATTGAAAAGGAAAGCGCCCGCTTCGCGCGCCTGCGCCGGGAAATCAGCGCGGCAGCCGGGGACTAGCGCGGCAGCCGGTGGGGCTCGGCGCCCCCGGGTCCGGTGGCAGTCATGTTGATGGCATCAATGGTGGGGCCAAGAGGTCAGGTCCCATTACGCGGCGTAATTCTTGTTTCCTCTTGGTGGTTGGAAGGATGGGTTTTCGGGGTCGTCGGTGGCGCGGTTGAGTCCGGCGTCCTGGTGGGTGGCCCATCCGGCGTTGGGGCTTCACCATGCTGCTCCGGGGAGGTCCCGCGGGCACCCCCGCGCATCAGGGCAGCCGCCCCAGCACGTAGTCCCAGCGCAAGAGTTCCTGTTCCAGTCGCAGCTGCGGTGCGAACCCGCCCGTCTGGAGGGCCGCGTACAGGGCGGCCTCCTCGGCAGTGAGATGTGACAGGGCCGCATGCGTGGGAGTGTCCTCGCGGCCCCAAAAGTCGCGGTGCGCCAGCAGCGTTTCCTCGTCCATCAGGATGCTGCGCACGTGCGGGTGGTGGCTGCGCAGCTGGTCAAGGATGTGGAAGCCGTGCGTGTCGATGTCGCCCCAGTACAGCACCTCGGCGCCTTCCAGCCAGGCGGCGTCCCGCAGCCCGGAGAAGCCGTAGCCGCCGCCAAACACGGCCAGGGTCCGCGGCGCATCGGGCAGGGCCAGGAAGTTGACCAGGTTCTCCGTGGTGACGATCCGGTCCACGTCCAGGTCCAGGGCGCAGAATCCGGCGGCCGTGACCTCCACGTCCGCCAGGCCGGGCGCGGGCGCCGCGGCGGGGTCCAAAAAACGCAGCCTGACCCTGTCCGGGGCGTGCAGGAAGCCGTGCCGGCGGGAGTAGTTCTTCCCGGCAGGCACACGCTCGGGCGCCAGCACGGCCAGCTGCTCGTCGATGAGCCGCCGGTGCGTTTCGACGAACTTGGTGTGAACGCCCGGCAGCGACAGCTGCCGCAGGTAGATTCCGGGACGTGGATTCGCGGCCAGCCAGAGGGCCACCCGGGCCGAGGTCAGCGCGTCCGGGCCCTGTTTGAGAAGTTCCAGCGGCCGGCGCAGCGCCCAGGCCCCCAGCGCGGGATGGAGCTCCGCCACGCTGCGGGCCAGTTCCGCAAACCGTGCAGCCTCCCGGCCCAGGCCCAGCAAGGCGATCTCGTCCGCGGCACTGCCAAACACGGCGGCCGACGGCAGCATGTTCACCCCGATGGTGTTCGCTCCCACCGGGGCATGCTCCAGCGCGCAGCCCCGCGGCGCCGGCTCCCAGGAGGCGGCCCACGCCGCGGCCAGCGCATAGTCGGTGCGCAGCTGCGCGGCGCTGGGGTGCCTGATGGCGCGACGCCGGGGATGGACGCCCGTGGGCGCCGTCGCCTCGCGCAGCAGCTCGCCGCTGTTCCACGACCGGAGCGAGGCGGCCCGCACGTCGGCCGGGGTGGTCCAGCCGGTTGCCCTAGCTGCCACGCTTGTCCCGTTCAGCCCGGTACTCGTGGATGGTCATGTTGCGCAGCTGGGAATCGTCGCCGGCCTCGTTGGCCACGAAGCCCACGTTGGCCACAAACGGCTCAATGACGTGGATCTTTTGCAGCGGCGTGACAATGAGGAGCTGGAGCTTGAGCCGCTTGAACAGTTCGAGCCCGTATTTGGCGGACTCGTCGGAGCCGCGGCCAAAGGCCTCATCGATGACCACAAAGCGGAAGGAGCGCTGGTTGCCGGGCCCCGCGGCGATGCCGAACTGGAAGGCCAGGGCGGCAGCCAGGATGGTGTACGCCAGCTTCTCCTTCTGCCCGCCGGACTTCCCGCCGGAGTCGGTGAAGTGCTCGTGCTCCTCGCCGGTCTCGGTCCACTTTTCCGAGGCGGAGAAGGTGAACCAGTTGCGCACGTCGGTGACCTTGGCCGTCCAGCGCTCGTCAAGGTTGGTCAGGCCCGGCCGGCCGCGGAACCGCTCCACGAGGGCCTCCACCTGCAGGAATTTTTGCTCCGAGTACTGCTCCTGGGCGCCGATGGAGCCTTCCGAGCAGGCCCGCAGCTCGCTGCCGAACTCGCGGACCTCGGCGTCCGAGGTGGCCTGCGGCTCCAGCTGGATGTGCCGGCCCGGGTTGTATTCGATCCGGGCCAGGGACTCGTTGATTTCCCCGATCCGGGAGACGATGTCCTGCCGGCGGGAATCCAGGAAGGCGTTGAAGGCCACGATCTCGTGGATGGTGTTTTGCGTCAGCGATTCCTTGAACCGTTCGGCAAAACGGGGGAGGTCGTTGTCCACGAGCTGCTGCAGGATCGTGTTGAACTCCCCGGCGGCCTCCAGCGAGGCGTCGAGCTCGGTGGTCTCCGCAGGGTACTTGTTGCGGAAATCGGCCATGAACCGGATGGTGGTCTCGGACGCCCGGATCACCTGCTTGTTGAGGGCGTCGATGCTGGACGTGAGTTTGTCCCGGACCTTGCTTTCCATCTTGGCGGTGTTCTTGTATGTGAGCGCCTCGGACTCGAGTGCCGCCTGGGCGAGCCTCCCCAGCTCAGCCAGCAGGCCGGCGTCGTCCGTCAGGGGCGCCTCGGCGAGGGAATCGCGGCACTCCTCGATCTGTTCGGTGAGGTCCTGGATGCCCTTCCTGTTCGCGCCGACCCGCTCCGCCAGTGTGCCCAGCTTGCCGGCTGCCTTCTCCAGCCGTGCGGCGGTGGCGGATTCGCGGTCCGTGAGCTCACGCAGAATGTCGCTGGAGGACTCCAGGGCGGCCTTTTCCCGCGCCAGCTCCTCAATGGTCCGGGCCGTGGCGCGCCAGTCCAGGCTGGCAAAGCCGGCGACGGCGGACACCGTGCCGATGAGCCGCTGCTGGCGTCCCAGGCTGCCCAGCTGGGAGTCGATGCGGTCCAGCCCGTCGGCGGCGGCGCGCACCTGGCCCTCGGCTGTTTCCAGGGCGGCGCGGAGGCGGGCGATTTTGTCGTGGTTGTCCCAGCCCAGGACGTAGCTGGAGCGGTCCGTGAGTTCCTTGCGGTCGTCCTTTTCGTGGCGCCCGCCGCCGCCCTTGAGCTGGCCTTTGATGGTCAGCGCCTTGGGGTAGCGGCGGAAGTCGGCCATGGTGGCGCAGCACTGGTGGTCAAAGCGGCGCCCCAGCTCGTCGAGCAGGAACTCCCGGAAGGGCGTCCCCGGCTTGATGCCGATCTTCCCCGCCAGCGTGTCCGGGGAGGCGGGGCGCGGGGTGGGGTTCCCGCCCACCTTCAGGTAGACCAGCCGGGCCCGCAGGTTGTTCCCGTCCACCCAGTCGCTGACGGCGGCGTAGTGTTCGCCGGTCACGAGCAGCGAGAGGGCAAAGCCGTGCAGGGTCCGCTCCGCGGCGCCTTCCCAGGCGGCCTCGGATTCGCGGACACGCAGCAGCTCGCCCGCGAAGGGAAGCTCGGCTTCGGCAATGCCGGTCCCGTCGCACAGCTTCTTGCGCAGCGCGATCAACCAGCCGGGCAGCAGGTTTTGTCGGTTCAGCAGGCTCTTCAGCTCGGCCGTGTGGTCCGCTGCCTGCTCGGAGGCCTCGGAGCGCTGCCGGTCCAGGGCGGTGCGCCGCTCCTGAAGTTCCTTGTTGTCCGCGGCCAGCCGTTTCTCGACGGCGGGCAGGGCCGCCGCGTTGGCGTCAAAGACCACCTGGTCCTCGGGCTCAAACAGGCCCAGGACCGTGGCGGCCTCGGCGTAGGACCCGTAGCGTTCACGCTGGGCACCGGACTCAATGGCCAGCCGAGCCAGTTCGCCTTCGATGGCGGCGATCCGGCCGCCGCCGCTGTTGCGGATGTCGTCGCGCAGGTCTGCCAGTCCGCGGTTGAGTCGGCCCACCTCGGCCGTCAGGGTGTTTTGTTCCGCAGCCACCCGGGCCGAGGCGCGTTCGAGCTCCTGCAGGTGTGCTTCGCTCAGTTCCAGCTTCTTGGTGGTGAACCAGGGCGAGAGCTGCTCGCGCTGCTCGTGCGCGCGGTCGTACTCCGCGGTCAGTGAGTGGTGCCGGGCGGCGTTGTCCCGGACGGGTTCCAGCATGCGGATCTGGTCCTTGGCCCGCAGCACGGCGTCGTGCGCCTTCTTCAGGTCGTCAAAGTGGTGCAGCAGGTTCTTGATCCGGGTGTCAACGTCGTCCTCTTCGAGCATGTTGGTGCGCACAAAGTGGGTGATGTTCTCCACCTGCTTCATGGACACCGTGCGGTGGAACAGGTCCATGGCCTGGGCCGAGCCGATCCCGAAGTGGCGCTTGAACGCGGCCGCGTACTTTTCAAACACGTCGAAGACGGCAACGCCGTCGTTGCGCAGGCGCCGCTTGAGCTTGGCCATGTCGGTGCCAAAGTCGGAGAAATCGGCCTTGATGCTTTGGGCGCCCTCGGCAATGGAGTAGAAGCGCGTTGGCTGGCCGGCCTCCTGCGTGGCCCACAGCGTGATGGCCAGGGTGACGGTCTTGTCCAGGGCCGCATTGTGGAAGACGCCCAGCACCACCGTGAAGCTGCCGGGCCCGCGCAGGGCCACCGGGCGGGAGGTGTCGCCGATGCCGCTGCGGGCGCTCTTGTGGAAGCCGCGCACATAGGACATGAGGCTGCGTTCCTTCTTTTGCGCCCCGGCCGCCTTGTTGTACTCGATCCTGTTCGCCGGCAGCAGCAGCGTGGTGATGGCGTCCACAATGGTTGACTTGCCGGAGCCGATGTCCCCGGTGAGCAGGCTGTTCTCGCCGTCGAGCCGGAAGGTGCGCACATTCTTGTTGAAGGTGCCCCAGTTGAGCAGCTCCAAGCGGTGCAGCCGGAAGCCCGGGCGGGTGCCGGCGTCGTCCTCGGTGAGGTCATCCAGGCTGAAAAGTCCGGCTTGGGTGCTCATGCGGTGGCTTCCTTTGCGGTAAGTCCTGCTGTTCCTGGTGAATGATCGGCGCCGGGTTGCCCGCCTTGGACGGCCGGCCCGCCAAGGGCCGCGCGGTAGTCGGCGAGGCGGGCGTCAAATTCCTCCAGCCACTGGGCATCCACGTAGGCCTTGAGGATGCGGGCCACCTCGAAGGCCCCTTCCTGTCCGCGGAGCTTGCGCAGGAACCCCAGTTCCGTGACCTTCTTGATGTTGGCGGCCAGCTGGTCCTGGATGCGGGCCTCGTTGCTGGATTCGGGCAGGAAGACGGAAACCATGTCCCCGATCTGCTCCGTTGTCATGATGAGCCGGGTTTCGCTGTTTTGCTGGTCAAACTCGGCCAGCCGGGCCCGCAACAGGGCCAGCAGCAGGCTGACGTGGAAGGTCAGCTGGCGGCGGGGGATGAGCCGCGGCAGCTCGGGGTCGGCGTTGGGGCTGGAGCGCAGGAAGGCATAGCCCTCGGTGTCGTCGAGCACCAGTTCCAGGCCGAGCACGGCCACGTAGTCGCGGGCTTGTGCGGAGAGCTCCGTGAGCCGCTGCCACAGTTTTTCGTCCGCCTCGCGGTACACCACGCCCTTGAACAGCCGGGTGATGGCCAGGGGCAGGCCGTCCGGGGCGGTGGACGCATCGGGCGTGCCGGCGTCGTCGGGGGTGAAGGGGTCTGGGGTCATGTCGGCCTCACAAAGATGATTTGGTCCACGGTGGCCTCGCGCAGGCTGCCGTCGGGCAGGGTCCAGGACAGTGTTTGGGACCGCTCGGAGTCGATCGTGGCCCAGGTGGATTCGGTGGCGAGCTGGAAGTAGGTGACCAGTTCGGCCAGCCCCTGGCTGAGGGGGAAGGCGTCGGTGATGTCCGCCAGCGTGGCCTGGCCGGCCTGCGCCAGGACGGCGTCGATGTTGCCAGCAAGTCGCTGCGGGTCGACATGGAACTGGGTGTACAAGGCGTTGGCGTCGACGTCCAGGTCTTCTGCGACGTCCACGCCGTCGTGGATGGCCACCTGCCGGCTCGGCTCGTAGAGGGGCCGCTCGAAGGGGAGCGCCACGGGGACGCCGTGGCCGGAGAGCGCCGCGAAGGCGCCGGGCGGCGGGGTCGCGCGGACGGCCACGGCGCCGGACTCGATGCTGCGGATCAGGGCCATGATGCGCTTGTTTTCCAGGAAGACCTTGTCGTCCAGCAGCCGGCGGATTTGGGCGGAGAGCTGGCGGACGGTGGCCTGGGTTTGTTCGACGGCGGGCAGCCAGTCGTTCTGCATGGACGTGATCTGCGGCAGGCCGTCCTGCGTGGCGAGGGCGTCGATCCGGGTGGCCCGTTCCAGCAGCTCGTGGAGTTCGGAACGCAGTTGCGGGGACATGAGGTAGTCCCAGAAGCCCTGGAAGGTGCGGCCCTGCAGGGAGCCGCTGATGTCCTGCTGGGAGGAGAAGATCGATTCCAGGAGGTCCCCCTGGCCGCCTTCCCACAGGGAGATTTGCTCGCGCAGGCTCCGGTCCAGCTTGCGGAAGTTCGCCTCCACCTCACGGAAATCGGCCAGGAGGTCCTTGGCCTGGGTGGTGAGCTGGTGGAAGTGGTCCACCGCTTCCGGGCCGCTCATGACGGGGATGTCGCCGGAGCGGATCTGCTCCATCTGGGCGTCGATGGCGTCGCGCTGGCGCTGCAGTTCGGCGAGCCTGGCCTCGGGGTCGGTTTCCGAGCCGTGGACCAGGGTCTTGAGCAGGTTGAAGATGCTGGAGAGGCGCGACTGGGTCGGCACAAAATCGCGGCCGCGCAGGGCCTCCACCCAGCGGATCACGTCCTCGGTGGCGGCCGTGAGGTCGTAGACCGGCTCGTCGCGGCCGTCCGTGTAGAACTTCCGCAGCCAGGCCTTCTCCGGTTCCGCCCAGTCGTCCAGGTATTCGGCGGCGGAGCGCGGGAACCTGTCCTCGCCGAGGGAGTCCCGCAGGCTGAACAGGACGTCGTCCAGGGCGTCGACAAGGTCCTGGCGGCCCAGGTTGCGCTGGTTGGGGTCGGTGAAGGCGGCCATGAAAAACGTCAGGGCGAGGGGCGCATTTTGGGCGCGAAGCAGCGACCATCCCGCGTGCGCCTCCCGCAGGGAGTTGATCGAAAAGTAGTCCACGGCACCGCTCCATTGGCTTCAACTGCGTCCAAGGACAATCGTAGGTGCAGGGGCCGACAAACGCTTATTGACGTCCGACGGCGGCGCCGGCACCCGGGCGGTGGAGCCGCCCCGCGCTGACTGGACCGTAGTGGCTGCTCCTGGCGCTCGGTGCCGACTGCCGTCCAGTGACGCACGGGCCTTGGGGAACGGCGTCAGATCCCCTTGCCGGGGTTCAGGATGCCCAGCGGGTCGAAGGCGGCCTTGATCTTGTGCTGCAACTCAAGGGAAAGCCCGCCCACCTCCTCCTCGAGCCAGTCCTGCTTCAACACGCCGATCCCGTGTTCGCCCGTCAGGGTGCCGCCGAGCCGGCGGGCAAGGTGGAACATCTCCCCCAGGGCGGCCTTGGCCGGCCCCTCCGTGATGGATTCGTCGTGGCCAACAACCACCATGGGGTGCAGGTTGCCGTCCGCGGCGTGCGCGATCACGAAGATTTTCACCCCGGTCCGGGCGGAGATTTCGGCCAGGCCCGCAACCGCCTCGGCCAGCCGCTTGCGCGGGACGCCGATGTCCCCGATGGAGACGCGGCCCAGCAGTTGCAGGGCGGGGATGGCGTTGCGCCGGGCGGCGACCAGCTCGGCGGCCCGGGCGTCGTCGTCGGTCTGTTCAATGGACAGGGCGAACGGGGTGATCGCCTCGATCAGGACCTGCTGCTCCAGCAACGCGCCGTAGCCGTCCGTCTGGGCCAGCAGGAAGGCGTTTCCCCGGATGGCATGGCCGGTGCCCATCATCGCGTCCACAGCGGCCAGCGTCCCGCCGTCGATGAATTCGAGGATGGCCGGCTGGACCCGGGCCGCGATGATGGCCGACGCGGCCTGCGCGGCGGCCGCCGCATCCGCGAAATAGGCGGCCACGGTGGCGGTGCGCAACGGTTTGGGCCGCAGTCGAAGCGTGGCCTCCACGACAACGCCCAGGGTTCCCTCCGAGCCGATGAGCAGGGCGTTGAGGTCGTAGCCGCTGACGCCCTTGATGGTGTTGCGGCCGGTTGTCAGGATCCGGCCGTCGGCCAGGACCGCCTGCAGGGAAAGCACCGACTCGCGGGTCACCCCGTACTTGGCGCACCACATCCCTCCGGCGTTGGTGGCCACATTGCCGCCGATCGAACAGATCGCCGTGCTGGCCGGGTCCGGGGCATAGAACAGTCCGTGGCGTGAGGCGGCGGCATTGACCTCGGCGTTCAGCACGCCCGGCTGCACCACCGCCTGCTGCTCCACCGGGTCAATCGAGAGGATCCGGTTCATCCGGCTGACATCCAGCACCACGTTGCCAGCCGTGGCGGAGGACCCGCCGGCCAGGCCCGTGCCCGCCCCGCGCGGCACGATCGGGACACGGTAGCGGGTGGCAAGGCGCAGCGCCTCGACCACGTCGTCCACCGATTCCGCGTAGACGATCCCGTCCGGAACGCCGCCGGGCACGTAGCCGGACCGGTCCACGGAGGCCCGGGCCCTCTCCTCCGGGTCCGTCGAGACGAGCCGGCAGGCCGCCAGCAGGGCCGCGGCGCCACCACCGGCTGGGAGCGTAGTCATGCCTCCACCTTCGTCCATGCGGGCGGCGGCCGCAAGGCTTTCGGCGTCACGCCGCGGCTGCCCGACTGATTTCGGACAACAGGCTGTCCGTGCCGCTGCCGTTCCGGGTCGCCTGACCCGCCCCGGACATGGAAGCATGGAGACATGGCAAAGAAGACCAGGCATCGCAGCAACGCCGCGCGCGGCTCCACTTCGGTCAGTGCACTGCGGGCAGCGCGCGGAATAGACGCCCTGACGCCGGCCTTTGTGCGTTGGTTTGAGGGCACCCAGGACCTGCCCGCAGGCGCTGCCATGGTGGTTCTGGAACCCGTCAAAGCCATCGTCACCGCGTACTTTGAGGCTTCCCCGGCATCCGAGGTCACGAGCTTTGAACCCGTTCCGTTCGCCCTGGCCTTGGACGAAGTGATGGGCGGGGTTGATGAGGACGACGCGGACCTCCTCGAATTCACCGTTGAATCGATCCACGGCTACCTCGAGTTCCTCAGCGAAACGGACGCCTGGACAGGCAGCACGGAGGACTTCGACGCCATTCAAGACCTTTTCTCCGAGGACTACGAGGACTACGAGGACGACGACGAGGACGGCTGGGAAGGCGGCATCCCCGACATCGTGGTCCCGGACTTGACCGTGGCGGAGGAACTGGCCGGCCTGTCCGGCACCGTGCTGGCCCAGCGCCTGGACGCGCTGCTGAGGTGGATTGGCACGGGCAAGGATGTCACGTCCAGAGGCTGGCTGCGCATGAAGGACATCCAGGGGGCCGGCGCAGCCATCGGCCTGGCCGTCAGGGGTGCCAGGCTCTCGGCGCACAAGGCCAAGGAACCCCAGGAAGCACTTTTCGACGATCCCGCGGCGGCCAGCGACGCCGCCCGCACGGTCAAGTCCATGAATGACGAGCCGTCCATGGCCCTGTTCTGGAACGCCCTGCAATCGGCACTCCTCATCGAGATCGGTGCCACCAGGGCCTGGCTGACACCCCTGGCGGAAAGTTACCTGGAGGCCGCGGGGGAGGACAAGCTTGCCGTGCTGCGCGATTTCACCACCTCCTTCATCGAACTGGCCGTCAAGGGCGAGGAAGTGTGGAATCCGTGGATGCTTGAGGCCGCCGCGCTCGAAACGGCGGTCCTGGTTGCAGCCACGACGGACACGCCGCCGGCCATGGAGCGGATCCGGTCCCTCACGGCCCCGGCCGGCGTGGAGGGTGGGGAGTCCGGCCCACAATTCGGGGATGAGATGACGGGCCGCATTTTGCTCCACCGCCTGGAATACCTGGCGGAGTTCGGCCTGCTTGCCATCGGCGACCACCTCAGCGTGCCGCCCGCTGTCGTCGGTTGCGTGGCGGCAGCGCTGGAGGAGTCACTCAACGTTGAGGACGGGTCGGAAGTCGAGCTCGAACGGGCGGACATTCGCATTGTTCCGCCGTCGGAAGCGAGGAAACGGCCAAAGCCCGCGCCCAAGCGGAACCCGAAGGCGCCGATCCTGCAGCTGAAGGTCATGCTCAAGGGATCCAAGCCGCCCGTCTGGCGCCGTCTGCTGGTCCGCTCCGACCTGACACTGGCTGAACTCCACCACATCATCCAGGCCTCTTTTGCGTGGCAGGACTGCCACATGCACAATTTTCAGGTCGGGGGGTGGCTCGGGCCGGAGTATGGGCCCGCGGACGAAGAGGGTCTTGGCGGCCCGCCCATCGAGGAGGCCGGCGTCGCCATCAGGGAACTGCTGGCCAACGAAGGGGACAGCGTCACCTACACCTACGACTTTGGCGACAACTGGGAACACTCCATCAGCGTGGAGAAGGTCCTGCCTGCCGACGCCGGTGCCCGTGCAGTGCGGTGCACCGGAGGCCGCGGCGCGGCCCCACTCGAGGACAGCGGCGGCGTCTGGGGTTGGGCTGCCATGGTGGCGGCCGCCAACGATCCCAGCCACGAGGAGCACGAGGACTTCCGCGACTGGCTCGGCCTCGAGCGCGGGGAAACCCTTGACCCGAAGGCCTTCGACAGGGACGCCCTGGACGAGGAACTGGCCCGTCTGTTCTGAGCCGGCCCCGTCTGGCCCATGGGCAGGCGCTTCGCCGCCTCGACGAACAGCAACGAAGGTGGCGCCACCCCTGGGTGCGGGTCAACCTGGTGGTGGCCGGCCGCGGCCGGCCGACTGGTTGCGCCGGCGTGTGGACATCGAATGGAGCGGGGAATACCGTTGCACTCGAGGGCCTTGTCCGTAGGTTTGAGCCCGCACGGGATGACGGAAATGCCCGGGACGGGCCGCAGCTGAACCGCAACAGGGTGGCGGTCCGGCCTTGCAGGAAGGTGGACGGATGCCAGACTTCAACGCAGTTCTCGCCACGCTGGAGCAGGAGTTGGGGTGGCAGCGCGAGCTCTACAAGGACTTCCACCGCCAGCCCGAGCTGAGTCTGCAGGAGCATGCCACCGCCCGGGCCATTGAGGACAGGCTCACCGGCTGGGGCTACGCCGTCCAGCGGATCGGGGGCACCGGCGTCGTGGGTGTCCTGGAAAACGGCACCGGCGCGTGCGTGCTGGCCCGTGCCGACATCGACGCCCTGCCCGTCACCGAGGCCACGGGCCTGGAGTACGCCTCCACCGCCACGGGGACCGACAGCGACGGCTCCACGGTGGGCGTCATGCACGCCTGCGGGCACGACATGCACATCACCGCCCTCCTCGGCGCCGCCAAGCTGCTCGCCGACCAGCGCGGCGCCTGGTCCGGGACGTACATTGCCCTGTTCCAGCCGGCCGAGGAGACCGCCGCCGGCGCCCGCGCCATGCTCGACGACGGACTGGCCGCCAAGGTGCCCCGGCCCGACGTCGCGCTGGCCCAGCACGTCATGGCCACCGAGGCCGGGATGATCGGCACCACGGCCGGACCCATCCTGTCGGCGGCCGATTCGATCAGGATCACCGTGCACGGCCGCGGCGCGCACGGGTCCATGCCGCACAATTCCGTGGACCCGGTGGTGCTGGCCGCCTCGATCGTGCTGCGGCTGCAGACCATCGTCTCGCGCGAGACCATGCCGGGGGAGTTCGCGGTGGTCACGGTGGGGGCCTCCAATGCAGGGTCCAAGCCGAACATCATCGCCGACCGCGCCGTGCTCCTGCTCAACATCCGCACCTATGACACGGAGCTGCGCGGGCGCGTCATCGCCGCCATCGAGCGGATTGTGCGCGGGGAATGCGCCGCGGCCGGCTCGCCCAGGGAACCGGAGTTTGAGTACTACGACCAGTACCCGCTGACCACCAACGACGCCGCCGCCAACGCCAAGGTGACCGGGGCCTTCACGGCCCACTTTGGCAACGGCGTCGTGTACCGCACCGCCCCGCAGACGGCGTCGGAGGACTTCAGCCGGGTGCCGGATGCGTTCGGGGTGCCGTACGTGTACTGGGTCGTGGGGTCGGTGCCGCGGGACGTCTACCGCGAGGCGGTGGTGCAGGGCACGGTGGCGCAGGACATCCCGGCAAACCATTCACCGTTCTTCGCCCCGGCCATCGACCCCACGCTCGGGGTCGCCACGCAGGCGCACGTGGTGGCGGCGTTGGCCTACCTCGCCAAGGGGAAGTGAGCGACGTGGGCGCAACGTCTGCCGCCGCCGTCGTCCGTACCGACGGCAGGCCCACGCAGCTGCCCGACCGCCGCCCGGCGTCCCGCAGCACGTGCCACGGCCGGCGCGCCCAACGGCATGCCGGCCTGCCCCTTGGCGTGGTGCCGTCGCACTATGGAGTCCCCCGACCAACAGGGGCATGATGGAGGAAGCGGACACAAGAAGGCAATGCCAGGGAACCGTCCGCCAGCCGGCGGGAATGCCGGCGCGGATGAAGGAGTTGATGGGCCATGGACATGGTGACGCTCGGCTACATAGGTCTCGGCATGATCGTCGTGACAGTGATCATGAGCATCATTGCCATTTACGGAGGGCACGGGCGCCGCACGCACATCCACTAAGGGCCGCGGAGTTTGGCGGGCCGGGTCGTCGCTGGGTCACTCAACGGTCGGTTCGCCGCCCCCCGGCCGTACGGGGCAGCGCAAGGCGCGTGCCGGCCTCGTGCGTTCCGCCCTGCAGGGTTAGCGGGCCGTTAAGGCGGGCCACAAGATCACTGGATTTCCCCATGTGCTCCAAGAACATGGGGTTCCCCGGGGGATGACAGGGCCATGTGCGTTAGTTGACAGTTGGCGAGCATCATTGGCCGGAGCGGATCGTTGAAATGGGCGAGGGTATCCGTTAGTTGGTATTGACCCGCCCCATGACCGGGCTTTTTTGTGGGCGGGGCTTACGGGAATATGGTGGCCGCGGAAACTCAGCGATCGCGATCCGAAAATTTTGAATGGCGCTTGCGCCGGTGACGGACCCGCTTACGGGCAGGAACGAAGGAGCGGGGCGGTTCGCCCGGTACGCTGTGCCCATGCAGATTCGTGAAGCCACCGTGGATGACCTGGGATATGTGAATGCGGTCTGTGATGCCAGCGACCGAACACGCTGGACCAGCGAAATGATTGCCCCCAGGAGCGACCGGGTCGTATTGGTGACTGTCACACAAGGAGAAGTCGTCGGCGTGGCCAAGACGC
>Ga0134128_10005293_pt1 | contig 15634 bp, 14 predicted proteins | sample KB31754_FD_96462 | JGI IMG/M metagenome (GOLD analysis project Ga0134128, IMG submission 96462) | Terrestrial soil microbial communities with excess Nitrogen fertilizer from Kellogg Biological Station, Michigan, USA - KB3-175-4 | ecosystem: Environmental > Terrestrial > Soil > Unclassified ...
TGCGCAGGAACTTCCGCCGTGCGGGCGTGTTGAAGTACAGCTCCTCGACGGTGACGGTCGTGCCGCTCGCGAGCGCCGCCGGCGCGAGCGGACCGACGGTGCCCCCCTCGACCTCGATGCGCCACGCATGCGGCCGATCCTTCGCGCGCGACGCGATCGCGAGCCGCGATACCGCCGCGATCGACGCGAGCGCCTCGCCGCGGAAGCCGAGCGTCGCGATCGCTTCGAGATCGACGATCGTCGCGATCTTCGACGTCGCATGACGCGAGACGGCGAGCGCCAGATCCTCGCGCTCGATGCCGTCGCCGTTGTCCGCAACGCGCAGGCGCTTGATGCCGCCGCCGGCGACGTCGACGTCGATCGACGTCGCACCGGCATCGAGCGCGTTCTCGAGCAGTTCCTTGAGCGCCGCGGCCGGGCGTTCGACAACCTCGCCGGCGGCGATCTGGTTGATCAGCAGGTCGGGCAGCGCGCGGATCGCACCCATCAGCGTCGAAGATTCTGCGCCCAGCGCGCATAGATGCCGTTCGCCGTCGTCTGCAACGCGATCAGCCGGGCGTCGAGGTCACGCAGGATCTCGTTACGCGACTGCCGCGCGTCGGTGCCCGGTGCGGCGATCTCGCCGGCGCCGGTGCGGCACCACGTCTCGACCAGGTCCCTGGTCATCTCGATGTGGCACTGGAAGCCGATGTGACGATCGCCGATCACGTACGCCTGATTCGGATTGAACCGATTCGTGAGCACGCGCGTCGCGCCGGCGGGGACGTCGAATGCGTCGTAATGCCACTGAAACGCGGTGAACGCGCGCTTACCGCCGAACCAGGCGTCGCTCGCCGCCGTGTCGGTCGACTCGACGTCGATCCAGCCGATCTCCGGGACATCCGTCCGGCGCACGCGCGCGCCGAGCGCCTGCGCGAGCAACTGGCCGCCGAGGCAATGGCCAATGACCGGCACGTCGCGCGCGACCGCGTCGCGCAGAAGCCGCGACAGCGGATCGATCCACGCGAGCGCGTCCGTGACGCTCATCGGCCCGCCCATCATGCCGATGCCGGCGAAGTGGCGCGCATCGGAAGGAACCGGTTGCCCTTCGTCGATCGCGACAAGCCGCCACGGCAGACCGGCCGCATCGAGCCATTGCGCGAAATGCGCCGGACCTTCGGTCGGACTGAAGCGAAAGACGGCGATCGGGCGCATTGAGAGATCGGCGATGCGCGCCACGGCGCGGCAGGGCGAACGCCTCGGATGTTACCAGCGGACACCGCCGGGACACTCACCGCGGCAGCGGTCGGATGACGCCGCGCCCCGATCAGATCTCGACGCGCGTCCCCAGCTCGACGACGCGATTCGCCGGAATGTTGAAATAGTCGCTGATGCTTCCGGCATTGCGCGCCATCGCCGCGAAGATCCGGTCGCGCCAGCGCGCCATCCCCTTGCCCCTTTCGCCGGGCACCACCTTCTCGCGCGACAGGAAATACGACACTTCCATTTCGTCGAGCGCGAGGCCCTGGGCGCGACAGCGCTCGAGGGCACGACGAATGTCCGGCAGATCCATGAAGCCGCAGCTCATCGTCACCCGCCAGCAGCCGTGACCGAGATCCTCGCATTGGACGCAATCGTCGCGGCCGACTACCCACGGCCGGTCCTGGAAATCGACCGTCAGGAAAACGTTGCGATCGTGCAGCACCTTGTAGTGCTTGAGGCTGTGCAGCAGCGCGACCGGCGTCGCATCCGGCGTCGAGGTCGGGAAGACGGCGGTGCCGGGCACGCGCGGCGGCGGTTCGAGCAGCAACGACTCGAGGAACGGCATGAGCGGCACCGAGGTATCGCGCAGTTCCTCCAGCAGCAGCAGCCGGCCGCGGCGCCACGTGACCATGATCGAGAAGACGATCGTCGCGAGCGCGAGCGGCAGCCAGCCGCCTTCGAGCAGCTTGTGCAACGCGGCCGCGAGGAACGTGAAATCGACGACCGCGAAAAAGGCCGTCACCGCGACGCACAGCAGCAGCGGGTAGCCCCAGCCGTAGCGGATCACGAAGAAGGTGAGGATCGTCGTCACGAGCATCGTTCCCATCACAGCGACGCCATACGCGCTCGCGAGCCGCGACGAGGAACCGAAGCCGACGACGGCGACCAGCACGACGACGAGCAGCGTCCAGTTCACGACGGGCACATAGATCTGGCCGATAGTGCTCGCCGACGTGTGCCGGATCGCCATTCGAGGCAGGTAACCGAGCTGGACCGCCTGCTGCGTCATCGAGTAGGCGCCGGAGATCGTCGCCTGCGATGCGATCACCGTGGCGGCCGTCGCGAGTGCGATCATCGGATACAGCGCCCACGACGGATAGGCGAGGAAAAACGGGTTCTGCACGGCGGCAGGCGTCATGATCAAAAGCGCGCCCTGGCCGAAATAATTCAGCACGAGCGACGGCGCCACGAGGCCGAACCAGGCGATGCGAATCGCGCGCTTGCCGAAATGGCCCATGTCCGCGTAAAGCGCCTCGGCACCGGTGATCGCGAGCAGAACCGAACCGAGGACGAGGAACGACGCGACGCCATGCGCGGTCACGAAATGAACGGCGTTCAGCGGGTCGAGCGCGGCGAGGATCACCGGGGCCTTGACGATGTTCCATGCGCCGACGAGCGCAAGCGAGACGAACCACAGCGCGCAAATCGGTCCGAACAGCAGGCCGACGGCGCCGGTGCCATGCCGCTGGATCGCGAACAGCCCGAACAGGATGCCGCACGCGATCGGCACGATGTAGGGCGTGAACGCCGTCGTGCCGACCTCGAGTCCCTCGACGGCGGACAGCACCGAAATCGCCGGTGTCAGCACCGCATCGCCGTAGAAAAGCGCGGCACCGAAGACGCCGATCGTCCGCAGCAGCGTCACGAGCGTCGGCCGCGCGCGAACCGAGCGGATCGCGAGCGCGAGCAACGCCATGATTCCGCCCTCGCCCCGGTTGTCCGCGCGTAGCACGAGCGTCACGTACTTGAGCGAGACGACGATCATCAGCGTCCAGAAGATCGCGGAGACGCCGCCGATGACGTTCGCAGCGGTGAATGGAATGCCGTGATCGGGATTGAACGTTTCCTTCGCCGCGTACAGCGGACTCGTTCCAATGTCGCCGTAGACGACACCCAGCGCAAGGAGCGCCATGCCCCACGTGGCGCGTTGCGGCGGCGCGTCCGCGTGCGATCCGCTGGACGCGGTGATCGCTGTTCCCGAACCGGTCGTACGCATCGCCAGAGTCAATCCGCTTGTCGCTGTTGGCGGTAGTACGATTCTAACGGCGGATACCAATCCCCACGAGCCACGCGCCCGATCCAACGCATGTTTTTATGCGGCGTTTATGCCGCCGGTCTCGCGTTCGATAAACTGCGCGGATGATCCGTCCCGCTCGCGCGCGGCCCAACGTGGCGGCGCTGCAATGCGTCGAATGCCCGCTGGCCCGCCCCGATGGTTGCGCTGTTTCATAACGCCGGGGAGGCGCCGCGTCTTCGCATCGTGCGGCAGCTCCCGCTGTTCGCGACGCTTTCGCGCCGCGAATTGCGCGTCGTCGACAGCCTGCTTCACGAGCGGCGATACCTGAAGGGCGAGATCGTTTTCGACGCGGGCGAGCACGGGCAGGCGCTCTACGTGATCGTCGCCGGCCGCGTGCTGATCTGCCGCCAGGGAGAGCCGGACACCGGACGGATCGCCGAGCTCGACGCCGGCGTCGTCTTCGGCGAGCTCGCGCTGCTCGACAACGCGCCGCGGGCGGCGCAGGCGCGTGCGGCGGAAGACTGCGTTCTCGCATCGCTCTCCCGAGCCGATTTCGAAAGCCTCCTCGATACGCATGCGATCGCCGCATCGAAGATCGCGCTGCAGCTCGCGCGCCAGCTCGGACGGCAACTGCGCGAGCAGAACGCCGCACGGCCGGAAGGCTGATCCCGATGAGGTCGAACGCCGACGACGATGGCTCGAGTCGGTACGTGTCGACCGGCCCGTTCGTCTGGGTGGCAACGCTGGCCGTCACGACGCTGCTGCTCGTGCTGTTGAAGCAGGCGCTGTGGCTCGTCGTCCCGTTCCTGGTTGCCGTCGTCGTCTATTACGCGCTCTTCCCGCCCGTGCACCGGCTGATGCTCGCGGGCGTGCCGCGATCGACGGCCGCATCGCTCGTCGCCGGCGCGTTCGTCGTCGTCGCCGTCCTCGCGCTGGTGCCCGCCGTGTCGTGGACGGCCGCGCACGCGGTGTCGGGGCAGGAGGCGTTCTACCGCTATCTCGACGCCGGTCGTGTCTTGATCGACAAGACGCTCGCGATGCTGGAAGCACGCTTCGGCTTCCTCGAGCGAATGCATTTCCACGAGCAGGTCGGACGCCGGATGGCGGAGTTCGGCGAAACGAACCTGCAGAAACAACTCACCGCCGCGTTGCTCGGCGCCGCGGCGTGGCTGCCTTCGCTGCTGCTGGCGCCGTTCTTTGCGTTCTTCTTCTTGCGCGACGGGCAGCGCTTCCTGAAATTTCTCGGCGCGGCGGTCCCGAACGCCTATTTCGAGCGCACGCTCTACATGCTCGAGCGCTTCGACACCACGGCGCGCGCGTATTTCCACGGCCTCCTCAAGCTGACGGCAATCGATACCGTCTGCATGAGCGTCGGCTTGTGGGTGATCGGCGTGCCCGGTGCGGCGGTCCTCGGGCTCGCCACCGCCGTGCTTTCATGGGTGCCGGTCGTCGGGCCCATCGTCGGCGGGATCCTGGTGATATTGGTCACGGCGACCGACTTCCCGGACCAGCCGCAGCTCGTCTACGCGGCGATCGCGCTCCTCGCCGCCATGCGCCTGCTCGACGATTTCGTATTCCTGCCGCTCACGGTTGGACGGAGTCTGCGCATGCACCCGCTGCCGACCGTGCTTTTGATTTTCGTCGGCGGCGCCGTTGCCGGCGTACCCGGACTCATTCTCGCGCTGCCGCTCGCCGGCCTCGTCATGGTGATTGCCGGCACGATCGGCGGCATTCTCGACGATCCGCGGCTGCGAGCGCGGCATGCATTCGCGAAGCGCCTGCGCGCCGAGCGGATTACGGCCGACCTCGGTGCGAATGATTGACGGTCGTGACGATCATCGGCGGGACCCCTGCGCGGTGCTTTCTCGCGACGAGAAGGAAGGCACTCGTGCAGCGCGGGGCCGGCTCAGGATCTTCTTCGGCGCCGCGCCCGGCGTCGGCAAGACGGACGCGATGCTCGCGGAGGCGCAGCGGCTGCGGCAGAGCGGATGCGATGTCGTCGTCGGCATCGTGGAGACACACGGCCGCAGCGACACGATGCGCCTCGCCGAAGGGCTCGACGTGCTGCCGCGCACGCGGGTCGAATACGAGGGCCGCATAAGGGACGAGTTCGACCTCGATCGCGCTCTCGCGCGCCGGCCGACGGTCCTGCTCGTCGACGAGTTCGCGCACGCGAACGCCGTCGGCTCGCGGCATCGAAAGCGCTGGCAGGACGTCGCCGAGTTGCTGGACGCCGGCATCGACGTCTACACGACGCTCGATGTCCAGCATCTCGACAGTGTGAACGGCATCGTCGCCGGCATCACCGGCGTCAAGCTGCGCGAGACGTTGCCCGATCGCCTCTTCGACGAGAGCGACGAAGTGGTTCTCGTCGATCGGACGCCGGACGACCTGCTGCAGCGCTTCAAGGAAGGGAAGGTCTGCTTCCCCGAACAGTCACAAAGCGCCGTCGAGAAATTCTTTCGCAAGGGCAACCTGCTGGCGCTGCGCGAGCTCGCGTTGCGGCGCACGGCGGATCGCGCCGATACGCAGTTGCGCACGTACCGGATCGAGCACGTCGCCGGTGCGCCGGCGCCGAAGACGCGCGACGCACGCGCTGACGCTGCGGCGCCTCGCACGAGCCACGGGCACGCACCGCGGGGCGGCCCCGACATCCGCGGCTACGCCGGCGCGATCGCACTCTGCATGGTCGCGACAGTCGGCGCGTTCCCGCTGCACGGCTTTTTCGCGCTCTCCAACATCGTGATGCTGTTCCTGCTGGCGGTGGTAGGCGTCGCAGTCCTGTTCGGTCGCGGGCCGGCCGTGCTCGCCGCTTTCGCCAACGTGCTGGCGTTCGACTTCTTCTTCGTGCCGCCGCGATTCACGCTCGCCATCGCCGACGCCCAGGACCTGTTCACGTTCGTCGTCATGCTGATCGTCGGCCTCGTCGTCGGTCAGCTCACCGCGCGCCTGCGATACCAGGCGCGGGTCGCGTCGCTCGGCGAGGAACGCGCGCGCCGCCTCTTCGCGATGGCGCGCGATCTGTCGGCGGCGCTTGCGCGCGAGCAGGTGACCGAGGTCGGTGAGCGCAACGTGATCGCGATGATGCCGGGCGACGCCCACGTGCTCACGCTCGCAGCGGACGAAACGTTGCGCGTACCGGGGACTGACGACAACCGAGCCGATGCCGACATGGCGATCGCGCGCTGGGTCGTCGATCACAGCGAGCCCGCGGGCGCGGGCACCGACACGCTGCCGGCGGCGGGCAGGCTGTATCTGCCGCTCAAGGCGCCGGTGCGCACGCGCGGCGTCCTCGTCGTCGCGCCAACTGATCCGGATACGCTGATGGTTCCCGAGCAACGGCGCCTGCTCGACACCTGCGCCGCGCTGATCGCCATTGCGATCGAGCGCGTGCATTTCGTCACCGTCGCGCAGGACACGCTGGTCGAAATGGAATCGGAGCGGCTGCGCAACTCGGTGTTGTCGGCACTCTCGCACGATCTGCGCACGCCGCTCACGTCGCTCGTCGGGCTTGCCGATCGCCTGTCGCACGAGCTCGCGTCCGATCCTGCCGGGCCGCAGGCGGCCGCCATTCGCGACCAGGCGCGGCGCACCGCCGAGCTCGTCGATCAGCTCCTGGAGATGGCGCAGCTCGAGACCCGCCGCACCGAATTGCGCAAGGACTGGCAGTCCATCGAGGAGCTCGCGGGCGCCGCGCTCGCCGAGCTCGATGCGCAGCTTGGCGGCCGCGATATCGACATCGCGCTCGACCCGGAACTGCCGCTCGTGCAATGCGACGGCGTCCTGGTCACGCGCGTGCTCGTGAACCTGCTCGGAAACGCCGCCAAGTACACGCCACCGCGGAGCGAGATCCGCATCGCCGCACAGCTCGCGAACGGCGTCGTCGAGATCGCGGTCGAGGACCGCGGGCCGGGACTGCCGTACGGCAAGGAGCGGTCGATCTTCGAGAAGTTCATTCGTGGCCGACAGGAATCGGCGATTCCCGGCGTCGGTTTAGGCCTTGCGATCTGCCGCGCCATCGTCGCTGCGCACGGAGGCTCGATTCACGCGGAGAATCGCGACGGCGGCGGCGCGCGCTTCGTCTTCACGCTGCCTGCGCAATCGCCGCCGCCGCCGGTCGAGCCCGAGAACGCGACCGACGACGTCACATCGGCACGTGACCGATGAGCCCGGCGCCGCAGGTGATCATCGTCGAAGACGACGCGCAGATCCGGCGCTTCGTGCGCGCCTCGCTCGAAGCGGAATCGTATCGGGTCGCAGAGGCCGAGACGCGACGGCGCGGCGCGATCGAGGCGGGCACGCGCAAGCCGGATCTCGTGATCGTCGACCTGGGGCTGCCCGACGGCAGCGGCATCGACGTGATCCGCGACGTGCGCGCGTGGAGCAACGTACCGATCCTCGTGCTGTCCGCGCGCGTCGACGAGCGCGACAAGATCGACGCGCTCGATGCGGGCGCCGACGACTACCTGACGAAGCCGTTCGGGACCGGCGAACTGCTCGCGCGCGTGCGCGCGATGCTGAGGCGAAGCGCCCGCGCGCCCGACGGCTCGATCGGCGTGGGCGCTTTCGGCGGCGTACGCGTCGATCTGGCGGCACGCACGGTCGTGCGCAACGACTCGCGCGTGCACGTGACGCCGGTCGAGTTCCGGCTGCTCGCGCACCTCGTCTCGCATCCGGGACAGGTGCTGACGCACCGGCAGCTTCTGCGCGAGATCTGGGGTCCTTCGCACGCCGACGACAGCCACTACCTGCGCATCTATATGGGCCGCTTGCGCCAGAAGCTCGAGCGCGAGCCCGCGCGGCCACGGCACTTCATCACCGAAACCGGGGTCGGCTACCGGTTCGTTCCGGACTGACCGTTACGCGCCGTCACCAGCCGCGCGCGATGCGCGCGTACGCCGAATGGTTGTGGATCGACTCGAAATTCTCGGCTTCGACGGTGAACGCGGCGAAGCGGTCGTCGTCCGACAGCCGCGACGCGACGCCGCGCACGAGATCCTCGACGAAGCGCGGATTGTCGTAGGCACGCTCGGTGACGTATTTCTCGTCGGCGCGCTTCAGGATTCCATAGAGCTCGCACGACGCCTCGTCCTCGGCGATGCGCAACAGCTCGGCCACGCGCACCGGCACCCGCGGCCGGACGGTGATCGTCACCAGCGAGCGCTGATTGTGCGCGCCATACGCGGAGATTTCCTTCGAGCACGGGCAGAGCGAGGTGACCGGCGCGGACACGCAGATCGTGCTCGCGTAGTCGCCGTGCGCGAGCTTCGCGGTGAGCCGCACGTCGTAGTCGAGCAGGCTCGCGACGCCCGATACCGGCGCCGTCTTGCGCACGAAGAACGGGAATGCGATCTCGACGCTGCCGCCCGGCGCGCCGAGTCGCAGCACGAGCTCCTCGACGAAACCGCGCAGTCCCGCGACGGACAGCGGCTCGGCATCGGGCGCCGCGCGCTCCTCGAGCAGTGCGACGAGCCGCGACATGTGCGTGCCCTTCTGCTCCTCCGGCAGCTCGACGTAGACGGCACACGTCGCGATCGTCCGATGGACCTGGTCCCCGTCGGCGAACGACAACGGATAGCGCAATCCCTTGATGCCGACGCGGTCGATCGCGAGCCTCCGCTCGTCGCGGCTCGACTGCACGTCGGGAATGCTCAGCAGGTGATTCGGCGTTTCGGGTCTGTTCATGATCCCTTCAAGTGTGCCACAAGGGCCTCGCGGCGCCGTGCGCGCCGCAACGACCCATTGGATGCGGGCCGCGCCGTCCGCGTTTCACGCGGCCGGCTTCGCCCAGCTTTCCGGCGTGCGCTGCGCGAAGCGCGCGTGAATCGACGCCGCGATGCCCTTCGCGTCGAGCCCGACGTGCGCGAGCAGGAACGCGGGGTCGCCGTGATCGATGAAGCGGTCGGGAAGACCGAGATGCAGGATCGGCAGCGCGATCTTCTCCGCGGCGAGGAACTCCGCGACGCCGCTGCCAGCACCGCCAGCGACGACGTTCTCTTCGATCGTCACGAACGCATCGTGCTCGCGCGCGAGCGCCCGGATCAGCTCGCCGTCGAGCGGCTTCACGAAGCGCATGTTCGCGACCGTGCAGTCGAGTTCCTCGGCGGCCGCGAGCGCCGGGTAGAGAAGCTGTCCGAACGCGAGGATCGCGATCCGGTTGCTCCGCCGCTTCGCCGCGCGGCGGATCTCGCCCTTGCCCACGGGCAGCGTCGTCAACGCGGGTTCGATGCGCACGCCCGGACCGCTGCCGCGCGGATAGCGGACCGCGCTCGGCGTGTTCAGGTGGAACGCCGTCGTCAGCAGTTGCCGGCACTCGTTCTCGTCGGCGGGCGCCATCACCGTCGTGTTCGGCAGACAGCGCAGATACGTGAGGTCGAACGCGCCGATGTGCGTGGGTCCGTCGGCGCCGACGATGCCCGCGCGATCGATCGCGAACATGACCGGCAGATTCTGCAGCACGACGTCGTGGATCAACTGGTCGTACGCGCGTTGCAGGAACGTCGAGTAGATCGCGACGACCGGCTTCATCCCTTCGCAGGCGAGACCGGCGGCGAACGTCACCGCATGCTGCTCGGCGATGCCGACGTCGTAATAGCGCTCGGGAAATCGATGCGAGAACTCGACGAGGCCCGAGCCTTCGCGCATCGCCGGGGTGATGCCGACGAGGCGCCGGTCGCTCTTCGCCATGTCGCATAGCCACTCGCCGAAAACCTGCGTGTACGTCGGCTTGCCGCCGCTCTTCGGCACGATGCCGACGGCGGGATCGAACTTCGTCACGCCGTGATAGAGGATCGGATCCTCTTCGGCGCGCGCATACCCGTAGCCCTTGCGCGTGACGACGTGCAGGAACTGCGGGCCGTCGAGCTTCCGCAGGTTGGCGAGCGTCTTCACGAGCAGGTCGACGTCGTGACCGTCGATCGGCCCGATGTAGTTGAAGCCGAATTCCTCGAACAGCGTACCCGGCAGCACCATCCCCTTGACGTGCTCCTCGGCGCGGCGCGCGAGCTCGTGGACCGGCGGCAGCCTCGACAGCACTTCCTTGCCGCCGCGACGAACGCTGTTGTAGAAGCGCGACGCGAGCACCTTCGCGAGGTAATGATTGAACGCGCCGACCGGCTCCGAGATCGACATGTCGTTGTCGTTCAGGATCACGAGCAGGTTCGCGTCCTGCGCGTTGTTGAGCGCCTCGAACGCCATGCCGGCGCTCATCGCGCCGTCGCCGATCACCGCGACGATCTTGCGCCGATCGCCGTTGAGCTTCGCCGCGGCCGCCATGCCGAGCGCTGCCGAGATCGACGTCGACGAGTGGGCGGTGCCGAACGTGTCGTACTCGCTCTCGTCGCGGCGCGGAAAGCCGGACGGGCCGCCCCATTGCCGCAGCTTGTCCATCTCCCCGCGGCGTCCGGTGAGGCACTTGTGGCCATACGTCTGGTGGCCGACGTCCCAGACGATCCGGTCGCGCGGCGCGTCGAATACGTAGTGCAGCGCGACCGTGAGCTCGACGGTACCGAGATTCGACGACAGGTGGCCACCGGTTTGCGAGACCGAGCGCAGCAGGAATGCACGGAGCTCGCGCGCAAGCTGCGGCAGCTCTGCGCGATCGAGCTTGCGCAGATCCGCCGGCGATTGAATGCGATCGAGAAGGGGATAGCTGTCCATCAGTCGAGAAGGGCCGCCCCGAGCGACTGATCAGCTCCCCGGAGGGCAGCGAGCGGAGCGAGCGTGGGGGGATCTTCCATCAGTCGCGAAGGGCCGCCCCGAGCGACTGATCAGCTCCCCGGAGGGCAGCGAGCGGAGCGAGCGTGGGGGGATCTTCCATCGTCAGCGGTTGCGCAGCACCAGAAAGTCGGCGAGCTCGGAAAGGCGCCGCGCATCGGCGCCGAGCGGGGCCAGCGCCGCGTGCGCCTCTTCGCGAAGCTCCGCGGCGCGCGCCTTTGCGCCGGCAAGACCGAGCAGCACGACGAAGGTCGCCTTGTGCTGCGCGGCGTCCTTGCCGGCGGTCTTGCCAAGCGATGCGCTCGAGCCTTCGACGTCGAGAATGTCGTCGACGACCTGGAACGCGAGACCGGCGGCGCGCGCGTAGCGATCGAGCGCCTGCGTCTCGTGGTCGCTCATCGCGCGGCCGCAACGGGCGCCGAGCCGGACGGACGCGCGGATCAGGGCGCCGGTCTTCATCATGTGCAGTTGGGCAAGCGAATCGGCTCCGAGTGCCGTCCCCGCTGCATCGAGATCGAGCTGCTGGCCGCCTGCCATGCCCGCGACGCCCACGGACTCGGCGAGGACGCCGCATGCGTCGGCGTCGTCGGGCAGGCCACGCGCGAGGACCGCGAATGCAAGCGATTGCAGCGCGTCGCCGGCGAGGAGCGCCGTCGCGACGTCGAACGCGATGTGGCAGGTCGGCTTGCCCCGGCGCAGCGAGTCGTCGTCCATGCACGGAAGGTCGTCATGAATCAGCGAATACGCGTGGATCAGCTCGACCGCCGCGGCGCAGGCGTCGGCGCGCTCGGGCGCAGCCTGCCCGGCCTCCGAGGCGGCGTAGACGAGGAGCGGCCGCACGCGCTTGCCGCCGCCGAGCGTCGCGTAACGCATCGCGGCCGCAAGCCGCGTGGCCGTCGCATCGTCGCCGGGCAGCACGCGCTCGAGGACGTGTTCGATCCGCTGCTGACGCTCGCGCGCCCACGCCGCGAACGGCATGGTCAGCGGCGCCCGGCCGCCCGAAGCCACTGACCCGCCCCCTTCGGTGGGAGCGAGCGTGGGGGGCGGTTCATCCTAGGCATCGTCCGGCTCGTCGGCCGCGAATGGCTGCAGCACGCCCTTCTCGAGCACCTGCACCTGCTGGCGGGCCTCCTTCAGCGCCGCCTGGCAATGCGCGAGCAGCTCGGCGCCGCGCTTGTACGCCGCGAGCGACTCGGCGAGCGGAAGCTCGCCGCTTTCCATGCGCGTGACGAGCGCCTCGAGCTCGGCGAGCGCGGCTTCGAAACTAGGAGGAAACTCGGCTGTCTCGGACATGGGCTTGGCATGCAATGCGGGTCCAACCTTGACCCATGGCCGGCTGGCCCAATATACTAGCACGTTTTGACGACGCGGCCTGTCTTAAGACGTCGAATCAACGTCTTACGCGATCCTTTCGCGCGGTCGACTTAGCAAAGCGGTCCGGCGCTTCGTGACGTGAAGCAAGCGGCGAAGCAAGCGGAAACGCCCCGGGTTGTTGGGTTGGGTTTGATTTACGCATGAAAGGGTGATCGATGTCCGATCTCGCCACCGCCGAGCGGCTGCGACAAGCCACGTCGCAGCTCCCCGCCAACTGGTATTGCGATCCCAAGGTCTTCGCAGCCGAGCGCAGGCACCTGCTTGCGCGCGCGCCGGGCTACGTCGGCCACGCGCTGATGACGCCGGAGCCGGGTGACTATCACGTGCTCGCCGCACGCGACAACGCGCAGGCGCTCGTCCACGGACCGCACGGCGTCGAGCTCCTGTCGAACATCTGTCGCCACCGGCAGGCGATCATGCTCACCGGAAAGGGCCACGCGAAGAACATCGTCTGCCCGATCCACCGCTGGACGTACGACCTGTCGGGCAAGCTCCTCGGCGCGCCGCATTTCGACGATCAGCCGTGTGCGCACCTCGGCCGCACGGCGCTTTCGAACTGGCGCGGCATGCTGTTCGACGGCCCGCGCGACGTCGCGCGCGACCTCGCCGTCCTCGCGCTCGACGAGATCGACTTCGACGGCTACGTCCTGAACCGTGTCGACCTGCATCACTGCCACTACAACTGGAAGACGTTCATCGAGGTCTACCTCGAGGACTATCACGTCGGGCCGTTCCATCCAGGCCTCGGCCAGTTCGTCACGTGCGACGATCTGCGCTGGCAGTTTGCGCCGTGGGCGTCGGTGCAGTCGGTCGGCGTCAACAGTGCACTCGCCAAGCCGGGCACACGCACGTACGAGCGCTGGCACAAGGCGGTGCTCGCCTACTACCGCGGACAACAGCCTCCGCACGGCGCGATCTGGCTCACGTACTACCCGAACGTGATGGTCGAATGGTATCCGCACGTGCTCGTCATCAGCACGCTGATCCCGCAGGCCGTCGATCGCACGCTGAACGTCGTCGAGTTCTACTACCCCGAGGACATCGCGCTCTTCGAGCCCGAGTTCGTCGAGGCCGAGCAGGCGGCCTATCACGAGACGGCGAAGGAGGACGACGAGATCGCCGAGCGGATGGACGCCGGCCGCAAGGCGCTCTACGCGCAGGGCCGCAGCGAGGTCGGGCCGTACCAGTCACCGATGGAAGACGGGATGCAGCACTTTCACGAGTTCTACCGGCGGGAGATGGAAGCGCATCTCGCCGGCGTCTGACGCTCGATGCCGCGTCCCGCTCGCCCTTCGCGCGCCGCGAGCGCGCCCGCCCCGTCGGCCGACGCCCGCTACGGCGCGCTGATCGGCACCGCCGATCTCGCGCGTCATCTCGGCGATCCCGCGTTCGTGATCGTCGACGTGCGGCACGACCTCGCGAAGCCCGAGCGCTTCGGCGAAGACGCGTACGCGCAGTCGCACGTGCCGGGCGCCGTGTTCGCGCACGTCGACCGCGATCTGTCGGCGCCAACGACGGGCCGCAACGGCCGGCATCCATTGCCGACACCGGAGGGAGCCTCGGCGGTGTTCGGCCGCCTCGGGATCGACGCGACGAAGCAGGTCGTCGTCTACGATCAAGGCAGCGGCATTTATGCGTCGCGGCTGTGGTGGATGCTGCGCTGGCTCGGCCACGACAACGTCGCCGTTCTCGACGGCGGCTTCGCCAGGTGGACGCGCGAGGGACGTGCGGTCGAGCGCGAGGCGCGGGTCGCGACGCCGGCGAAATTCGTGGCGAGGCGCGTACGTCCGACCGTCAATGCGACCGGCATCGCGGCGAGCCTGCCGCGACACGCATTGGTGCTGCTCGACGCGCGCGCCGCCGAGCGCTATCGCGGCGACGCCGAGCCGCTCGATCCGGTCGCCGGGCACATTCCCGGCGCGCTCAATCGTCCGTACAGCCGCAACGTCGCGGCCGACGGAACGTTTCGTCCGGCAGCCGAGTTGCGCGCCGAGTTCGACGCGATGCTGCACGGCCGCGCGCCTGCCGACGTCGTTCACTATTGCGGCTCCGGCGTCACCGCGTGTCACAACGTGCTCGCGATGACGATCGCCGGCTACCCGCTCACGCGTCTTTATCCAGGCTCGTGGAGCGAGTGGTGCGCCGATCCGAAGCGGCCGGTCGCCAAAGGCCAGGTGTAGAACGCGAAACGCCGATAGCGTCGCGGCGCCGCGACGAACCCGGGACGCGTCTCGCTGCACTCCGCCTCGATCACCCGGGCGGCTTTTGGGGCTTGGCGCCGGTCATCCTGCGCGATGTAGCGCACGAGCACGTTGGCGCCGAGACCGATCACCGACTGCCGCCGCGACGCTCGATCCGCATTCATCGCCTCGATGGAGATGCGCGATGCGGGTCTGATCATGCCCTTCAGCGAGCGAACGTCCTCCGTTGCTGCCTTGAGCGCAAATTCTCCGGAAGCGAGCTCGACGAACTCGACGTGATCACCGGCATCCACGCCAAGCTTCAGCCGGACTTCGCGGGGGATCGTGATCTGGCCTTTGCTCGTGAGCGTCGCGGTTGCGATTGGATATTCCTTGCCATTCCTTACAACAGCGTAAGGAAGACTACGTCAAACCAGCGCCGTCCGGATGCTCACCCGCGTGTACCCGTTCGGAGCGGCCAATGGCCCAACTCGCGGTATCGCGCGCCCTCGGCCCGCGTTTCCGATCCCATCAGCGAAAAGCGGTCGACGTCGAAGGCGACCGGCGTCGTCGCGCCCTGCGGGTACGGTCCGCGACAGCGGCGCGCGAGCGTAAGGTGCGGCCGATACGGCTGCACGTCGTCGAACGCGACGCCGGCGTTTCGTAGCGCCGAAGCGAGCATGGACTGCAGTTGCAGCAACGCCTTGGGCGGCGACGACGAACCGATCCACGCGATGCCGGCGCGCCGAAAGGCGCCGAGTTCGTCGAGCACGATGTGCATCGATGCGCCGCCGACGTCGAGCGGGACATCCAGCAACATTGGCATGCGCGCGATCGGCCATACGCCGATGAATGCGAGCGTAAGGTGGATGTTTCCGGCAGGGACCGGACGTCCGTGCGCACGTCGCGCCGTGTCACGTGCAAGGTCGCCGAGCACGCGCTGCGCCGCGGGTGGCGGCAGCAGCGCGAAGAAGACGCGAGCGGTGGGTTCGGCAGAACGCGTCATGCTGAAATGCGGTCATTCTGCAACACTCCGCTCGCGTGGCTGGACGGTCGCGCATCAATTCAAGGCGAACGTCGCAAGCTGCACCGCCTTTCCGTTCCA
>Ga0134128_10005294_pt1 | contig 15631 bp, 12 predicted proteins | sample KB31754_FD_96462 | JGI IMG/M metagenome (GOLD analysis project Ga0134128, IMG submission 96462) | Terrestrial soil microbial communities with excess Nitrogen fertilizer from Kellogg Biological Station, Michigan, USA - KB3-175-4 | ecosystem: Environmental > Terrestrial > Soil > Unclassified ...
CTCAACCTCGGTGGCTGCGCCAACCTTGATCACGCCGATGCCGCCGGCCAGTTTGGCCAGACGTTCCTGCAGCTTTTCCTTGTCCCAGTCGGAGTCGGTGCGCTCAAGCTCGGCACGCAGCTGGGCAACGCGGGCGGCGACGTCCTCGGACGTGCCGGAACCGTCAACGATGGTGGTGGTGTCCTTGGTGACCGTGATACGGCGGGCCGTGCCCAACACCTCAAGGCCAACCTGGTCCAGGGACAGGCCGATCTCCGCAGAGACAACCTGGGCACCGGTCAGGATCGCGATGTCCTGGAGCATGGCCTTGCGGCGGTCGCCAAAGCCGGGAGCCTTGACGGCAACAACGTTCAGCGTGCCGCGCAGGCGGTTGACGATCAGCGTGGAGAGTGCCTCGCCGTCAACGTCCTCGGCAATGATGAACAGCGGCTTGCCGGCGGCCAGGGCCTTCTCCAGCAGCGGCAGGAATTCCTGCAGGTTGGAGATCTTGCCCTGGTTGATGAGGATCAGGGCATCTTCCATGACGGCTTCCTGGCGTTCCGCGTCGGTGACGAAGTACGGGGACAGGTAGCCCTTGTCGAACTGCATGCCTTCGGTGAGGACCAGCTCGGTGGACGTCGTCGAGGATTCCTCGATGGTGATGACGCCGTCCTTGCCGACCTTGTTGAAGGCCTCGGCGAGCAGGTCGCCGATTTCCTGGCTCTGTGCGGAAATGGCGGCAACCTCGGCCACCTGTCCACCCTCCACCGGGCGTGCATTCTCCAGCAGGCGCTTGGCGATGGCCTCAACCGCCACCTGGATGCCGCGCTTGAGCTCGCCGGGTGCTGCACCTGCGGCAACGTTGCGCAGGCCTTCCTTGACCAGGGCCTGTGCCAGCACGGTGGCCGTGGTGGTGCCGTCGCCGGCAACATCGTTGGTCTTCGTGGCGACTTCCTTGGCCAGCTGTGCACCAAGGTTCTCGTAGGGGTCTTCCAGCTCCACCTCGCGGGCGATCGTGACGCCGTCGTTGGTGATGGTGGGGGCGCCCCACTTCTTGTCCAGCACTACATTGCGTCCACGCGGGCCGAGGGTCACCTTGACGGTGTCGGCCAGCTTGTCGATTCCGGCCTCGAGGGCCTTGCGTGCACTGTCATTAAATACAAGCTGCTTTGCCATGCGTTTGTCCTTTCACGTAAAGGCCCCGCGGCGTGACCGTGTACGGTCCCGGTCGCGGGGCAGTTACAAAAGTGGTTACTTGACGACGATGGCGAGCACGTCGCGGGCCGAAAGCACCAGCAGCTCTTCGCCGCCGGTCTTTACTTCGGTTCCACCGTACTTGGAGTAGAGGACGACGTCGCCGACGGCAACATCGATCGGGACGCGGTTGCCGTTGTCATCAACGCGGCCGGGGCCCACTGCCACAACTTCGCCCTCCTGGGGCTTCTCCTTGGCAGTGTCCGGGATAACCAGGCCGGAGGCGGTGGTCAGCTCTGCTTCGAGCTGGCGGACAACAATACGATCCTCAAGAGGCTTAATAGAGACCGACACTCGGATCTCTCCTTTGCGTGAAATTTCCATGGATGACTGGCGAACCTTGCGGCCATGCTTGCAGATCCCAACCGTCGTCGCGGTGCCGGCTGTGACCACATGGCCAAAGAGTTCTTTAGTTAGCACCCTCGGGGTGGGAGTGCTAACACTGACTCTATTGACTTGGTTAGCACTCGGTCAAGGCGAGTGCCAGCATTTCGCCAAAATGTACGACGCCGGAGGGCCGGGTTTCGCTGTTGGCGCACCCCGGGGGGCATCCAGCCCCGCGGCACCCTTGCCGCCGGCGGCGGGTGGTGCAAGCATGGCATCCATGACCCCCGGAGCGCCGCCCGTCCTTGTCCGCAAGCTGAGCAAGTCCTATGGCGGCACAAACGCCGTGGACGGCATCAGCTTTGAGATCCAGGAAGGGGAAACCTTCGCGCTGCTGGGCCCCAACGGCGCGGGCAAGAGCACCACCATAGAAATCCTGGAGGGCTACCGCGACCGCAGCAGCGGGGAGGTTTCAGTGCTGGGCGCCGACCCGGCGCATGCCGGCCTGGACTGGAAGGCACGGCTGGGGATTGTGCTCCAGTCCAGCGGGGAGAGCGGAAACGTCACCGTGCTGGAGCAGCTCACGCACTTTGCCCGCTACTACCCCAATCCACGCAGCGTCGGTGAGGTCGTCGAGGCCGTGGGTTTGGCAGGGAAGGCGAAAACGCGGATCAGCAAGCTCTCCGGCGGCCAGCGGCGTCGCGTGGACGTGGCGCTGGGCATCATCGGACGCTCCGAACTGCTGTTCCTTGACGAACCGACCACGGGCTTCGATCCGGAGGCCCGGCGCCAATTCTGGGCGCTGATCGACCAGCTCAAGGCTGAGGGAACCACCATCCTGCTCACCACCCACTACCTGGACGAGGCAGCCACATTGGCGGACCGCGCAGGGGTGATCGTGGGCGGGAAGCTGGTGGACATCGGCGGCATTGACGACATTGGCGGGGCCCAGGCCAAGGTGCCGATCGTGCGGTGGCGGCAGGACGGCGTCGTGCATTCACAGCGCACCGCGGAACCCTCGGCGCTGGCGGCACGGCTGTACGCGGAGGCAGGCGGCGAGGTGGAGGCGCTAGAAATCAGCCGGCCCAGCCTTGAGGACATCTACCTAAACCTGGTGGGTGCGGGGGCTGCCGGGGAACCTGCGGACCAGGAAGTGGGAGCATGAGGACGGTGCGCCTGGGCTGGTTCCGCATCGGCTACGAGCTGCGGCTGTATTTCCGCCAGGGCGATTCGGTCTTTTTCACCTTCCTGTTCCCGATCCTGATGCTGTCCGTGTTTGCCGTGGCGTTCAGCACCAGCCCGAACATTGGGGCGGCCCCGGACGGCAGCGGCGGCATCACCTGGGCCGCGTTTTACGTCCCCGGCATGGTGGCGGCGGGCATGCTGCTCAGCGGCGTGCAGAACCTGGGCGTGGACATTGCCGGGGAAAAGGGCGACGGCACGCTCAAGCGCCTGGGCGGCACTCCCCTGCCGGTGTTTTCCTACTTCTGCGGCAAGATCGGCATGGTCCTGGCCAGCTCCGTCCTCCAGGTCACCCTGTTGCTGCTGGTGGCCCGCTTCGCGTTCAACGTGCCCATGCCGCAGGGCGCGGACAAATGGTTCACCTTTGCGTGGGTGTTCCTGTTCGGGGTCATTACCAGCTGCGTGCTGGGCATAGCGCTGTCGGCCCTGCCCCGCACCGGCAAGTCGGCCACGGCCGTGGTGATCCCGATCGTGCTGTTGCTGCAGTTCATCTCCGGCGTGTACCTGAACTTTGCGCAGCTGCCGGGCTGGCTGCAAAAATTTGCCAGCATCTTCCCGCTGAAATGGATGGCGCAGGGCATGCGGGCCGTTTTCCTGCCGCAGTCGTTCGAGGCCATGGAGCCCAGCGGTGCCTGGAACCTGGGGCTCGTGGCGCTGGTCATGGGCGTGTGGCTGGTGGCGGGGCTGCTGCTGTGCCGCTTCACGTTCCGCTGGATCCGCAGGGACGGCTGAGCCGCGGGACCTGGCCTGCGGGGCGGCTACGCTTGATCCATGGCCCAAGACGTAATCTCCCCCCTCCTGACCGTTGAAGGCTGGGAACTGCTGTCCTCCCTGGGCCCCTACCGCGACGCCGATTCCCTCAAGCTCAACGAATCGCTCCGGAAGGCCGGGCACGCCCCCGAGCTGGTGGCGGCGGCACTGACGCAGTCCCGGTTGCGGGCCAAGGCGGAGGACAAGTTCGGCGAGTTTGCCCACCAGATGCTCTTCACCCAGGCCGGGCTGGAGCAGGCCACACGGCTGAACATCGCAGCGCTGCACGCGCAGAGATTTACGACGGCGGGGATCGCCTCCGTGGCCGACCTCGGCTGCGGGATCGGGGCCGATTCGCTGGCCATGGCCAGCCTTGACCTGCAGGTCACGGCGGTGGAGATGGACGAGGTCACGGCAGCGTGCACCACCGTGAACCTGATGCCGTTCCCGCGCGCCAAAGTGGTGTGTGCGCTGGCCGAGGGCGTGGACCTGGACGGCATTGACGGGGTCTGGCTGGATCCCGCCCGGCGCACCACCAGCACCTCCGGCACCACCCGGCTGTTTGATCCGGAGGCATTCTCCCCGCCCCTTTCCTTCGTTGAGCGGCTGGCGGATTCCGGCAAGGCGGTGGGGGTGAAGATGGGCCCGGGCATCCCGCACGAGGCCATCCCGGAGACCGCCGAGGCCCAGTGGATTTCCGTCAATGGCGACGTGGTCGAGGCGGGGCTCTACTTCAACCGGCTTGCCCGGCCGGGCGTGCGCCGCGCGGCTCTGGTGATCGGCGCGCACGGCTCCGCCGAGCTCAGCAGTGCGGTGCCCTTCGACCCGGCGCACCAGAACGCCGACACCGGCCCCCTGGCCGGGTACCTCTACGAGCCCGACGGCGCCGTGATCCGCGCGGGGCTCGTGGCGGACCTGGCCCGCACCATGGGGGCGCACCTGGTGGACGAACACATCGCGTACCTGTGTTCGGAGGAATTCTGCGACACGCCCTTTGCCCGGGCCTTCAAGGTCCTGGAGGTTCGGCCCTTCAACGTCAAGGCCCTCAAGAGCTGGGTCAAGGCGAACCGGATCGGCGTGCTGGACATCAAGAAGCGCGGAGTGTCCACCACCCCCGAGGAGCTGCGCCGGCAGCTGCTGACAGGTTCGGGCAAGGGCCCCAACAAGGCCACGCTGGTGCTGACGCGGATCGGGGACGACAGGGTGGCCGTGGTGGTTGAGCCCCACACCTGCTGACCGCCCTCCCCAACCGACCCTCCCTCACCTTTTGCACCCTCCCGGCCGACGCTCCCTCACCTTTTGCGCCCTCCCGGCCGACCCTCCCTCGCCTTTTTAAAGGTTGGCGCCCCACCACTACTTCCGGTCTCGCTTGCACAGCTCGCAAGGAGGGAGCGTCCGCCAAAACACCGCGAAAGGTGAGGGAGGGTCACCCCAAACACCGCGAAAGGTGAGGGAGCGTCCGCCAAAACACCGCGAAAGGTGAGGGAGGGTCATTGGCGGGAGAACTCTGAGGCCTCTTGCACCAGTTCCGGACTGGGCCGGACGCCTGTGTACAGCACAAACTGCTCCTCGGCTTGGATCGCGATGACCTCCGCGCCGGTGATGACCCGCTTCCCGGCAGCGCGGGCGGCCGAAATGAGCGGAGTTTCCGCAGGAAGGGCGACGACGTCGAACACCAACTCGGCGGCCGCCACCTGGGCGTCGGTGAAGGACTGCACACCGGCGTCGGCACCGGCCATGCCCAGGGGAGTGACATTCACCAGCATGCCTGCAGTTTCCGAGGGCGCCTCCGGCAGCCACGCAAAACCATAAAGCGCGGCCAGGGCCCGGCCGCGCACTTCGTTGCGCGCCACCAGCGTAACGTTCGCGAAACCGGCGTCGTGCATGGCAGCGGCAACAGCCTTCGCCATGCCGCCCGAACCGCGCAGCAGGACGGAGGTCCGGGGGTCCACGGCATTGGTGGCCAGCAGGCGGGCAATGGCCAGGTAGTCGGTGTTGTAGGCCGTGAGGACGCCGGCGTCGTTGACGATGGTGTTCACCGAGTCAATCGCGGACGCGGAGGCATCCATGGCGTCGACCAGGGCAATGACGTCTTCCTTGTACGGCATGGACACCGCGGCCCCGCGGATGCCCAGGCCCCGGATCCCGGCAACCGCCTGGGCCAGGTCCGCCGGCGCGAAGGCCTTGTAAACATAATTCAGGCCCAGCGCGTCATAAAGGTAATTGTGAAAGCGCGTCCCAATGTTGCTGGGCCGCGCGGCAAGGGAAATGCACAAGGTCATGTCTTTGTTCAAAATGGGCACCACTCCATTGTGCCCGACACTTGGTCCCCCGGCACCGGCCTTTAAACTACAATCAGAATGCACCCGGCACCCTTGCCGCACTGCACCACGGACGCACGAATCCCAAGGGGGCGCCACAGTGAAGATTGAATTCGCTAAATCTGAACAGTCCACGCTCGGCCTGGAATGGGAAATAGCGCTGGTTGACGCAGAAACCGGCGAGTTGGCGGCCCGGGCCAGCGACGTTTTTGCCAATATTTCCGAGGCGCACCCGGACATCATGGACAGCGGCGAGCATCCCCACATCAAGGGCGAGATGCTCCAAAACACTGTGGAGTTGGTCACGGGTGTCTGCCACACCGTGGCCGAGGGCACCGAGGACTTGCGGCGCAACCTCAACGTGCTCCGGGAGGCCGCAGCGCCGCTCGGCCTGGAACTGCTGTGCGCCGGCACCCACCCGTTCAGCAATCCGCGCACCCAGCAGGTCACCGACAAGGAACGGTACGCCAAGCTGGTGGACAGGACGCAGTGGTGGGGCAGCCAAATGCTCATTTACGGAGTTCACGTCCATGTGGGGCTGGACCATGTTTCCAAGGCCATGCCGGTGCTGGACGGGCTGGTCAACTACTTCCCCCACTTTCAGGCGCTCTCCGCGTCTTCCCCGTTCTGGAACGGCGAAGACACCGGCTACGCCTCCCAACGCGCGTTGATGTTCCAGCAGCTCCCCACGGCAGGCCTGCCGTTCCAGTTCCCCGACTGGGCCTCCTATGAGTCCTATGTCGAGGACATGTTCACCACCGGAGTCATCGACGCCACGAACGAAATCCGCTGGGACATCCGCCCCGTGGCCGGACTGGGCACCATTGAAATGCGCATTTGCGACGGCATGTCCACCCTGGAGGAAATCGGCTCCATCGCAGCCCTCACCCAGTGCCTCGTGGATGACTTTTCCACCACCTTGGACAATGGCGGCACCATCCCCACCATGCCGCCGTGGCACGTGCAGGAGAACAAGTGGCGGGCCGCACGCTACGGCCTGGAGGCCATCATCATCCTGGACGCCGCGGGAAAGGAACAGCTGGTCACCGAGCACACCGTGGAGCTGTTGAACAAGCTGGAACCCGTCGCTGCGAAGCTGGGGTGCGCCACGGAGCTGGCCGGCGTCGAGGACATCATCGCCCGGGGTGCCAGCTACCAGCGCCAGCGCCGCGTGGCCGCAGCCCACGGAGGCGAGCTGCGCGCCGTCGTGCGTGAACTCGTCACCGAGATGGCCCGGAACTGACAGCTCCGCCCGCTGCAAGCCCCTGGTCCGGCAGGACCAGCAACTCCAGGTAGTCGCGCAGGCACCCGGCCATGTCGATGGATTCCGGCGCCAACAGCCACTGGGTCTGGATGCCGTCCCACAGGGCAACCAGGCTGGCAGCGGCGCGCTCCGGGTCCACCCCGGGGCGCAGCCTGCCCTCGCCGGCGAGCGCCGTAAAAGCCCGTGAGTAGCTGCGGCGCAGGCGCTCATACCGTTCGGTGAAGTAGCCGCGGCCCGGGTGGTTGTCGGTGATGGATTCGGCGCAGAGCACGGTGTACAGCTCAATGACGCCCGGCACCGTTTCGTTGAAGCGCGCCTGGCGGATGACGGCGTCCGCGAAACTGTCCTCGGGATCCCGCGGCCTGCCGTCGCCGCTGACGGAGTCGCGCCGTTCCAGGACCGCCAGCAGCAAATCACTCTTGGACGGGAAGTAGTGGAGCAGGCTGGTCTGGCTCATCCCCACCTTGTCCGCCACGTCCTGCAGCGAGCCGCCCCGGTAGCCGCGCGCGGCAAACACCCCATAGGCGGCGTTGACAATGTCCTCGCGCCGCTGTTTGGACTTCGCATACGGCCCCCGTTTTCCTGCAGGCGCTCCGTCTTTGGTCCCCATGGCATGACAGCCTAATCCACATTTCGGCCCCGGGCGGTAAAAACCGAGTACTCACTCGAATTTTGTGGTAGTTTCGTGTCCAATCCACCGGGACCAGAAAAGGACCAGCCACGTGAATACACCGTCCACAACACTCCCCGCAGGCGCCTACGTCACTGACCGCGGTCCCGGATCCGGGCGCCGCGTCCCGGCACGGTCCTGGCTCCACAGCGATGCGCCCACCCAGTCACTGAACGGCGACTGGCGCTTCCGCCTGCTCCCCGGAGTGCCCGGAACGCCCGGCGGTCCGGCCCTTCCCGGCGGTGAACAGCCGGAGGGCGTTGCGTCCGAAGCCTTCGACGATTCCGGCTGGGACACCATCACCGTTCCGTCCCACTGGGTGCTGGCCGGCGACGTCCAGACTCCGGGCGGGCCCGACTACGGCCGGCCCAGCTACACCAACGTGCAGTTCCCGTTCCCGATCGAGCCTCCCCTCGTTCCTGATGCAAACCCCACGGGAGACTACCGCCGCCGCTTTGACGTCCCCGCCGCCTGGCTGGAAGGCACGACGGCGGCAGTGGTGCTGCGCTTCGACGGCGTCGAATCCCGCTACAAGGTGTGGGTCAACGGGACGGAAATCGGTGTGGGGACCGGCAGCCGCCTCGCCCAGGAATTCGACGTCACGTCCGCCCTGCGCGCCGGGTCCAATGTGATTGTGGTGCGCGTGCACCAATGGTCGGCGTCGAGCTACCTGGAGGACCAGGACCAGTGGTGGCTGCCGGGCATCTTCCGTGACGTAACACTGCAGGCCCGCCCGGCCGGCGGCATCACCGATGCCTGGCTGCGCACGGGCTGGACAGCAGGGGCACAGGGCGCGGCAGGCACAGGTGCAGCAGGCACCGGCACCATCGACCCGGAAATCACCGCCCCGGCAGAGGCCTTCCCGGTGACGCTCGAGGTGCCCGAGCTGGGAGTGGCGGTCCGCTGGGACTCGCCGTCCGACGTCGTGCCCCTCTCGGTTGAAAACGTGGAACCCTGGTCCGCCGAGGTCCCCCGGCTCTACGCGGCCACCGTCTCCAGCGCCGCGGAAACCATCTCGCTCCGGCTGGGCTTCCGCACCGTGGAAATTACCGGAGACCGCTTCCTGGTCAACGGCCGCCGCGTGGTGTTCCACGGCGTCAACCGGCACGAAGCCCACCCCGACCGGGGACGCGTCTTCGACGAGGCAGACGCCCGGGCGGACATGGCCCTGATGAAGCAGTTCAACGTCAACGCCATCCGCACCAGCCACTACCCGCCGCACCCACGCGTGCTGGACCTGGCCGACGAACTTGGCTTCTGGGTCATCCTCGAATGCGACCTGGAGACCCACGGCTTCGAGGCCCAGGGCTGGGTGGACAACCCCAGCGACGACCCCCGCTGGCGGGAAGCCCTGCTCGACCGGATCGAGCGCACCGTGGAGCGGGACAAGAACCACGCCTCCATCGTCATGTGGTCGCTCGGCAACGAATCGGGCACCGGCGCCAACCTTGCCGCCATGGCAGCCTGGGTCCACGCCCGGGACAAGGAACGGCCCGTCCACTACGAAGGCGACTACACGGGCGCCTACACCGACGTTTACTCCCGCATGTACTCCTCCATCCCGGAAACCGACTCCATCGGCCGCGACGATTCCCACGCGCTCCTGCTGGGCTGTTCCGCCGCGGAATCCGCCCGCCAGCGCAGCAAGCCCTTCATCCTGTGCGAATACGTCCACGCCATGGGCAACGGCCCCGGCGCCATCGACCAGTACGAAGACCTTGTGGACAAATACCCGCGCCTGCACGGCGGCTTCGTCTGGGAATGGCGCGACCACGGCATCCGCACCCGAAACGCGGACGGCACCGAATTCTTTGCCTATGGCGGCGACTTTGGCGAGGTGGTCCACGACTCCAACTTCGTCATGGACGGCATGATCCTCTCCGACTCCACGCCCACGCCCGGCCTGTTTGAATTCAAGCAGCTGGTCTCCCCGATCCGCCTCACCCTGGCCAAGAACGACGGCGGCACACCTGTCCTGTCCGTGGCCAACCTGCGGCACACCGCCGACACGTCCGACGTCGTGCTGCGGTGGCGGGTGGAAACCGACGGCGAATCGGCCGCCTCAGGCGGGCTGGACGCCGTCGCACCCGGCGGCGGGCCCCTGGCAGCCGGCGCCTCCGCCGAGTTCACGCTCCCGCCCGTGGTGCCGGCAGAACTCGGCGAGACGTGGCTGACGGTGGAGGCCGTGCTGCGCGGGGCCACGGCCTGGGCGCCGGCGGGCCACGCCCTGGCCGCCGTCCAGCTTGACTGCTCGGCCCCGCGCGTCCCGGCACGCACGCCGCGCCCGGCCGCCGCCGCAGCGCCTCCCGCCGGCGGCCCCCTGACACTGGGCCCGGCCGTGTTCGACGCCGGCCGCCTGGTTTCGCTGGCTGGCTTGCCTGTGTCCGGTCCCCGGCTGGAACTGTGGCGCGCGCCCACCGACAACGACAAGGGCGCCGGCTTCGGCTCCTATGACCTGGACGATCCCTGGCTCAACAGCGGGAGGGGAGTCCCGGCGCCGTCGTCCGCCAGCACGTGGCTGGCCGCGGGTCTGGACCGGCTCACCGGCCGGGTGGAGGAGTCGTCGGCGACGGACGGCGGGCTGTGTGTGCGCACGCGCTACGCGGCCGCGAACAGCGGCGCCACCGTGGCCGTGGAGGAAAACTGGCAGCTGGCGGGCGGGGAGCTGTGGCTGCGCATCGACATCACCCCGAGCACGGGCTGGGGCACCGTGTGGCCGCGCATCGGCGTCCGCCTGGACCTGCCCACCTCCGTGGACGGCGCCTCCTGGTTTGGCGCCGGCCCGCGGGAATCCTACCCGGACAGCATGCACTCGGCAGTGGTGGGGCGGCACACGGAAACGCTGGACGGGCTGACCTTCCCGTATGCCAGGCCGCAGGAAAGCGGGCACCGCAGCGGACTGCGCTCGCTGGAACTGTCGCGGGACGGCGCGCCGTGGCTGCGCGTTGACGCCGAACCGGATGCTGCCGGCAGGCGCCCCGGCTTCACCCTGGCGCGGCACACCGCCCAGGAGGTGGCCGCCGCCGGGCACCCCCACGAGCTTCCCGAGCCGCACCACAGCCACCTGTACCTGGATGCCGCCCAGCACGGTTTGGGCTCGCGGGCGTGCGGGCCGGACGTGTGGCCGGACTTTGCCCTGCGGCCCGAGGCCCGGACACTGGTGCTGAAAATCACAGCGGCCTAAGCCTTCCGCGGCCCCCTTCCCAGGGGGCCGCGAGGCAAATCTTAGTGAATTCTTAGACCGTGTGCTGGACAGTGGAACAAAGGCCTCCGGGCCGCTTCCCCGTCCGTCCACGAATCGGAGACTTCATTGTTACGCAAAGATCCAGACACCCAGCCAAGCCGCCAGCACCGCGCAGGCGGCCCGGCCCGGCCCGCAACGGCAACCGACAGGGGCCTTGCCACGCGACTGGCGGAACTCCCGCAGCCGCGGTTCTGGGGATTGTGGGTGGTGCTGCTGTCGGCGGCAGTGCTGACGCTGGGCTTCGTTGCCAAGGACCTGCCCGGCTTCACCACCAATGAATTCACGGTGGACCAGGAGCTGAGCCGGAACCACGACGGCTTCCTGACCGCCGTGGCAATGTTGATCAACTCCGTGTTTTCCCCGGCCGGCGGGGTGGTCATCATTGCCCTGGTGTGCGTGTTCCTGCTGATGGTGCGGAAATCCCCCGTGAACGCCGTGGCGTTTGGCGCGGTGTCAGCGGCAGGCTGGCTGTCCAGCCAATTCTTCAAGGCCATCGTGGAACGCCAGCGCCCCAACCCGGCCCTGCTTTTTGACCCCCTGGCCCCCGAAACGGGCTCCAACAGCTTCCCCAGCGGCCACGTGGCCCTGGCCGTGGGGCTCGCCTGGGCAGTGTACTTCCTGGCCCGGAACACCCGCTGGGCCCGCCTCGCCGCCGTCCTCGGAATCCTGGTGCCCGTGGTGGTGGCCTGCTCGCGTGTCTACGTTGGCGTGCATTACCCCAGCGATGTCATCGCCTCATTCCTGGCCGCAACGGCCGCCGTCGTGCTGGTGGCTGCAGTGTGGAACCGATACCAGGGGAGCATCCTGCCCCGCATCCCCCTGCTGGACCGCTTTGGTCCCGTAGCCCCCGCTGCCGACTCCGTCCACTCCTAAGGAAGGCCACATCATGCACATGCTAGCCACCGCGCTCCCCGCCCTTCTCCCAGCCGGGCTGACCTCCGTCCTGGACCCTGCGGCCCTGCTCCAGGGGCTGGGACCTGCCACCCTGGCCATTGTCGCCGCCATTGTCTTCATCGAATCCGGCGTGTTGTTCCCCTTCCTGCCCGGCGATTCGCTGCTCTTCACGGCAGGGCTGCTGCACCAGCAGCTGAACCTGGCGCTGCCAGTCCTGATCGGCGTGGTGGCTCTGGCGGCGATCGCCGGCGACCAGGTGGGCTACCTGCTGGGCCGCAAATTTGGCCGGCGCTGGTTCAAGGACGACGCGCGGGTCCTGAAAACCAAGTACCTGGCGGAAACCGAGGCCTTCTTCGCCAAGCACGGCGGCATGGCCATCGTCCTGGCCCGCTTTGTGCCCGTGGTGCGCACCTACGCCCCCCTGGTGGCCGGGACTGCCAACTACAACCACAAGAAGTTCACGCTCTGGAACATTGCCGGGGCCGTTGCGTGGGCCGGCTCCGTGGTGCTGCTGGGCACCTGGCTGGGCCACTTCGACATCATTGCCAAGAACATTGACGTGATCGCCGTCCTGATGGTCCTGGTGTCCATCCTTCCGGGCATCATCGGCGTGCTGCGCTCGCGCCGTGCCGCCCGGCTCGCGCCGGCCGCGGATGCCGGTGACGCATCCGGCGTGGCTGCAGGCGACAATGGAGTGCATGCACACAAATGAGCTTCCGCGACTGCTGCTGGTGGAGGACGACCCCGTCCTGGGCCCGTTGATTGCCGAGCTCCTCTCCGGGGACTATGACGTGCAGGTGGCCGCCGACGGGCAAAAGGGGCTGCACCTAGGCCTGACCGGGGACTGGGACGTGCTGGTCATTGACCGCGGGCTGCCCGCCATGGACGGACTGGAGCTGGTGGCAGCCCTGCGCCGGCATGGCATTGCCACCCCGGCGCTCATCCTCACGGCCCTGGGCACCACGGGGGAAAAGATTGCAGGGCTCGACGCCGGCGCCAACGACTACATGACCAAGCCGTTCGACGCCGGCGAACTGCGGGCCAGGCTGCGGGCCATCACGCGGACCTTTGACTCCGCTCCCGCACAGCTTGACGTTGGCGCGTGGGTCCTGGACCCGGCCAACAGGTCACTGCGTTCGCGCTACGGGGAGCACGTGGGGCTGACCGCGAAGGAAACAGAACTGCTGGCCATGCTGGCCGGCGAACCGGAACGCGTCTTCACCCGGCCCGAACTGGTGGCGGCGCTATTCCACCCGGACGACTCGCCCGGCGTCATTGACACCTATGTGCACTACCTGCGGCGCAAGGTGTCCAAGTCCGTGATCCGCACAGTGCACGGCATCGGCTACCAGATCGGGGACGGAGCATGAAAACACCCCACGCGGACACCCCGCAGCTGCGCCGTGCCGCGCTGACCGTGGGCCTGCGCATTGCCGTGGCGGTGGCCCTGATGGTCATTGCCGTCATCATTGCCGCCTCCATCTACATGCTGTACCTCTCCCACCACCCCGACCTTTCTGCGCAGGACCCCAAGTCCGCACGCGTGTATGTGGAATCCAACGACATGCTCAAGGCCATGGCCGTTGCCGGCGTCGCGGGGATTCTCGCGGCCGGGGCCATCGGCTGGTTGAGCGCCCGCAGTGCCATCCGCCCCCTGGGCAGGGCCCTGGAGGTGCAGCGCCGTTTCATCCAGGACGCCAGCCACGAACTCCGCACGCCGCTGACCATCCTTGACGCCCGCGTCCAGCTGGCCGAACACAAGGTGGAGCCGGGCACGGATGCCGCCCGCCTGCTGGCCCAGGTCCGCCAGGACACGGCGGCACTGTCGTCCACAGTTCAGGAACTGCTGCTGGCGGCCACCGGCGGCTCCGATGCGGCCGGCGCGGAACCCGTGGACGTCAACGCGCTGGTGGCCGCCGTGGCCGCCAGCCTGCAGGACCTTGCCAGCTCCCGCCAGGTCCGCCTCGACATCCAGGCCGGCGTTGTTGCGCCGGTCCGCATCCAGCCCAACAGCCTGCGGCGTGCCGTCCTGGGACTCGTGGACAATGCACTTAACCACACGCCCGGCGGCGGTTCAATCACCGTCACCACGGCCGCCCGCGGCCGCGACGTGGCGATCACCGTTGCCGACACCGGCCACGGCATCTCCGGCATCGACCAGGCCCGGGTGTTCGACCGCTTCGCCCACAGCAGCGAACCTGCCGCCGGCGGGCGCCGCAGCTACGGGCTGGGACTGGCCCTTGTCCGGGAAATCGCTGCGGCGGCCGGCGGCAGCATTGAAATCGCCGCCACCGGCCCGGCCGGCACCACCATGGTCCTGTCCCTGCCCGCCGCCCGCTAGGCGTCACTTTACGCAGGGGCCAAACTCGAGCCGGGTTTTGCCCCCGGTGTCCTTGGGGCACAACTGGAGCTGAGTTTTGCCCCAGCGGATGATTACGGTTGTTCACCTGAAGCGGCTAGTCTCACTGGGAGTCCACCAGCCATCCGGCGAAAGGCCGCCACTCATGAACAACACCCCGCCGCTGGCCCGGCGCCTGGGAACGGTTGACGCCGTGGTCATTGGGCTGGGTTCCATGATCGGCGCCGGGGTGTTTGCGGCCTTTACGCCCGCCGCCCAGGCTGCCGGCTCCGGCCTGCTCATCGGGCTGGCGGTGGCGGGCCTGGTGGCGTACTGCAATGCCACGTCCTCCGCCCAGCTGGCCGCCGCATACCCGACATCGGGAGGCAGCTACGTCTACGGCCGCGAGCGCCTGGGCCCGTGGCCCGGGTTTATTGCCGGCTGGGGCTTCGTCATCGGCAAGAGTGCCAGCAGTGCGGCCATGGCCATGACGTTTGCTGCCTACGCGGCGCCTCCCGGCTGGGAGCGCCCCGTGGCGATTGCCGCCGTCGCGCTTCTGGTGGCCGTGAACTACCGCGGCGTGACGCGAACGGCAAGCCTGGCCAGGATTATTGTCGCGGCGGTGCTCATCGCCCTGGCCGTGGCCGTGGCGGCCGTGTGGGCCGGCGGCAGGACGGGCGGAACAGCCTCGATGTGGGGCGGCGGCGTGCTGGCGCACGGCTGGTACGGGATCCTGCAGTCGGCCGGGCTGCTGTTTTTCGCGTTTGCCGGCTATGCCCGTATTGCCACCCTGGGCGAGGAGGTCAGGGACCCGCAGCGGACCATCCCGCGGGCCATTCTCGTGGCGCTGGGCATCGCGGCGATCGTGTACGCCTGCGTCGGCGTCAGCGTGCTTGCCGCCCTGGGGCCCGACGGCGTTGCCTCCTCCCCCGACCCACTCGCCGCCGCCGTGGCTGGATGGGGGTGGGCCGCCCCGGTGGTCCGGGCCGGCGCCGCACTGGCCTCCCTCGGCGCCCTGCTGGCCCTCGTGGCGGGGCTGGGCCGGACCACGCTGGCCATGGCGCGGGAGAGCGACCTGCCGCACTGGCTTGCCGCCGTGCACCCGAAATTCCAGGTGCCGCACCGGGCCGAGCTGGTGCTCGGCGTTGTGATCTGCCTGATCATCGCCTTCGCTGACCTGCGCGGGGCCATTGCCTTTTCCTCGTTTGGTGTGCTGGTCTACTATCTCGTGGCCAACCTGTCGGCCTACACGCAGTCGGGCGCCGAGCGCCGCTTTCCCAAGGTTCTGCAGCTTCTGGGAGCCCTGGCCTGCGTGGTGCTCGTGGCGACACTTCCCTACGAGGCAGTGCTC
>Ga0134128_10005296_pt1 | contig 15627 bp, 7 predicted proteins | sample KB31754_FD_96462 | JGI IMG/M metagenome (GOLD analysis project Ga0134128, IMG submission 96462) | Terrestrial soil microbial communities with excess Nitrogen fertilizer from Kellogg Biological Station, Michigan, USA - KB3-175-4 | ecosystem: Environmental > Terrestrial > Soil > Unclassified ...
CACGAGGCGAACGGGATTGCCACAGGTGTGAGCATCAACACAAAAGAATTTTTTTGAAGCCATGTTTTAAATGTAAGTTTTCCTTTTTCAGGTTTGCAGTTCTTTTATAAATTTAAATAGTCAGGCAATAAAGGCCTTGTGGCAATAGCTTTATTAATAATTGACAAAACGTGCGCTCTTTCTTTTCCTTCAACCGGCAGGCGTGGCGCCCTTACAAACTCAGTGCTGATGCCGGTTTGTTTTGCGGCAAGCTTAATGTATTGCACCAGCTTCGGGTGAATATCCAGCTCAAGAACCGGCAAAAACCACCTGTATATTTCCAGCGCTTCCTGGCAGCGGCCTGCTTTTATGAGGCGATAGATGGCTACGGTTTCCTGTGGAAACGCATCTGCCAGACCGGCTACGAGACCATCGGCACCGGCGCAAAGGCTTTCATAGGCAAGGGTATCTACCCCGCATAAAATTTTAAACCTGTTGCCGAACCGGTTGATCATTCTTGTAATGTTTGAGATATCGCGGGTTGATTCTTTTACAGCCTCTATATTTTTCAGATCCATAAGCTGAGCAAACATGTCCAATGTTACCAGTATTTTGTAATCAACGGGATTATTATAAATCATTACAGGAAGAGATGTACTTTGTGCTATCGTGCGGAAAAATTGAACCGTTTCCCTTTCATCCGCCTTATACCGCATTGGCGGCAATAACATTAGTCCATCAGCCCCATTCTTTTCTGCTTCCTGTGCAGCCAAAACAGCGATCCTGGTTGATTGCTCTGCAATATTAAGAATAACAGGAACTTTACCATTTACCTGTTTCTTTGTAAATACGAGCAAACGCACCTTTTCTTCATTATCGAGGGTGCTTGCTTCTCCCAATGAGCCTGCCAAAACAATTCCATCAACACCGGCCTTTAACTGGGCATCAAGATTGACTGCAAACATTTCAAAATCAATAGAATCATTTTTTTTAAAAGGTGTCAGAACAGCAGGATAAATTCCGGTCCAGTTGATCATATAAAAATTTGCTTTTAGTGGTATTATGTATTTAAACGATCAGCGACATTGCCAAAACCGTTCGGACATTGAAGATAGGGACTTTAAATGAAACGAGAGAATGAAGGATCAACATTTGCTATTTACTTTTTTATGTTTATGCGCCCTGGTATGGTAATGACGTTCTAAGAGAATTTGAGTTCGAAAGATGAGATTGCGCCAAGGAAACTTCATGTCATTCGTAATGCCGGGTGAGGATACCCGTCAAAGGAGCTCCCAATTTATTTTTCTTCCATTTCTACCACCCCGGTATGATTTTCAGGAATTCCTGATTCTACAATTTGTCGTGTGTGATTATAAAAAAACCGGGCTGTGCGATCTTCAGGATTGACATCAACTACATTTTTGAAAGCATCATAGGCATTGTTGAACAATTTATTTACATAAAATGAAACGCCGTTATTAAAAGCAGAAAGTGTTTCTAATTTTTTTCCTATTTCTTTTTCTGTATCGCAGCTAAAACATTCGTGAACATTAATTGAAGCTTGTTTTCCTTTTAGTTGCACAAAACCCAAATTGCGCAAATGGAAGTGTTGCGTATTTTCAATTTGCTTCAGGCTAGCATCGCTCAATAAAATAGAAGCTTTATAATGTTTGGTAAGACTTTCAACCCTTGATGCTGTGTTTACTGTGTCAGAAATAGTGCAAGCATCCATCCGGTCATAATCTCCTGTAATGCCCATGATCAGCGGGCCGGTATGCATTCCGGCGCCAATCTGGATGGAAGATTTATTTTTTTCCTGCCGCACTTTGTTGAACGCCGCAACTTCGTGCTGAATATCAATGGCAGCGGCAAGTGCATCACTGGCATTTTGTGGAAAAATAGCCATGATAGAATCGCCAAGATATTGATTGATAAATCCATGATGCGCTCTGATAATGGGACCAAGTCTTGCATTGAGCAAACAAATAAACCCGAACGTTTCCTCCGGTGTCATGATTTCAGAAAGGCTGGTATAATTTCGGATATCAGTGAAAAGAACCGTAACAATTCTTTCTACCTGGTCGCCAAGTTTGACGTCAGTTATTAATTCATGTCCTAAAGATTTTAAAAATTCATAAGGAACAAATTTTCCGGTAGCGTCAAATATTTTGCGCATTGCGGCTTCTTTTTCCTGTGCTTCGCGAATATTTTTTTCATACAATAATGAACTTTCAATTGCTGATGAAGACTGCAAAGCAAGTGTTGTCAACAGTTTCAAAGAAGCAGCAGAATATACATCGGCTTCATTGCTTGCAAAAATGATCGCACCCATGATACGATGTTTTACTTTCAGCGCTGAATAGATGATCGATTTAATTTCAGGTAAAATGATTCCGGCATTTTGCAATGATGAAATATCAGTAAGAATTTCTGATTGGCCACTTAAAATAATTCCAAGCAGTAAAGGCAGCTCTTCATTTATTTTTTCTTCATGAAAAAATAATTCGTCGGTGGATGCTTCTACCACCAAACGGTTTTTTTCTTCATCCCACAGTACAACCACTCCGCTTTTTGATTTGATCACGTGAGCCGCTTCGTCAAGCGTAATCTCTGAAATTGCTTTGGCACCAATGGTTTGAGCCAGTTTATCAGAGAAATTAAAGATGAGATTAATTTCCTGGTAAAGATTTAAAACTTCTGTTCCGAGTTTTTTTCTTTCGGATTCTTTATTCAGAATATGCATTAAAAGCTCGGCGACAAAAGCTGATTTTTCATTTCCTTTTACAAACCCTATTGTTTCGTTTTCTAAAACCACAGGAAATTGAAATGCAGGAGACAGGTCATGAGACAGGTTATGAGACAGGTCATGACCTGTCTCTACGGAAAAAATAATTTTACCATTATTATCTTCCACACAAAAATCTGCGTTCAATTGCCTGGCTAAAGAATTGACAATGCTGATGGCTTCATTGTCCTTACTTAAAATATTTTTTAAACTGATTTTAGCCATTCCTACAGTTTTTCTTTTTTCAATAAAAAAATTACAAACCCAAAATTTCTTTCGCTTTGTCGAGGATCACTTCCGGATCGAAAGGTTTTGTCATATATAGATCCGCTCCAACTTCCTGACCTTTCTGGCGGTCCAGCTCCTGTCCCTTTGCTGTAAGCAACACAATAAAAACTTCATTGAGCTCCAGTTCTTTTTTTACTTTTCTGCAAACTTCCATACCATTCATTTTCGGCATCATCACGTCCAAAAAAACCAGTTGTGGTTTTTCTGTTTTGATGATCTCAAAAGCTTCTTCTCCATTCTGAGCGGAATAAAAATCCACACCTTCATCTTCCAGTTCTTCCAAAGTTTGTTCAAGCAACATCCTGATATGCGCTTCATCATCTACAATTAAAAGTTTTTGTTCCATTGTTTAGTTTTTAGTTCTTAGTTTCTTAGTTTTTAGTTAAAGAATTCGATTTATTAGTTTCTTTACTATTGAAGATCTGCACACTCCAGGCCTGACCCCAACCCCTTTCCAAAAGGAGAGGGACGTGCTCTGAATTTTCACATTTTCACATTTTCGAATTTTCACATCAGCACATTATCACATTAGCACATCAGCTTTACTGATAAATAAAAAACAACACATTCTCCAATCCTTTTTCAAACCGCAGGGTTTTTACGATTTCCTGTTTGCCGGAGTAAATAGAATTTAAAATAATGATGTCGGGTTGAGTGTCTATTGCATTTTTCACCAGCTCTTTTCCATCTGACTCTACTACCTGGTAGCCTTTTGTTTGCAATACATCTGTAAGAGAGCGAACTGCAGCACTATCTTCATCTACGACCATCACTTTTCTCTTTGATTTGCCCTGTTCCAATAAATTACCTACTTCCTGGAATAATTGAGCCGTGTCAATTGGCTTGGTCAGATAACGGTCAACGCCAATTCTGAAGCCTCTTGCCTTATCCTGGATGATGGACAAAATGATGATCGGAATATCCATTGTTTGCGGATCGTTCTTTAGAATCGCAGCCACATCAAAACCATTCATTTCCGGCATCATCACGTCGAGAATGACCAGGTCAGGACGGTTTTTACGAATGCATTCCAGAGCCTGTTTTCCGTTTGTAGCCTGTTCTATCAGGTAACCGGCTTCACTCAATTCCTGCTCAAGTAAAGAGCGGATAGAATCATCATCGTCTACTACAAGTATGGTAGCAGAGTGGCCATTCATTTTTAATTTAGAGAATACCACCTGCTCTTTCAATTGTTTTACCAGCTCGTCGAGATGAATCGGTTTTTGTTTTTTTACTTTTTTATTTTCTGAAGGAATAAATGGAATGGCGAAAGAAAAAGTACTTCCTTTTCCAACTTCACTTTCTACCCAGATGCGGCCACTATGATGTTCTACGATTTCTTTGCAGATTGGTAATCCAAGCCCGGTTCCTTTTGGTTTATCCGTTAAAGTATCACCACCTACCTGTTTAAATTGTTCGAAAACTGCTCCATAATCATCCTTTGCAATTCCGATCCCTGTATCGGAAACACTTACAATCACTTCATTATTTTTTTGACTGACTTTACAAATGACAGCGCCATGTTCAGTGAATTTTACCGCGTTTGAAAACAGGTTGATCACCACCTGGATCAATTTGTCCGGATCCCCAATAATATCAGGAATATCATTATCAATTTTTTTAACGAGCTCAATTTTCTTTTGATCGAAAAGTGAAGTCGTTGCCAGGATCGCTCTTTCTGCAACTTCAGCAAGTGAAACATTTTCCTGGTTCCATTCCATTCTGCCGGCTTCAATTTTTGCCAGATCCAAAACGTCATTGATCAAATGCGTTAATCTTTCTCCTTCAGAAATCACTACCTGCAGATTTTCATTCACCTGGTTGATGGTTTTTTCAATTTTTGCATCCTGGTGATCAACGACAGGGAAAATTTTATCATTCAGTCTTTTGTTGATAATTTTTGCAAAGCCCAAAACAGAAGTCAGTGGGGTTCTGAGTTCATGGCTAACTGTAGAGAGAAATGCACTTTTCGCTTCATTGGCTTTTTCTGCCACTTTACTCGCTTTTTCCGCTTCCATTTTTGCCTTTTCCACGTCTTCAAAAAGCTGTGCGTTAGTTAAAGCAACACCAACAGATGAGGCAATGGTATTTAAAAGCCGTTCATCATTTTGATTGAACCGGTTTTGCTGTTCAGTACTTTGAATGCTTAATACACCAATAATTTCATCGCCAACGGGAATTGGAACACCTAGATATGATGATGCAGGAATTCCAATGTGTGCCAAATTAAACTCCTGGGTTTTTAAGGTTACATCCTTGTTGATCAATAATGACTCGCCGGTAGAAATAATTTTTGATGTAAGACCTTCGCCAAACTGCAACGGAGCCATATCATCGCCGTATTGGTAAGGGAAATCAATCATCTTTGTTCTCTTATTCAACAGAGCCAAATAAACAATGTTAGCTTTGAAAAGATCGCGCAACTGTTCGCCGACAAATTGAATCAGTTCGTTCGGATTTAATTGTGAAGTCAGCGCCTTACTGATATTATTTACCGTTGAAAGCTCAGAAGCTCTTTGTTTGGCATCTGCTAATAAATGAGTTGTTTCATCAAACAAACGCGCATTTTCCAGGGCCACGCTCATACTGTTGGTAAGGGTTGTTAACAGGCGCATATCCGATTCATTGAAAGCATTTTCCTTATCAACATTCTGAAGACTTACTGAACCTTTTACCAAATCCCCCACAATCATTGGAACAAACACAGCTGATTTCGGAGGTTTACCGGTAGTAACTCCGGAACTTCCATATTTCTTAGCGACTTCCTGGTAATTTTCATTGATTTGAATTGGTTTCCTTGTTTTAATCATTTCTTTATTTGCCCAGATCAGCGGCCGCGGTTCGCTGGTAAGATGAACTCCTTTTTCAATCGCATAATGCCAGTATTCCAGGCCTGAAGCGTGATCAAACGTGCGAATAACAAGGGTTTGGGTATCAGGGAAGAGATCGCATAAACGGTTTCCAACAAGGTTATAAATCGCCTGAACATTCATTTCCCGTACAAGACCATCCTGTACATTATTAATGACTGCAAGCTCTGAGGTTCGTTGTTCGGTTTCTTTTAATAACCGATTGGTTTCATCAAAAAGTCTTGCATTCTCTAAAGCAACGCTCATACTGTTGGCAAGTGTTTCCAGCAATCTCACATTTGAATCAGTGAAGGCATATTCGGCATCTACATTCTGGATGCTGACATAGCCTTTAACCTCATTGCCAGACAGTAAAGGAACAAATAACAATGATTTTGGCATTTTGGTTCCACCAATAGCCTCTAAATGATATTTATCTTTTGCCTGCTTTTCTGTTTCAATATGGATCGTATGTTTTTCGTTGATCAGCAATTCCCGAAGATGGTTAAGTGGCCTTGAGCCTACTTTAATTTTTTCTCCATTTTCAATCGCATAATTAAAATTTTCTGTTTTCTTTTCAAGATCAAAGCTGGCAATAATTAAAACCTGTGCATCAAACAATTTTTGAATCCTGTCGCCTACCAGGTTATAAATTGCCTGCATGTCCAGTTCATTCGCAAGTCCTTCCTGAACACTGTTGATTACAGCAAGTTCAGCAGTACGCTGTTCTGTTTCTTTCAACAACCTGTTTGTTTCATCAAAAAGCCTGGCGCTCTTCAAAGCGACGCTCATGCTATTTACCAGTGTAGATAATAAACTTACATCTGATTCAGAGAAGGCATCTTCATGATCAAGATTCTGCAAGCTGATGACACCATTTACTTTTCCTCCGGACATTAAAGGTGCCATTACCATTGACTTTGCTGCCTGTCCATAAACAACAGAATTATCATATTTTGGCCTTTCTTTTTCCATCCCTTTATTGATTACCAGCATTTGCCCGGATTCAATAACATATTTTCGGAAGCCGGATGGCTTGCGCCGGCCAAGCATAGTGCGATCACCTTTTTCATAAGCGTATTTATCTTCAATAAAGCCTGTTTTGTGATCGAAAGTAGTAATGTCAATCACCTGTGCATTGAATACCTCACGAACTTTTTCTCCTACCAAAAGATAAATTGCGTGCATATCCATTTGTGCAACGAGACTTTCCTGAACGCTGTTGATGACCGCCAGTTCTGCATTTCGCTGTTCGGTTTCTTTTAATAACCGATTGGTTTCATTGAACAAACGCGCACTTTCCAAAGCAACGCTCATACTATTGGCAAGCGTTTTCAAAAGATTTACATCAGACTCAGAAAATGCATGCTCGTGATCGAGGTTTTGAAGACTGATGATTCCTTTTACTTTTCCGCTGGAAATTAATGGAACGTAGATCTGCGATTTTGGAACTTCACCGATAAGAATCTTATTTCCAAATTCATTCATTGCGCGGCCAACGTTTTCATTATGTAGCAGCATTTCACCGGTGTTGATCACATATTTGCGGAAGCCTTTTGGTTCTCTTGGTCCAAGTAAAGTGCGGTCACCTTTTTCGTAGGCGTACTGATCTTCAATGATATTTCTTTGCGGGTCATACGTTACGATATCTATCACCTGGGCATTAAATATTTCGCGGATCTTTTCGCCAACCAGGTCATAAATGGAATTGATATCCAGTTGCGCTACCAACCCTTCCTGAACGCTGTTGATCACAGCCAGTTCTGCATTTCGTTGTTCTGTTTCTTTTAATAAACGATTGGTTTCATCAAACAGATTAGCGCTCTTCAAAGCCACGCTCATACTGTTTGCCAAAGTGACCAGCAGGTTTACATCAGCAGGAGAGAAGGCCTGTTCATGATCCAGGTTTTGCAAACTGATAATACCGTTGATTTCTCCATTGCTGATCATTGGAACGAAAACAGCAGATTTCGGTTGTTCGCCGATGGTTACATAGCTTTCAAACTCTTTACTGTGCTTTTCCATATCCTGATTGATCACCATCACCTGCTGGGTTTCAATGATATGTTTTCTGAATCCCAGTGGCTCTCTTGCTCCCAATAATGTGCGGTCACCTTTCTCATATGCGTATCTGTCTTCAATCTCATTTTTATTTTTGTTGTAAGTAACAATGTCAATAATCTGGGCATTGAAAATTTCACGGATCTTTTCACCAACCAGGTCATAAATGGATTGAATGTCCAATTGAGCAACAAGACCTTCCTGGACACTGTTGATAACTCCAAGTTCTGCAGTTCTTTGTTTGGTTTCTTTAAGAAGGCGGGAAGTTTCATCAAAGAGTCGTGCGCTTTTCAACGCCACACTCATGCTGTTTGCTAAAGTAACGAGCAGATTTAGATCAGAAGAAGAAAAAGCATTTTCGTGATCCAGATTTTGCAAACTGATAATTCCCGTTACTTCTCCGGAGGTGATCATAGGAACAAAAATGGCAGATTTTGGTTGTTCTCCGATGCTGACATAGCTTTCATACTCCTTGCTTTTACCTTCCATATCTTCATTGATCACGAGTGGCTGTTGTGTTTCAATGATGTGTTTCCTGAATCCTGATGGTTCTCTTGCTCCCAGCAAAGATCTGTCACCCTTTTCGAATGAATAACGGTCTTCTATTATGTTCTTGTTCTTATCGTAAGTGGCAATATCAATGATCTGTGCACTGAAGATATTGCGGATCTTTTCGCCAACGAGATCGTAAATGGATTGCATCTCCATTTGGGCTACCAAACCTTCCTGAACGCTGTTGATAACAGCAAGCTCTGAAGTTCGTTGTTCAGTTTCTTTTAGTAACCTGGTTGTCTCATCAAATAGGCGTGCATTTTCCAAAGCAACACTCATACTGTTGGCAAGTGTTGTCAGCAGGCTTACATCAGATTCGGTAAAGGCATTTTCATGATCTACATTTTGAAGACTAACATTTCCAGTTACTTTTTCACCAAGCACTAAGGGCACAAATACTGCTGATTTAGGGATTTCACCTTCGAGGTTTGCTTCTTCAGAAAACAGCCTGATATATTTTTCAAAGTCCTGATTAATTATCTCAGGTTTTTTTATTTCAATTAGATGCTGTGAGAAATTGTCCATTGGCCTCGGATCGATAACAAGTCTTTCTCCTTTTTCAATTGCATAATTGAAAATTTCTGCCCCGCTTTTATAATCAAAACTCCTGATAACGACTGATTGCGCATCAAACAAATCCCTGATCCGGTTCCCTACTAAAGTGTAAATTCCTTCCATATTCATTTGGGCAACCAGTCCTTCCTGCACACCATTAATTATTGCCAGTTCAGTATTCCGTTGCTCAGTTTCTTTCAACAGTCGCGTCGTTTCATCGAAGAGTCGTGCATTTTCCAAAGCCACACTCATGCTGTTGGCAAGTGTTCCTAAAAGATGAACATCGGAATCGCTAAAAGCATTTTCATGATCCATATTTTGCAAACTGATAAGGCCGGTTACCTCCCCGGATTTAATCATCGGTACAATCACAAGAGATTTTGCAAGTTCACCTGATACAACGACACTGCCTACTTCCTTACTTTTAGCTTCAATATCTTTATTCACTAAAACAGGCTTTTGCGTTTCAATCACTTTTTGACTGAAACCTATTGGCTTCATTGCCGGAATTATAGTTCTGTCACCTTTTTCATAAGCATACTTATCTTCTACCAGATTCGTTTTTTTGTCATAAGTGGAAATAAAAATCATTTGTGCATTAAAAATCTGCCTGATCTTTTCTCCCACCAATTCGTAGATCGCATTGATATCTAACTTGGCTGCCAATCCTTCCTGTACACTATTGATCACTGCAAGTTCTTCCACTCTTGCACTTAACTGACTGGTTCTTTCTTTGATTGTTTTTTCCAGCTCGCGATGCTTTTCTTCTAATTGGCGTGTCCGGTATTTGATGAATAAGTAAATCAGAAAAATTCCAACCAGAGCATAAAGTAAATAGGCCCACCAGGTAGCGTACCACGCTGGTAGTACGGTTAATGGAAAAACCGCTGCTTCACTGATCTTTCCGTAAATATTCTTTGCCCTTACATGAAAAGTATATTTTCCTGCCGAGAGGTTGGTATATTCTTTATAAGTGTTTTTATCCCAATCACTATATCCTTTTTCAAAGCCTTCCAGCCAGGTCTGGTATTGGGTTTTGTCTTCATTTTCATAAAAAGGAGTAGCATAATCAAATCGCAGCGAATTGTTTTTAAATTTTATTTCCACGGGTTTATTTTCTGTTCCCTCAAGTGGGTTTAGTGAATTTTTCCTGGAAGTAATTCCTGAAATTATTGTTTTATAAGGTTGATCAGCATTCACTTTTATTTTTGAATCATACCGGATCAATTGATCGTCAGCTAAAAACCATACAATATTATTATCATGAATGTCATAGTAATCTCCGCCTCCAACCATATTCATAATTGGCATTAATGAAGTAGAATCTATCCGGTATTTACCTGCAGATTCGGGAGTTGCAATGAGAAGTGATGAAACTGAATTTAAACTTTTGAAAGCCGCCAGGGTAATTTTGCCTTTACTATCTTCTCTTCCTGAAAAAAAATGTTTTCCTAATACAGAAGCTGTTTCAAAATGTTTTTTTGCCTCATTATATATCATAGTGGAGGAATCTGTAAGAAAATAAATTTGGTGATTGATCGAAAAAATGCGCGAATAAAATCCTGTCAATCCCTGCTCTTTTCCAAAAGTTTCTACTTTTGATTTTGAAACGTCCGGTTGTCCATTTTTATCAAAGAAAGGGGTAACACGAATCGCTTCGCCAGTTTGAGAGCCTGCCCAGGTGCGGCCGTTCTCATCTTCAGCAATACCAAAAATATTAGGAGGTGTTTTTGGAAAATATCCCAGATATTTCCATCCGGTTGCTTTGCTATGATCACGAGCGAAAAGTGTTAATCCAAAAGTGGTGGCTCCATAAAGCAAATCCGGGTATTTTTTTGAAATAAATAAATGAGATAATTTTAAACTATCATTTACAGAAGGCTGCACCAGCGCTACTTTACCGTCTTTTACCATGTAAAGACCGGCTGCCGGAATCAATAAAGTATTTCCATCGGCAATTACAGTAAATATTTGATCACGTGGAACCTGATTCACCATCTGAAAATTATCAGCAGCCGGATTATAACGAAGCAAACCATTATTGGAACCGACATATAAACTTCCATCCGGAAGCCGTGCCATAGATAAAGGAGCAGCAGAAATACCGGATTGGGAATTAAACGTTGTAAAGGGTGAATTGATATCTACTTTAGAAATTCCATTGTCTGTGGCAAGCCATAATGCACCTCTTTTGCCTGTCACAAAATCGTAAACAATATCGCTTGCAAGCCCGGTATTTTTATTGATTATTTGTTTGATTTTGCCTTGCGGATCAATTATAACTACGCCACGACCAAGAATGGACAAGGCATAATTTCCATTGATCTGAATGCCTCTATATACGAGTGTATTCTTAATTAAACTATCAATGGGTGAGGGGAAAGCCTTAAAGCTTTTGCCATCAAAAATATACAACCCACGGGTAAAAGTCGCTATCAGATATTGATGTGAAGCAGAATCATTGCTTTCATTATACGGCAACATAACCTGCATTCTTTCTTTTCCTAAAAACTCACTGTTCGGAATTAATACAAGTGAATCATTGATCATTTTAAAAAGGCCTTTGCCTTGTTGATGGATATATAAAACTCCATCAAGATAGAAGCTGTACATAAAGTGCGTAACAGGATCCCAGGTTTTTGTAATCCATTTGTTGCCGCTTTTAGTGAGCCGAAATAATCTTTCACGGGTTTGAAAATAGATATCCTTTCCAGCTACTTGTATAGACCACACATCAGTAAAATCCTGCTTGTTTTTAGGAACATATTTTGAAAGAGAAAACTCAGCGGTTTTGCCAAGACTGTCAGGACCGAGATAGCCAAAATTATTTGAACCTCCATAATAAATAATTCCATTTGCATCTTTTTTGAAGCATCTGTTTATTAAACCTTTTCCGAGGGCACTGATCTTGATCCAATGCACTCCATCATATTGTAGAATGTCGCTTCCCGCAGTCGGATTTCCGAAATACATAAGACCGTCATTACCCTGGATAACGCTCCAGTTGGTATTCAATCCATCATACAACTGTGGCGAATAATTTTTTACAAAGGGCAAGCCTTTTTCATTTCCCGGCTGACCGAAAACCGGGACTAATATGCAAAGAAAGAAAATGGTAAAAATCCCTTTACTATAAAATACTTTGGTAAAAGCAATCAGATTCCGGTTCATATATTTTTGTTGAACGGTGATGAATTCTTAAAAATTCAGAGGCTAAGGCAATAATTTTTTACAGAGTATCGGTGGAAGAAAACTGAGAATCGGGAGTAAATGTAATATAAACTTTCTAGAATAAAAACACAGTCATTATAGATTTACAAAGCCGGTAATTTCTAAAACAAAAAGCTTCCGCAGTTTTTGCAGAAGCTTAAGTAATTTATCCTGGGGGTTTATGGTTTCAGGAAAAATTGTTGCCATTTAAGGCTTTGTTTTCATTGGGATAATTATTTTTTCATTTGATATTGGCATCAAAAAAAATTAGAAGTTGACTGATATCGGATTATTGGTTTTTCCCGGATTAGAGGAATATTTATTTTTCAATGGATTTGGATTTCTGATTAATGTTTGTTGAACATCAATCAACTTCTGGAGCAAAGATAGAGCGGGCCGGTATGGTTGGCAAGAGCAGGATTGCTCTTTTTTACTATTAATAAATTTACCGTCAGGATCGTATAATAACGGGATTAGCAGCAGCTAAATTACTTTTCAATAAAACGTATAAATACTACTTTTGATTGGATTATTAGGTTAATATAACAGATTTATTAACCGATTATTCCTTATTGCTACCTTTTCCCATACATTCTTCACACCTGTAATAACATTCCTTTCAACTTTTTATTCCAGCCCATCTAAGGTTTTCTATCCTATTTTTGTTCGCTAAAAAAAATCTAACGAAAATTCTTTTATGGTAAACAGAAGAGTATTAACGCTCGATGAATTCACCATTCGTGAAATGCGTGCTTTTCCAAAGGCAACGGGTGAACTGGCCGGACTTCTAAGAGATATCGGACTGGCAGCAAAAAGGGTAAATGTAGAAGTAAATAAGGCAGGATTGGTGGATATTCTCGGTGAAACCGGAAATGTAAATGTCCAGGGAGAAGAAGTGAAACTACTGGACGAATTTGCAAATGATCAGTTTACCCGCGTTTTACGCCATGGAATCAGTTGTGCCGGAATTGCCAGTGAAGAATTAGACGATTTTGTCATTTTCGACAATGAGATCAGCAGAAATTCAAAGTACATCTGCATGTACGACCCTTTGGATGGAAGCAGTAATATTGATGTAAATGTTTCTATCGGAACAATTTTCAGCGTGTATAGAAGAGTAACAGAAATAGGAGAACCTGTTAGCAAAAAAGATTTTTTGCAAGCCGGCAATCGCCAGGTAGCGGCCGGTTACATCATTTATGGCTCATCTACCATTTTGGTATATGCTACCAAAAGAGGCGTGAATGGATTTACATTAGATCAATCTATTGGAGAGTTTTGCCTGAGCCATCCTGATATAAAATGCCCGGAAAACGGGAAAATGTATTCTGTAAATCATGGAAATTATTTAAGTTTTTCTGAAGAAATAAAAAAATATATTGAATGCTGCCAGAAAAAAAATAAAACGAATGGCGGACCTTATACACAAAGATATATCGGCAGCATGGTGAGCGACGTTCATCGTAATTTAATACGCGGAGGAATATTTTTATATCCGGGAACAAAAGAAAAACCTAATGGCAAATTGCGTTTACTGTATGAGTGCAATCCTTTGGCTTATATGATCGAGATCGCCGGTGGAAAAGCCACTGACGGCACACAAAGAATCCTGGAAAAAGTACCTACAGAATTACATGAACGAACGCCTTTTTTTATCGGAAGCTTGAAAATGATGGAAGAGCTTGAAGGATATTTGTCAAAAGTTGAAGGTTCGAAGGTTGAAAGTTGAATTCTTCAATTCGAGTAATTCGTGTTCAAAATTCGTGTTTAAAAATTAGCATTTTAAAAAATTAGTGTTCAAAAAATTGCGCAATCAAAATAAAAATGAAAACAATTATCTCAGTAAAAGATCTCAAAAAAAATTATGGCAAATTCGAAGCCGTAAAGGGAATTTCTTTTGATGTTTACGAAGGAGAAATATTTGGGCTGCTTGGGCCAAACGGCGCAGGCAAATCAACTACTTTAGAAATCATAGAAACGCTTCGCGATAAAACTTCCGGAAAGATCATTGTAGATGGATTAGACCTGGATCATGATGCTTCTCAAATAAAAAAAATTATCGGTGTACAGTTGCAAACTTCAGGTTTTTATCCCGGCTTGAATTTATTGGAACTGATTGATCTTTTCTGTGGTTTGTATAATACAAAAACAGATTCTGCCAAATTACTTGAAATGGTAAATCTGAAAGACAAAGCAAAAAATAAATACAAAGAAATGAGTGGTGGACAAAAACAAAGGTTTTCCATTGCTACTACATTGATCAACAAACCGAAAATTATTTTTCTCGACGAACCTACAACAGGCCTTGATCCGCAGGCGCGGCGCAATTTATGGGAATTAATTCAACGAATCAGAAAGGAAGGAACCACAGTGATTATTACGACACATTATATGGATGAAGCAGAATATTTATGTGACCGGGTTGCTATCATGGATGAAGGAAAGATTATTGCTTTGGAATCTCCTGATAAATTAATTGATGATTTGGTCGCTTCAGGATTTGAAAGACCAAAAGAAACAAAATCAGCCAATCTTGAGGATGTATTTATTAACTTAACGGGAAAAGATTTCAGGGAGGATTAAGCTATATTTGCCCGCTAAATTTTTAAAACTATAATTTAAATAAATTCTATGAAAGCGATTTTTCTTGTGTGTCTTTTTCCTTTGTCGGTTTCTTTTGCTCAAACAAAAAAAACTGTTTCAAAACCAAAGCCAAAAGCAACTGCTGTAAAACTGGCAGCAGCCATGACCTCCACAGATAGCCTCAGTTATTCGATTGGCGTGCAGGTAGCTGAATATTATAAAGCCCAGGGGGTGGAAAATGTAAATACTGATTATGTAAAAAAAGCATTTAATGACGTATATAACAATAAAACTTTAACCATTTCAGAAGACGATTGCAGTATGACGATACAACAAAAATTACAGCAATTTCTTGCCAATAAAGTAGGAGCCGTAAAAGAAGAAGGTCAAAAATTTTTAGAAGAAAATAAAAAACGCCCCGGAGTGATCACGCTTCCTGATGGATTGCAATATGAAATTATTACCAAAGGCACGGGACCGATTCCCACAGCAAAAGATACTGTTGTGGCCAATTATCTCGGCACTTTGATCAACGGGCAGGAATTTGATAATTCTTACAAAAGAGGCGAACCAATTACGATTCCTGTTTCCGGCGTTATCCGAGGCTGGACTGAGGCTTTGGAAATGATGCCCGTTGGCAGTAAATGGAAGTTATTTATTCCTTCTGATCTCGGATACGGAGACAGGGGCGCAGGTGGCGGCGCTATTCCCGGAGGAGCGGCTCTTATTTTCGAAATTGAATTATTAAAAATCGCGAATCACTAA
>Ga0134128_10005298_pt1 | contig 15626 bp, 14 predicted proteins | sample KB31754_FD_96462 | JGI IMG/M metagenome (GOLD analysis project Ga0134128, IMG submission 96462) | Terrestrial soil microbial communities with excess Nitrogen fertilizer from Kellogg Biological Station, Michigan, USA - KB3-175-4 | ecosystem: Environmental > Terrestrial > Soil > Unclassified ...
GGGGTGGATGCCTATCCGGGGTCGCTGACCTACCTGCACGCGGTCAAGAAGGCCGGGTTGCGCCGGGCGGTCGTGTCGGCGAGTACCAACTGCAAGCAGGTGCTGGAGGCCGCCGGGATCGCGGACCTGTTCCAGGCGCGGATCGACGGCATCGTGACCCAGCGGGATCATCTGCACGGCAAGCCCGCGCCGGACACGTTCCTGGCCGGGGCGAAGGCGCTCGGGCTCGCCCCTAAGAACGCCGTGGTGTTCGAGGACGCACTCGCTGGAGTCGCCGCCGGGCGGGCCGGTGATTTCGGCTTCGTTGTCGGGGTAGATCGGGTTGGTCAGGCCGACGCCCTGCGCGAGCACGGCGCCGACGTCGTGGTTACCGACCTAGCGGATCTACTTAATGATTAAGCAGAGCAGCTTTACCGTCGAGCCCTGGAGCCTGCGCGAGACCGCGCTGGACGTGGACATGCTCGCGCAGACCGAGTCGGTGTTCGCCCTGTCCAACGGCCACATCGGCTGGCGGGCCAACCTGGATGAGGGCGAGCCGCACGGCCTGCCCGGCAGCTACCTCAACGGGGTCTACGAGCTGCGGCCGCTGCCGTACGCCGAGGTCTCCTACGGGCTGCCGGAATCCGGCCAGACGGTCATCAACATCACCAACGGCAAGCTGATCCGGCTGTTCGTCGACGACGAGCCGTTCGACGTCCGGTACGGCGAGCTGCGCTCGCACGAGCGGGTGCTCGACTTCCGGGCGGGCGTGCTGAGGCGCACCGCCGAATGGGAGTCTCCGGCCGGCCGGGCGGTCAAGGTCACGTCCTGCCGGCTGGTCTCGTTCACCCAGCGCGCGGTGGCCGCGATCAGCTACGAGGTGACGGCACTCGACGCGCCGGTCCGGGTCGCGGTCCAGTCCGAGCTGCTCGCCAACGAGTCGCTGCCGCACATCGTCGGTGACCCGAGAGCCGCGGCCGCACTCGAGAAGCCGCTCGAGGTCGAGCACTTCAACGCGACCGACAACGCGGTCGTGCTCGTGCACAAGACCAGGCGCAGCGGGCTGCGCATCGGCGCCGCGATGGACCATTACATCGAAGGGCCGACCGGCGTGCTCACCGAGGCCAAGGCCTTCGAAGACGGCGGCCTGGTCAGCGCGGCCACCCCGCTCAAGCCCGGGGAGACGCTGCGCATCATCAAGTTCGTCGCCTACGGCTGGTCGGCCGGGCGGTCGCTGCCGGCGGTCAGGGGCCAGGTCTGGGCGGCTCTGTCCGGTGCGCGGCAAACCACCTGGGAGGGCCTGCAGTCCGACCAGCGGGCGTTCCTCGATGACTTCTGGAACCGGGCTGACGTGGAGGTCGACGGCGACGCCGAGGTGCAGCAGGCGGTGCGGTTCGCGCTTTTCCACGTCATGCAGTCCGGGGCGCGCGGTGAGCGGCGCCCGATCGCGGCCAAGGGCCTGACCGGGCCCGGGTACGACGGCCACGCGTTCTGGGACACAGAGACGTTCGTGCTGCCGTTGCTCAACGTCACCGCGCCGGAGGCGGCGGCCAGCGCGCTGCGCTGGCGGCACAGCACGCTGCCCATGGCCAGGGAGCGGGCGGCGCAGCTCGGGCTGGCCGGGGCCGCGTTTCCGTGGCGCACGATCGCGGGCCAGGAGTGCTCGGGGTACTGGCCGGCCGGCCTGGCCGCGTTCCACGTCAACGCCGACATAGCCGACGCGGTCGTGCGGTACGTCGCTTTCACCGGCGACGACGCGTTCGAGGCCGGCCCGGGGCTCGACCTGCTGACCGAGACGGCCCGGCTGTGGCGGTCGCTCGGGCACCACGACGCCCGGGGAAGCTTCCATATCGACGGGGTGACCGGCCCGGACGAGTACAGCGCGATCGCCGACGACAACGTCTACACGAACCTGATGGCCAAGCGGAACATGACCGCGGCCGCCGATGCCGCCGACCGGCATACGGACCGGGCCAGGGAGCTCGGCATCGACGCCGAGGAGACGGCCAGCTGGCGGGACGCGGCCAAGGACATGTACCTGCCGTTCGACGACATGCTGGGCGTGCATCCGCAAGCCGAGCGGTTCACCCGGCACCAGGAGTGGGACTTCGCCGCCACCAAGCCCGAGCAGTACCCGCTGCTGCTGAACTTCACCTACTTCGACCTGTATCGCAAGCAGGTGGTCAAGCAGGCCGATCTGGTGCTCGCCATGTTCCTGTGCGGAGGTGAGTTCACTCCCGAGCAGAAGGCGCGGAACTTCGAGTACTACGAGCCGATCACCGTGCGCGACTCCTCGCTGTCGGCGTCCACCCAGGCGATCATCGCGGCCGAGGTCGGTCACCTTGACCTGGCCTATGACTACCTGGGAGAAGCCGCGCTGATGGACCTGCACGACCTAGAGCACAACACCCGCGATGGCGTCCACATGGCCTCGCTAGCCGGCGCCTGGCTAGCGCTGGTCTGCGGCTTCGGCGGCCTCCGGCACGAGGACGGCCGGCTCTGCTTCGCGCCGCAATTGCCGCACGGGCTGGCCAAGCTGACGTTCCGCGTGCTGATCAAGGGCAGCAGGCTCTGCGTTCAGATCTCCCGCGACTCGGCTCGGTACGAGCTGACCAGCGGGGACCCGGTCACCATTTACCACCACGGCGAAACCGTCAAGGTCGACTCCGGCCAGCCCGAGGAGCGCCCGATCCCGCCGGTCAAGCCGAGGCGTCGGCCTAAGCAGCCGGCGGGCCGGGAACCGGTCAGGCGCTTTACGGCTGCTGGAAGTCTGGCGTCGTCCAGATCTTTTCCTTCAGGTACTTCCTGACGAACGCGATGTACTGCTGGGCGGGCTGGGTGTGCCACCGGCCCGCGAACCAGCGGCCGACGCAGCCCCAGGCGTCGCCGGCCTTGTAGCCGTGCCCGACCGTGTTCAGCCAGGTCTCGTAGCCGTCGAAACAGGTACGCCAGATGCCGTAGGCCAGGTCGGCGTTCATCGCGGTAGATTTCATGATCCCGGGCCAGCTCGACCGCTCGAACGGGTACCGGTTCTGCAGGATGCCCCAGCTCTGCGGGCACTGCCCGGCCTTGCCGTCCACCCCGGGACCGTGACCGGGCGGGCAGCCGTTGGTCTCCCAGACGCCCTTGGTGGTCTGCCGCCACCAGCTCTCGACCGCCGCCTGGGCGAACACGATGTTCTGGTTGATGCCCCACTTGCAGGCGGCCCAGCGCAGGATCTGCGCCGTGGTGCCGGTGAAGTTGCCGTTGACCCGGGGCGCGATCAGCTTGTTGGCCTGCGGTTTGTCGCCGCTGAAGAAGTTATTGCTGATGTGCTGGCCCCTAGTGTGGTTGAACTTGCGGTTGACGCCCTTGTTCTCCTTGATCGGGCGGGACCGCACCCACTTGGCGCACTGCGCGCCGGACGGCAGTTTCTTGCCCGGCGGAATCGTATTGAAGAACTTCGGTCCGATCGGCTTGAGTGCGTGAGAGGGGGCGGCCTGCGCCCCGGTCGTCGTCGCCAGCATTAGGCCGACCGCTATTGCCGCAGATATCCGGACGAGTCGCATGGGCGACAATGCTATTGGCTCGCAGCTCGCTTATCTGATCAAAGCGATGAACTCCGGGCTCAGGCTGATGAGCATCAGCAAGGCCACCACAATGCTGGCGATCTTGACCGGCAGGCGTCGCCTCACGAGCGTCGGGGTCGGCAGGCCTTCGGCCGCGAACTGCCACCGCTCGACCTCGGCCTGGCAGTGCCCGCAGCCCGCCAGATGGTCCAGATCGCTGACAGGCAGGTCGTTGGCCGCGGAGAGCAGATCCTCAAGCTCTAGGTGAGTCATTAGCGCCAGGTTATCCCGCTACGGCTCCGAAGTCAGCAAAGCCGGAGGGGTCATGCCGGCCGATGCTCGCGTGCTCGAACATGCCCCAGCCCTCCTCGCCGTCCAGCACGGCGCGGGCCAGGTGGTCGATCACCCCGTAAGGAACCCGGCCGGTCACGGCCGGGTCGGTCAGGTCGTAGAGGTGAGCGGCGGACCAGTCCGGGCCCATCCAGCGGCCGTGTGACCAGTCCGGGTCGCCGTTGTAGCCAGCGCCGACGTGCAGCGGGATCGAGGTCAGCGTCTCTACTTCCAGCTTGACCGGCTGTCCCAACTGGTCGGTCAGAGCCAGCGTCGCCGACTGCGGATGGCGGGTGCCAGGCTTGTAGCTGATCTCGATCCTCGGCCAGCCAAGCTGCTCGATCCGGCCGTCCGGCCAGACCCGCTTGGCCGTGTTCAGCGTCCGGTAGCCGTCCGGGTTCTCCTGGAGAATCAGGATCAGCGAGCACGACTCGAAGCGCAGCGGCATGTACACCCACCAGAACCCGAAGTCGGGGTCATCCGATGGCCGTCCGGCCGGCTCGGACTCGCCGACGGGCCTGATGCCCCAGGACCGGTCCCTGGCCCCTGACCATTTGTCGTCGCTCACCGTGTAGCTGCGGCCGCCGACCCGGAGGTCGCCGTTCCAGGCCCCGAGTTGAGAGAACCGGGACGCGTCGAGCACCGGGCGGTTGTTGCCGCCGAGCAGCAGATGCGGGTCCTCCTGGACGGCGTCGAACGAGCCCGTCCAGCGCAGGTCGAAGTCCAGGCTGCCGTCAGGGGATGCGCACTGCAACCGGAGCTTGGACAGCGGCTCGACGACGTCGATCTGGTAGCCGCCGACCTTCTGGTCCAGGCTGCGTTCGGCGAGCGCATCGGAGAACTTGGTGCTGTAGATGCGCGTCCCCACCCGTACGGCGGCGTAGGCGTCGATGACGCCCAGGTTCGGGTACACGCCGAGCCCGGTGACCAGGAAGATCTCCCCGGAGCGATCATGGGCGTTCAGGTAGCAGCGGTCATAGAAGTTGCGGTCGCTGTGGGTGACCCGGTTCATCGGCAGCGCGGCTTGGTGGATCGGATACTCGTCGAGCGCGATTGGCACTATTTCTTTCCCGTCGGTTGGGGTTGTCGCGTCGGAAGGGTTTCAATCCCATCTGTAGGTGCCGTCGAGCATCTTTTCCAGGCTCGGCCGGTGCAGGACGTAGTCGTCGATCTCGTCGGGTACTTGGTCTTCGCCGAAATGAATCATCCGGCGCTTGATCCTGGCCATCACTATGGCGTGCCGCAGCGCGGCGTAGGTGAGGTAGAAGTCCATGTCGCGGGGCTGGTAGCCGGAGAACTCGGCGTAGGCGGCCTCGACTTCCGAGCGCTTCAGGAAATCCGGGATGCCGGGGTGCTCGAAGAACTCGGCGATGTCCTGGAAAAATCGGTGCAGGAAGATAAACCAGCTGAGATCGATCTCGCGCGGCCCGAATCCGGCCATCTCCCAGTCGAGCACCGCGGCCGGGGTGAACTCGTCGTAGATGATGTTGCCGATCCGCGCGTCTCCCCAGGACAGCACGTCAGGGCCGGGGTCCGCGGGCCAGTGTTCCTCCAGCCAGGCGAAGCTGCGCTCGATGATCGGGATCGTGAAGCCGTCATCGAGCAGGCCCCACTGGTAGTACCGGCGCTGGCCTTCTACGTGCGCACGGAGTGCGTCACCCGCCGGGACCAGCCAGCCGAAGGCGGTCGCCGGGTTCTCGATCGCGTGCAGTTGGGCCAGGATCGCGACACTGTCGCGCTGCAGGTCGGCGCGCTGCCCGGGGGTCGAGTCGTACAACCAGCCGCCGAAGACGTAGGGCGGGTTGTCCAGGGGCACGCGTCCGGCTACCTGATCCATCACGAAGAACGGGGTGCCGAGCGGGCCGCCGCCCGGTTCGTTCCAGCGCAGCCTGGGGACGGGGATCGAACTGTGCTGGGCCACCGCACTGATCAGGTCATACTGGCCGGGCAGGTCGTAGGTGGGGAACACGGGAACCGCGCCCGCTTCAGGTGCCATCCGAGCTACAAACGAGCCCTCGCAATGCGTTTCTCCTGAAAGGCCTTGATCTTTTGAAGTCCACCGCGCTTCGAACAGGACCGAAGTACTGGAGAGCCCGCCGAATTCCGGCATCCGCACACCGCTTATCTGCGGCTCCGTGCCGAGGTGACCGGCCAGCCAGGTGCCGAGCGCGGCGGCCATTGTCTCCGGGTCGCGCTCGCTGACCGTCATCTTGACCTTCTCGCCGGGTGCGCGGTCTTCCGGAGCGGTCATGCGGCCTCCCTGAGGTGAACCCTGGCCAGAAAGTGGAACAGGTTCTAGCGGACGTTATCGAGTCGCTGATGCGCGGTCAATGCCCCGATTCCGGGCATGTCAGACTGGGGACCGTGACGGGTGAGAACGAGGCGGAGATCGGCGAGGTCAACGCGTTCTGGCAGGGGCTGGGGCTGCCGGGGCTAGTCGACGTCCATGTCCACTTCATGCCGCCGAACGTCCAGGCCAAGGTCTGGGACTACTTCGACCAGGCGGGTGAGGGGCGGGCCTGGCCGATCGTGTACCGGCTGGCCGAAGGCGACCTGGTGGGGCTGCTGCGAGCCTTCGGGCTGCGGCGGTTCGGCGCGCTGGCCTATCCGCACAAGCCGGACATGGCGGAGTGGCTGAACACCTGGTCGGTCGAGTTCGCGGCGCGGACGCCAGATGCGCTGCAGAGCGCGACGTTCTTCCCCGAGCCTTCGGCTGGCCGGTATGTGGCCGAGGCGATCGAGGCGGGGGCGCGGCTGTTCAAGGCGCATGTGCAGGTCGGGGGATACGACCCGCGCGATCCGCTGCTCGAGCCGGTGTGGGGGGCGCTCGCGGAATCCGGGGTGCCGCTGATCATCCACTGCGGATCGGGGCCGATGCCCGGGGCTTTTACTGGGCCAGGTCCGATCTCTGAGGTACTGGCGCGGCATCCGGGGCTGACGCTGATCGTGGCGCACATGGGGGCGCCGGAGTTCGGCGAGTTTCTTGATCTGGTCTCCCGGTACCCGCGGGTGCATCTGGACACCACGATGGTGTTCACGGACTTCTGGGATGACATCGCCCTGTTCCCGGCGGAGATGATGCCTGCGCTGGCGGACCTGGGGGACCGGATCCTGCTGGGGAGCGACTTTCCCTCGATTCCGTATCCCTATGTGACGCAGTTGCGCGGGCTGGCGAAGCTCGATCTAGGGGACGAATGGCTGCGGGCGGTGTGTTGGGAGAACCCTGTGCGGCTGCTTGGGCTGTGAGTCGGGCTTAGATTTGGGCCCGTGCTTAGATTGCACCGTGCTTGATCAGGAAATTGGAAGCTGGCTCGATGAGCTCGCGTCGGCGGCTCCGGCGCCTGGCGGCGGTGCGGCGGCGGCCATGGTGGCGGCGGTTGGTGCGGGGCTCATCGAGATGGTGTGCAATCTGACCATCGGCAAGCCCCGGTACGCCGAGCATGAGGAAGCCATGCGGGCCGCCCTGATCACGGCGACCGAGTTGCGGTTGTCGGCCGGGCAGCTGGCCGCGGCGGACGCGGCGGCGTTCGGGGCGGTGTCGCAGGCGTACCGGCTGCCTAAGGAATCGGCGCAGGAGAAGGCGGCGCGGGCCGGGGCTATTCAGGGCGCCTTGATCGAGGCGGCGGACGTGCCGCTGCGGGTCGCGGCGGTTGCGGCCGAGGTGATCGGGCTTTCCGACCGGATCCTGGCCGGGGCGAACGTGAACGTGATCTCTGACGTGGCGGTCGCGGCGTCGGCTGGGCGGGCGGCGCTGGACTCGGCCGTGATCAACGTGGAGATCAATCTGGCCGCGATGAGCGATGCCTCCGCTCGAGCCGCTCTGCGGGGAGACCTTGACCGGCTGGCTCCGGCATCGGCGGTGGCCGATCGAGTCGTGGCGGCGGTCCGGCACCGTATTGGCGGATCTGAATGACGCGGCTGATCGACGGGCGGGCCATCGCGGGGGAGATCGCCGACGAGGTTCGCGCGATCGCGGCTCGCGCCGCCCGGCCGCCTCGGCTGGCGGTGGTGCTGCCATCTGATGATGAGGCGGCCGCGTGGTACGTGCGGTCGATTCAGCGGACGGCCGGCAAGGTAGGGATTGGCTGCCAGGTCGATGAGCTGTTTTCCGAGGGCGCGTCCGCGATCGCGCGGCGGCTTGATGTCCTGTCGGGCGATCCGGATGTGGACGGGATTATCTGCCAGACGCCGTTGCCTGATGGGCTGCGACTGGCTGAGGTTGGCTCGCATATCGCGCCCGGCAAGGACGTGGACGGTGCCAATCCGGTCAGCCTCGGGCGGCTGGCGGCGGGTCTGCGGGCTTTTGCGCCCGCTACGGCGGCCGCCGTGCTGGAGATCCTGCAGCGGGAGCAGGTGCGGCTTACCGGGGCGCGGGCCGTGGTGGTCGGGCGCTCGATTGTGGTAGGCAAGCCGGCCGCGTTGCTGCTGCTTGCGCAGGACGCGACCGTGACCGTGTGTCATTCGCGGACGGCTGACCTGGCTTCGGTGTGTGCTGGTGCCGACGTACTGGTGGCCGCGGTCGGGCGGGCCGGGTTTATCGGGGCCTCGTTCATTAAGCCCGGGGCCGTCGTGATTGACGTGGGCACCAATCCGGTCGACGACGGCGGGTTCGTCGGGGACGTGGTGGCGGATGAGGCCGGGGCGGCTTCGGCGCTGACGCCGGTGCCCGGCGGGGTCGGGCCGGTGACGACGATGATGCTGATGTTGCATACCGCGCGGGCTGCTACCGGGTGATCGCCGAGGTGGCCGCACGGCTCAGAGTCGCTGGGTGCGTGTTCGCGGAGGACGAGGCGCGAGTGCTGATCTCGGCGGCTCGTGGTGCGGCCGAGCTCGAGGAGATGGTCCAGCGGCGGGTCGACGGGCTGCCGCTTGAGCAGGTGGTGGGATTCGCGGAGTTCTGCGGGCTGCGGGTGCAGGTGGATCCCTGGGTGTTCGTGCCCCGGCGGCGCAGCGAGTTCCTGGTGTGGCAAGCGGTGGGGGTGACGCCCCGGCGCGGGATCGCCGTTGACCTGTGCTGCGGTTCTGGGGCGCTGGGGCTGGCACTGGCCGCGTCGGTGGAACTGGGGGAGTTGCACCTCACCGACGTCGATCCGGCGGCGGTGAGGTGCGCTTCGCGCAATGTGGCTGCGGCCGGTGCTGGCGTTGGCGCTCGCGTGTATCTCGGGGACTTGTACGAGCCGTTGCCCGCGTCCCTGCGCGGACGGGTCGATGTGTTGCTGGCGAACGTGCCTTACGTGCCGACGGATGAGGTGCCGTTGCTGCCGGCCGAGGCTCGGTTGCATGAGGCTGAGGTGGCGCTGGATGGCGGCGCCGATGGGCTCGACGTGCTGCGTCGGGCGGCGGACGGTGCGTCTGAGTGGCTAGTGCCCGGCGGCCACTTGCTTATCGAGACCAGCGAGCGGCAGGCGGCCGGCGCCGAGGCAGCGTTTGCCTCGGCGGGGCTGCGTCCGCAGGTCGTTAGCTCGGAGGAGCTGGGAGCCACGGTGGTGATGGGTGCCTCTCCTGCTTAGCTGCTGATCTTGACCGTGGTGGTGCCGCTGAAGTAGTCGGTCGCCGAGGCGGTCGCGGTGTAGGTGCCTGGCTTGGCGCCCTTGGCGAACGTGAAGCTGACCGTGCCCTTCTTGCTGGTGGTCAGCGTCTTGCCGGCGATCTTGACCTTGGCGCCCGCGACCGGGTCGCCGGCGTCATTGACCGTGAACGTGACCTTGTTCGAGTGCGTGTTCGTGATCTTGCCGGGCTTGGCGCTGATCGACAGGCTGGCTTCGGACTGGGTGACGAAGACGGTCGGCTTGGTCTGCTTGGCTGACAGGCACTCCAGGCCGACGTCTAGGCGGCCGGAGTTGCCGCTGGTCAGCGCAAGATGGGTGTTACCGTCCTGGTCACAGGGCACGGGCACCGACCTCGCCGGGCCGAATCGGTTGTCGGCCTTGTTGGTCCGCATGACGATGACCCGGTTCTGCTGCTCGTTGTACCAGGCCAGCCAAAGCCGGCCATCAGGACCGTCCGACATGGCCAGGCCGAGTGCCAGTTTCGTGTGCGGCACGGTGATCGCCTTCTTCGCGCCGGCCTTCCACAAAAGGTAGGTGGGGCAGTTGGCCTTGTTCTTGCAATAGGCGAGGTAGACGCCGCCGCCATGAGCGTTCGGACTGGCCATCGGCACCCGCTGCGGCCGGATCTGGTAGGTCGACATCACGGTGCCAGTCAGTGGTGCCTTGAGCGGTGCTCCGTTGGCGGTCAGGTCTTTGACGTAGACGCCGTCTTTAGCGGCGTTCTTGGAAAAGAACCGGTAGAAAGCCAGGTAGTAATGGCCGTTGCCGGCCGTGTTGTTCGCCATGGCCACCGCGTCGCCGTGGGACAAGGTGAGCGTGATCCCGCTGTCTTTGCCGGTGGCCGGGATCGTAGGGGAGATGCCGATCCGGTATTCCACGCCTGGGCCGCCGAACCAGCCAGCGGCCAGCTGGCCTGATTTGTTCTCGGCCGCGTCGCCGAAGCCGACATTGGAGAACACGCAGTTATTCGACAGCGACCAGCTCTGCACGTGCCATTGCGGGCTGGCCGGCGTGGCTCCGACCGCGCAGCCCGCCGACAGCCCGCCTGAGCTGCCTTTCTGACCGGAGAAGATGAGCAGTGGTGACTTGCCGTTCGACACCAGCGTCGGCTGGGCGATCACGCCCGACCAGCCCTTGGTGATCGTGGACGGCTTGCCGACCTTGCCGGTGGCGGAGACCATAGCCAGCCGGTACTGATGGGTAGTGGCCGCGGCCCAGACGACCCAGCCCCGATGATCAGGGCCGAGCCAGAGCTCAGGCGGTGCGCTCTGCGACAGGCCCAGCTCGGTCCAGTGGCCTAGCCCTGGGGCGGACGACCGGTGGGTGCCGGCCTGGCTGACCGCGGCGGGGCCGGCGACCGTGCCCGCGAACATCAGGCAGCCGGTCGCGGCTGCGGTGGCGAGGCGGCGAGAAAGCGACGGACGGCTCATCGGCATGCCCTTCGAAGGCCAGCGGCGTGGCTCGATTGTTGCCCAGATCGGGGGCTCTGCGCTAGCGATCCTGGTTAGTCCTTTGTCGGTCAGTAACGCCCAGAGGGGGTCGGATCGCTCTAGTAAGTGTTCGAATGATCGCCTCAGGAAGCCGAGGCCTCACCGAAGGAGACTCATGCGCTCATCCCGAGTGTCAGTGCTAGCGCGATTCGGCTCGGCCGCCGCGGTAGCGGGCCTGGCCCTGGCCGGCGCGCTGGCGCCGGCTACGGCCAGCGCAGCCGTTCGCCATCATCACCCGCATCACAAGATCGCGACGCACCTGTTCGTCCGGTCGCACGCGGTCAAGGGCACCGGCCACAAGTCGGACAACATTGTCGGCCTGCTGCTGGCGGCCCGGCACCGGATCGTTGGCAAGACCATCGTTCTGGAGAGCCGGACCCACAAGACGAAGTTCGCCGTCGTGGCCACCGCCAAGACCGACAAGAACGGCCTGGTGAAGTTCACGGTCACGCCCACCACGAGGACCGCGTATGTGCTGGTCTTCAAGGGCACGGCTAACTTCCGGCACAGCCGCAGTGCCGTCATCGTGCTGAAGGCGCCGAAGGCCTAAGCAGTCGCGGAAGGTCGCAGGCCGGCGGGATCGCAGACTGCCTTACTCTCCTAAGGCGGCCCGCGCAGACCCGTCGGCATGCGACCCTAGCAGGCGCGATGGTGACATGGACTGACGACTTGGGTGGCGCGCTAGCCCGCGCCCAGTCGGGTGAAGAAGCGGGTTTCCTGGAGTTGTGGCAGCAACTCCAGCCTCGGCTGCTGCGCTACCTGCGCGTCCTGAACTGCACTGACGCCGACGATGTCGCCAGCGAGACCTGGCTGCAGGTAGTGCGCGACCTGCCCAAGTTTCAGGGCGGCGACGAGGATTTCAGGCGCTGGCTGTTCACCGTCGGACGGCACCGGGCGATCGACGACGCCAGGGCGCGCAAGCGCCGGCCGACCGTTCCGATGCCCGAGACCATATCCGCTCTAGCCGATGATGACTTGGTCGAGGATCAGGTGCTCCACTCGTTGTCGGTACGCAAGGCGGTCAGATTGCTGGCCGCACTACCCGTAGAGCAGGCCGAAGCGGTCGCGCTCCGGGTGCTGGCTGGCCTGGATACGTCGGCGGTGGCCGGCATCCTCGGCAAATCCCCTGGCGCCGTGCGAGTGGCGCTGCACCGGGGACTGCGGACCCTGGCCGACGATCCTAATGTTCAGGCCCTTGCGAGTCCGAGGAGGTGGACCTTTGATAAGGGATCCACTCGATGACCTCGGGACTTCGGAGTTTGAGGCACAGCACCCTGGACTGGGTCAGCTGTTCAGTGATTTGACCAGCCCGCCCGTCGATAGCGAGCACGCCGGTGAGCAGGCGGCGCTGTCGATGTTTAGGGCAGTGCGGGCCGAGCAGACTGCGGCTGTTCAGACGGCGACGGCCCAGGCTGCGACGGCCCAGGCTGCGACGCAGGTCAATGCCGGGGCGGCGACCGCCGCTCCGACACAGGTACTCGGGTCGGCAACCGGCAAGCCGACCCGGCGTCCGGCTGGATCTCGTCGACGCTCGGCTGGCTCAGCGCCGCGCCGGCCAGCGTCGGCCGCCTCGGCTCGAAAGAAGGGCCCGAGCGCTCCGGCCAAGAAGGCGCGGGTCGGAGGCCGGCTGGTGGCGGCCGCGATGTTCCTCGCTATCGCGGGCGGATTCGCCGCCGCGGGCTATGCGGCCGTGCTCCCGGCCCCGCTGCAACGGGTCGCTTTCCAGATCCTCGGCTTCGCCGGCGTCCCCGACGCGCCGAACCGGCAGCCCCGCCTCACAAACACCCCGCCAGCCGGCCCGCACACGGTGAATCACTCCGGCCCGGCCACCTCACCATCGCCATCGGCGCCAGGCTCGGCATCGCCACACCACCCCAAGTCGCCGAAGCCGAAGAAGAAATCACATTCGCACTCGCCGTCGCCGCACCCGAGTTCGCCCGGCCACCGGTCAGGACCCGTGAAGATCGCGATCGCGGCCCAGCAGCAAGAGATCACCGCCGGACAGAGCGTGCAGATCACGGCCTCGCTGACCAGGCACGGCCAGCCGGGCGCCGGGATCCAGCTAAGCCTGCTCGAAAAAGCAACCGGCCGAACCGGCCAAGCCGGCGGCTCCGGCGGGCCCGCCAAAGGAGGCTGGCAGGTCGTGGGGCAGGTGGCCACCGACGTCCACGGCCAGGCCACCTTCCACGTCTCTGACGTGACCACGAACGCGTTGTTCCGCGTCACCGACCCCAGCGGGGCGACCAGCGGTCGAGTCCAGGTAGTCGTCGTGCTGCCGATCACGGCCAGCCTGCAATCGGGTGCGCGGCCGAAGCAGGACCTACTGGTCGCCTCGAGCCCGCTCGCGCAGCCCGGCGAGGCAGTGGAACTGGAAGCCAACGTCGGCGGCAGTTGGCAGGTGGTTCACCTGCACCGGCTGCACAAGGACGGTCAGACGGTCTTCACGATCCCGCTCCGCAAGATCCCGGTGACTTACCGCGTACTCCTCCCCGAAAGCCAGGCCCACGCCGAATCGGCGAGCAACCAGGTAACCGCCCCCGCCCGCATCCACCACGCCAAGAAACTCCCGCACTAGGGCATTCGCCGCCCAGCACCGCGTCGTTGGCCGCCTGACACCGCGTCGTTTGCCGCCTGACACAGCGTCGTTTGCCGCCTGACACCGCGCGTCGGAGGTTTGGGTCAGCTCTGCGCGGCCGGTTACTAGCTGGCCCAACCCCGGTGCGCGCTCCGATCTGCCGCTCCGGACCGCTTTCCCAAACCCGGCCGGTCACATAAGCCCCACCGACTGCTCCAGTCCCTCTGCCCCGGCCGCCGGGTTCCCCCTAACTCGGGCTAAGTGCGAGCGGGTCGGCTGGATTATCAGGCGTTTCGGTCCTCGGGTCCCTGCGCTCTTCGGTCCTCGGGTCCGCACTGTCCCGGGAAGGGTTGACCAATTTGTTTGGAAAGTATACAAACTATTTCAGGTGCGGTCGTTTGGGCAGCGGTGTTGATGTCCGGCGGTGCCGGTGTCGGGTGGTGCTGGTTGGGTGCGTTCGTGTGGATCGTTGGCTGGCGGGGGATGGAAGGAGACATTCCGTGAGACCCCGAAGCAGGTATCTGTGGGCGGCGGTTAACGCTGGCGCGTTGCTGGTGAGCGGGCTGGCTGGCGGGCTCGGTGCCGCGTCGGCCGCGCCGAGGAGTTCGGTGCCGCCCGCGCGGGTGTACGCGCCCTATTTCGAGGCCTATCTGTCCGGCAGCCTCGCGTCGATCAGCAGTCAGTCGGGCGTCCGGTTCGTCACGATGGCGTTCGTGCAGGCGGCCACCAAGAAGGGTTCGGCCGCGTGCACGCTGACTTGGAACGGAGAGAAGAATCAGCCGGTCAGCAAGGGTGCCTACCGGTCGGGGATCCGGCACCTGCGGTCGGTGCACGGGGACGCGATCGTGTCGTTCGGCGGGTTCAGCGCCGACCACGGCGGGACGGAGATCGCCGATGCCTGCCACGGCGTGCCGGCCATCGCCGCCGCTTATGAGCAACTGGTGCGGACCTACAACCTGCACCGGCTGGACATGGACATCGAGGACAACTCGGTGACCAACACCGCTGGCATCGACCGGCGCAACAAGGCGATCGCCATGCTTGAGGCCTGGGCGAAGAAGCGCGGGATTCCGCTGTGGATCCAGTTCACCCTGGGCGTCGAACCGACCGGGTTCGACCAGCCTACGCTGAACATCCTGCGGAACGCGGTCAAGAACCACACCAGGGTCGACTCGATCAACCTGATGGTCTTCGACTATTACCTGGGCAAGGAGAAGCACCCGCTGAACATGCGCGCAGACGCGATCAAGGCGGCCAACACCGTGCACCGTCAACTCGCTCACGTGTACCCCGGCAGCGCCAGTCTCTGGCGGCGGCTCGGCTTCACCATGCTGCCGGGGATCGATGACTACCCGGGCAAGACCGAGATCACCAGCCCGGCCGACGCCGGGGCCATCATGAAGTTCGCTCGCTCGAAGGGGATGGACTTCCTGTCGATCTGGGCACTGCAGCGCGACAACGGCGGCTGCCCTGGTGCTATCGACAGCAACACGTGTTCTGGCATTAAGCAGGCGCCTTGGACGTTCAGCCACCTGCTTGAGCCGTTTACCGGCTGACCTCAGGCGAAGGCGGCGGCGACCGGAGCTAGTTTCAGTACTTCCTCCGGTCCCGCCAGGTCGGGCAGCGAGACGAACACGGTGCTCACACCGCGTTCGGCCAGGAGCCGATAGCGGCCGATGTGATCGACCGCCGTCCCGGCGTGGTGGGCGCGGGCGAACGCGGCCGCCGAGGTCCGCCCGCGCAACCGCTCGACGAGCGCTCCGGTCTCTTCGCGGTCCCGGCCGATCACCGGCAGGTCCAGCACCGTGACCTGGATCGGGTCGCGGCCCGCCTGCTCGCAGGCCGATCGCAGCTTGGGCAGCTTGGCGTCGAGCAAGTCCAGCCTGGCCGGGATGTTGCAGCCATCGGCGAGCCGGGCGGCGATCTCGAGCGTCCGGTCGCCGGAACCGCCGACGATCACCGGGATCGAGCCGGCCGGCCTCGGGTAACAGGTGGTCTCCGGCAGCTTGACGCGATCACCCTCATAGGCCTTGGTCCCCGGTGCCCACAGGGCCCGCATCGTCTCGATCGTGAGCTCAAGTGCGTCCAGTCGCTGCCCGGCGGGCGGAAACTCCAGGCCGAACCCGGCGTGCTCGCGATCCCACCAGCCGGCACC
>Ga0134128_10005299_pt1 | contig 15626 bp, 13 predicted proteins | sample KB31754_FD_96462 | JGI IMG/M metagenome (GOLD analysis project Ga0134128, IMG submission 96462) | Terrestrial soil microbial communities with excess Nitrogen fertilizer from Kellogg Biological Station, Michigan, USA - KB3-175-4 | ecosystem: Environmental > Terrestrial > Soil > Unclassified ...
CGCACGGGCGTGTTAATTACGGTGGCGGCGTCCTCCCTGCTGGTGGCGTGCAGCGCCGGGGTGAACCAGGCCGCGGCGGTCCTGGACAGGCGTGAGCTGTATGTGAGCCTTGGCCGGCTCGGGATGCCCCGCTCCGTCATGGATGCCGCCCGGAAGCGGGCCGTCATGTCTCCCGTGCGCAGTGTCACCATTGGTTCGGCTGCGCTCTCCGCCGTGCTGCTGTTCCCGCTGACGGGCGCCACGCTATTGCTGGCCCCGCTGACACTGCTGGTCATTGCCGTTGTGCTGGCCGCCGGAATCGGGGTGGTGTGGCTGGGGCTGGCGGCCACGGGACCGGTGCTCAGGGCCGTGCTCGCGGACTCGTAAACTGGCGCGCCGTTAAGCACGGATGGTGCGCCACTTTGAGAGTGGCGCACCATCCGTTCCTTGCCGTGCTCTACTTCAATGCCTCTCCGGCTCAGTTGGCCGGCATGGTGTCCAGCGTGACGTCCTTTTCCAGCGTCTTGCCGTTGCGGACCAGCGTCACCTTCACGGTGGCCCCGCCTGCTTCCTCGCGGACGGCCGCCGTCAGCGACGAGGCATCGGAGATGGTGCGCCCGCCCAGTGCGGTGATGACGTCACCCTTCTGGATGCCTGCCTTCGCCGCGGCGCTGCCGGAGGTCACGTCCGCCACCGTGGCCCCTGCCGAGAACTGGCTGTTGCTGCCCAGGGCCGAGGTGCCGCTGACCGAGACGCCCAGCTGGCCGTGGGTGGCCTTGCCGGAGGAAATGATGTCGTCGGCAATGCGCTTGGCGTGGTCAATCGGGATGGAGAACCCCACGCCAATGTTGCCGCTTTGGCTGGTGGAGCTGGAGGAGCTCCCCGTGGAGGCAATGGCCACGTTGACGCCAATGATCTTGCCCGTGCTGTCCACCAGTGCACCTCCGGAGTTGCCGGGGTTGATGGCCGCATCCGTCTGGATCACGTTAAGGTTCACGGACCCGGTTGCGGCGGTGTTGCTCTGGCCGCCGCCTGGAGGGGAGAACTGGAAGCCGTTGCCGCCGCCCTGCCCCTGCGACGAGTCGTTGGGGGTGGCCGGGACGGCGGAGGAGGCAACCTGGATGGTGCGGTTCAGGGTGGAGATGATGCCCTCGGTGACCGTGGCATTCAGGCCCAGCGGCGAACCGATGGCAATGACGGTGTCGCCAACGTTGATTTTGGTGGAGTCGCCCAGGGTGGCCGGCACCAGGTTCGGTGCATCAATCTTGATGACTGCCAGGTCGGAGAGCGGGTCGGTTCCCACCACGGTGCCGGCGTATACCTTGCCGTCGCTGGTCTGCACCTGGATGGTGGCGTGGGCGGCGGCCCCGTCCAGCGTCACCACATGGGTGTTCGTGAGGATGTGCCCGGCCGTGTCCAGGATGATGCCCGAACCCGTGCCGCCGGAATTGCCGCTGGTGGCGGAGATGGTCACCACGGACGGCATGGCCTTGGCTGCCGCGGCCGATATCTGGTTGACCGAAGTGGGGTTGTTGATGACCAGCGGGGCTGCCTGCTGGTTCGATGCCGCCACGGTGCCGGAGTTCTGCGAACCGATCAGGGCCGAAGTGCCGGCTGCCGCTCCTCCGCCAATGAGCGCGGCGGCAATGACGCTGGCCGCAAACATGCCCATGCCCACCTTCCTGCGGGGCTTGGCCGTCCGGGGGGCGGCTGTCACGGCCGGGGCCAGTGCGTGCGGGTACGTGTTCGACGCCGGGTACCCGGCGTCCGCATGGGTGGAACCGTTGGGCTGGTCCCCGGTTGAGCCATAGGCCTGGCCCTCTGCAGGCTGGCTGTAGGGCTGGCCGTACGGCTGGCCGTAGGACGGTGTTGCCGGGGACTGCGCAGAGGGGTACTGGGGCGCGGAGTGCTGCGGACCCGCGTAGGGCGGCATGGGCTGCGTCTCGGCTTGCGATTCCTGCGGCTCCGACTGTTGCGCCTGCGCCGGAGCTTCTGCTGCGGCGGGGTACTGGGCGGTGGGTGCCTGCCAGGCATTCACGGGCTGCGACGGAACGGGAATGGGGGTGGTGTCGCCAACCGGCGTGCCCTGCGGAATGGGGGTGGTGTCGCCCTCCTGCATGCCTGCGGGGCCGTCCTCGTTGCGGATGCCGTCCCCGCCATTGATCTCGGACATTTGCTTTTCCCTTCATTGAAAAATTCTTGGGCTGAACCCTTGCTTGATATTCATCATGGTCTGCAGGGCTGGTGCGTTTACGAACGTTCGCTGGAAGGTAGCTGTGAAGGATCCGCCCTGATTCAATTATGTCCGACGCCGGTGCAAATGGCCTCCCCGGCCCGCCCGGCGCCGGGGTGCACGGCGGTGCGGAGCCCCGCAGGCCCACGTGGACGCCGCCAATTTTTCCGCCATAGAATCATGGGTGAAGCACAAGCACGGTCCCTGCACAATTGGCGCACATTAGGGTGGGCGATGTTTTCAAGGTTCAAGTTGTTTTTCCAGCTGCTCGCGACGGTGGCGTTTGCCGCGCTGATGGTCTTCCCGGCCGCGGCGGCCCAGGCTGATCCGCCCGTGACCATACCGGGGGGCACGTACATCATTGACAACGCGAACGTGCTGGGCAGCAAAAAGGCCGACGTCCAGGCAGCCATCACCAAGTTGCAGCAACAGCAGGGCATCACCCTGTTTGTGGTGTACGTCAATTCCTTTGACGGCACGGCGCCCACCGACTGGGCCACCGCCGTGGCCAACCAAAAGCAGTTCGGCCAACACGACGCCATCCTGGCCGTGGCCGTCAAGGACAGAAAGTATGCGCTGCTGGCCGACACCTCGGTGATAAGCACCAGCAAGAACAACAACATCCAAAAGAATGCCGTGGTCCCCCAGTTGGGCAAGGACGACTGGGCGCAGGCCGCCATTGACACCGCCGCGGCGCTGGGCGACGCGGCTGGCGGAGGCTCGGGCAACGTACCCAACCCCACGGGAGGGTTCGTGGCGCTGGGAGTGGGCGGCGCCGTCGTGCTCGGCGGTGCGGGAACCGCACTGGCCATCCGGAGCAAGCGGAAGAAGGCTGCCGCGGAGGCCACGGCCAAGGGCTATGGCCCCGACGGCAAGGCCCTGGATCCCAATGCCGGCATGACCATCGCGGAGCTGCGCTCCAAGGCGGGCTCGCTGCTGATTGCCGCCGATGATGCCATCAAGAACAGTGAGCATGACATTGGGTTTGCCCAGGCTTCGTATGGAGATGAGGCCGTCAAGCCCTACCAGGCCGCGCTGAACCAGGCAAAGGTGCACCTGAGCGAATCCTTCAAGCTGCAGCAGCAACTGGACGATGAAATCCCCGACACCATTGACGAGCAGCGCCAGTGGCTGGGTGAAATCATCAAGCGCAGTGAGGATGCCAATGCGGCCCTTGATGCGGAAAAGAAGTCCTTTGACGAGCTGCGGGAGCTGGAACGCACGGCGCCGCAGGTCATCGCCCAAGTGCGTGCGGACGCCGCGCAGGCAGGAACCGCCATCGCCTCATCCGAACAAACGCTCACCGTGCTGGCCGGCAAATACGCCGATTCCGCCCTGGCCACCGTACGCGACAACGTCCAACAGGCGCAGGAGCGGCTGGCCTTTGTGGGCACGGCAGCGGACGACGCCGATGCGAAGCTCGGTTCCGGCGACACCGCCAATGGCGCCCTTTCCGTCAAGGCTGCGGAGGAGGCGCTGCTGCAGTGCAAAGTCCTGCTCGACGCCATTGGCAAGACGGAAAAGAACATCAATGACGCCGCAGCCACGCTGTCCACGGCGCTGCCGGAGGCCCTCACCGACCTGGAGCGGGCCAAGTCCATGGTGGCCACCCCCGAGTTCGCCCGCTACGCGCCCACCGTGGCCGCCGCGGAGGCCGTCCTCCAGGACGCCAAGGCAAAGGGTTCGGCCGGCAAAACTGATCCCGTGGCCCTGCTGGGGGCCGTGCAGGGCGCCCACAACCAGCTCGACGAGCTGCTCACCGGCATCCGCGACCAGCAGCAGCAGGCCCTGCGCGCGCAGGCGTCCCTGCAGCAGACCATTGCCGGGGCGCAGGCACACATCTCCGCCGCCCAGGACTTCATTGCGGCCCGCCGCGGCGGGGTCGGCACGGAGGCACGCACCCGGCTCTCGGAGGCCCAGCGCAACCTGGAATACGCCATGGCCATCGCGGACAAGGACCCGGCGAACGCCCTGACATACGCACAGCAGGCGCAGGCCCTGGCGCAACAGGCCATCCAGTACGCCCAGCAGGACGTGGACAGGTTCGGCGGCGGCGGGTTTGGCGGCGGCTACGGCGGGGGCTATGGCGGCCGTGGCGGATCCGGCATGAACGGGGTGGGCGGCGCCATCCTCGGCGGCATCATCGGCGGGCTGCTCGGAGGCGGCGGATTTGGCGGCGGCGGCTTCGGTGGCGGAGGTGGCGGTTTCGGTGGCGGCGGAGGCGGTTTCGGTGGCGGCGGAGGAGGAGGGGGCCTCGGCGGGGGCGGCGGAAACTTCTAGTCCCGCCCGCCCGTTCACCAGGTAACGGAGTCGCTAGACTCAAAGGAAATGTTTGGCCAGCACGATGCAAAGAGACCGACCACTGATGTTCTTCAATAGCAAAAATAAGGGGAAAAGAATGGCAAAGCAGTCAATTTTCGGCCGGATTGCACAGTTGGCGAAGGCCAACATCAATTCGCTGTTGGACCAGGCCGAGGACCCGCAGAAGATGCTTGACCAGATGGTGCGCGACTACAAGGCGAACATCACCGAGGCCGAGGGCGCGGTGGCCCAGACCATCGGCAACCTGCGCATGCTCGAAGACGACTACAACGAAGACGTCAAGGCAGCCCAGGACTGGGGCTCCAAGGCCCTCGCCGCCAGCCGCAAGGCCGACGAGTTCCGCACGGCAGGCAATCCCACGGACGCGCAGAAGTTTGACAACCTCGCCAAGGTGGCCCTGCAGCGGCAGATTTCCTCGGAGAACGAGGCCAAGGCTGCCGCACCCAACATTGCCGCCCAGACGGATGTGGTGGACAAGCTCAAGACCGGCCTGCAGCAAATGCAGGGCAAGCTGACGGAACTCGCCAGCAAGCGCAACGAGCTGATAGCCCGTTCCAAGACGGCGGATGCCCAGCTGCAGGTCAACGACGCCCTCAAGAGCATCGACATCATGGACCCGACCAGCGAGGTCAGCCGCTTCGAGGACAAGATCCGCCGCGAAGAGGCCAAGGTCCGTGGCCAGAACGAGCTCGCAGCCTCCAGCCTGGACGCACAGTTCAACAGCCTGGAGGACCTGGGCGAGCAGACCGAGGTGGAAGCCCGCCTGGCCGCCCTGAAGTCCGGCGGCGCACCGGCACAGGCCGCCATCGCGCCGGCTGCGGAGACTGACACCGTCGACGAGGCGGATTTCGACAAGCTCTAGGCGCCGACTGCACAGCTATGGCGGGTAGATTCCACATCTGCCCGCCATTGCTGTGCTTTCGGTGGATTTGGACCGTCCGGCGGGCAGCCTACATCTGCGTGAACGCCGCCAGGGCAGGGTCCGCCCCGATGCGTTCGCCTGTTTCGAGGGCTGAGACCAGCTCCAGCTCCTCCGGGGTCAGCGAAATGGCCGCCGCTGCCAGGTTCTCCCGGATGCGCGCGGGCGTGGCGGACTTGGGGATCACGATGTTGCCCATCCCCAGGTGCCAGGCCAGGACAATCTGCGCCGGCGTGGCACCATATTTTGCCGCCAGCCCCGTGACCGCGGCACTGCCGAGGTCCTTGCCCTGTCCCAGCGGGCTGTAGGCCTCCACCGCCAGGCCGTGGCTGCGGCTCTTGGCTGCCAGCTCCGCCTGCTGGAACGTGGGGTGCAGCTCAAACTGGTTGACGGCCGGCACCACGGTGGCGCCGGCCAGCAGTTCGTCGAGGTGCTCCGGCAGGAAGTTGGAAACGCCGATGGCCCGGACCAGGCCGTCCGCCTGCAGGGATTCCAATTCCTTCCACGCCTGGGTGAACAGCCCCTGCGACGGGACCGGCCAGTGGATCAGGTACAGGTCGATCCAGTCAACGCCAAGAGCCTTGCGGCTGGCCTCAAAGGCGGCCCGGGGGCTGGACTGCTCGCCATTGCGCAGCTTGGTGGTGATGAAGACGTCCCCGCGCGGCAGGCCGGACTCCGCCAGGGCTGCTCCCACGCCGGACTCGTTGCGGTACGCTGCCGCCGTGTCGATGTGCCGGTACCCCGCCCTGAGGGCCTCCCCCACGGCAACGCGGGTTTCCTCCGGCGGTATCTGAAAGACGCCGAAACCCAGTTGCGGGATCCGCACGCCGTTGTTAAGGGCCAGCTCCGGTACAGCCGTCCCCGTCGGGGTTGATTCAGTCATGTCCAACGTTCTATCCTTTCATGCAAGCCGCCCAGAGAAAGCGGTTTCCCCCAGCCTACGGCCCGCCGGCTACGGAAGCAGCCACAAGCAGGTGCGGGCCCATCCTAGGTTTCACAGTCCTACCCACGGCGATGGATTGATCCGCCGTGCCGGGGCACAATGGTGGCATGGGTCAAAGCGTTGAGTTCGGCAAGTTCCTGTCCGCCATGCGTGCCCGGCTCCAACCGGATCCGGACACCGTCTACAACGCCCGGCGCGTGCCGGGGCTGCGGCGTGAGGAGGTGGCCCGGCTGGCGGACGTCTCCACCGACTACTACACACGGCTGGAACAGGGTCGCAACATCCACCCCTCCCGCTCCGTGCTGGCCTCCGTGGCCCGCGCGCTGCAGCTGAGCGAGGCCGAATCGGCCCACATGCTTGACCTGCTGGACAATTGCGGAGGGCAAGCTGTGGACCCGCCGGCCGCCCAGCGGGTGCGGCCACCCGTGCGGCAGCTGCTGGACGCCCTGGGCGACGTGCCCGCCGTCGTGCTGGGACGGCGCACGGACGTCCTGGCAGCCAACCGGATGGGCCGCCTGCTGCTGGCCGACTTTCCGGCCATGGCGCGCGAACAGCGGAACTACACGCGGTGGATCATGCTGGACCCCGCAGCCCGGGTGCTGTTCCGCGACTGGCATGGGGCCGCAGCGGATGCCGTCGCAGCCCTGCGGGCCGATGTGGGCCGGCACCCCGGCGACCCCCAGGCCAGCGCCCTGGTGGGCGAGCTGGCGGTCAACAGCGAGGACTTCCGCCAGTGGTGGGCACGCCACACAGTGGCCCGGAGGTCCTCCGGCACGCTGAGGCTGCACCACGGCGTGGTCGGGGACCTTGAGCTCGACTTTGAGCAGCTCCTCCTGCCGGACGACCCCGAGCAAAGCGTACGGACTTTCACCGCCCGGAACGGCTCCCCGTCGCAGGACGCCCTCAAGCTGCTGTCCTCCTGGGCAGGCAGCCACGCTGCGGGCAAGCAGCCGGCAGGCGGGCAGCCGGCAGGCGGGCAGCCGGCAGGCGGGCAGCCGGCATCCACCAGTGAAGGGATCAACCTGCCATGAAGTACACACATTTGGGCCGCAGCGGGCTGGAGGTTTCGCGGGTGTGCCTGGGCACCATGAACTTTGGCCCGCACACGCAGGAAGCCGACGCCCACCGCATCATGGATGAGGCGCGCGAGGCAGGGCTGAACTTCTTCGACACGGCCAATGCCTACGGCGGCGAGGACCACCGGGGCTGGACCGAGGAAATCATCGGCCGCTGGTTTGCGAAGGGCGGCGGGCGGCGGAATGACACGGTGCTGGCCACGAAAGTCTATGGCCGGATGACATACAAGCCCAACGACTCGCACCTGTCCGCGCTGAACATCCGCCGCGCCCTGGATGCGAGCCTGAAGCGCCTGCAGACGGACCACATTGAGCTCTACCAGTTCCACCATGTGGACCGCGGAACCCCGTGGGATGAGATTTGGCAGGCGGTGGACGTGGCGGTCCAGCAAGGCAAGATCATCTACTCCGGCAGCTCCAATTTCGCCGGCTGGCACATTGCCGCCGCGCAGGAGGCCGCCGCGCGCCGCCCAGTCACCGGCCTCGTCAGCGAGCAGTCCATCTACAGCCTCATGCAGCGCAGCGTGGAGCGCGAGGTGATCCCCGCGGCCCAGCACTACGGGCTGGGGCTGCTGCCGTGGTCGCCCCTGCACGGCGGCTTGCTGGGCGGGGTGCTGAAGAAGGAGCACGACGGCGTCCGCCGGTTGGGTGGCCGCGCCGCCCAGGCGCTGGAAGCCTATGGTGACGACATCGCGGCGTTTGAATCCTTTGCCGCGCAGCGGGGCCAGGAGCCGGGCGACATCGCCCTGGCCTGGCTGCTGCACCAGCCGGCGGTGACCGCACCCATCATCGGGCCGCGGACCTCTGAACAGCTGGCCGCCGGGCTCCGCGCACTCGAGGTGTCCCTGGACGCGGACGCGCTGGCACGGCTGGACGAAATTTTCCCCGGCCCCAAGACCGCCCCGGAGGACTACGCCTGGTGAGCGGCTACAACGACGACCTGCGGTGGCTGGACCGGCCCGGACCCGGCACCTCCCGTCCGGGCCCACTTGGAGCATTGCCCGGACTGCGGGTGCTGTTTGTCGGGGGGACAGGCGTCATCAGTGCCGCCGCAGTGGCCCGGGCCGTGGCCCTCGGATTCAACGTCACTGTGCTCAATCGCGGGGTGGGGTCCGAGCGGCCGGTGCCGGCCGGCGTCGAGCAGCTGGTGGCGGATGTCCGCGACCCTGCAGCGGTGTCCGCGGTGCTTGGGCGGCGGCGCTTTGATGTGGTGGCGGACTTTGTCACCTTTGTGCCGGAGCAGGCCCGGGCGGCTGTGGAGCTTTTTGCGCGGCGCTGCGGGCAGTACATCTTCATCAGCTCGGCCTCGGCCTACCAGAAGCCGCCGCTGAGCCTGCCCATCACGGAGTCCACGCCGCTGCGCAACCCGTTCTGGCAGTACTCACGGGACAAGATCGCCTGCGAGGACGTGTTTGTCGCCGCGTACCGCTCGCAGGGGTTCCCCGTCACGGTGGTGCGCCCCTCGCACACCTATGATGCGACCCGGCTGCCGCTGCTGTTTGGCTGGACCGACGTGCACCGCATGCGCGCCGGGTTGCCGGTGGTGGTGCACGGGGACGGGACTTCGCTGTGGACGCTCACGCACGCCGACGACTTTGCCGTCGCGTTCACGGGCCTGCTCGGATTGGCGGCGGCCGTGGGCGAATCCTTCACGATCACCTCCGACGAGGTGCTGCCGTGGGATGCCGTGTACCGGGCGGTTGCCGCCGCGGCGGACGTCGATGACCCTGTGCTGGTTCACATTGCCAGCGACACGATTGCCGCCGCCGCGCCGGAGGTGGGGCCCGGGCTGTTGGGCGACAAGTCCCATTCAGTCATTTTCGACAACGCCAAGATCAAGCGCTATGTGCCCGGTTTTGCCGCCCGTATTCCGTACGCCGCCGGCGCACGGCAAATCATGGCGTGGCACGTGGACCACCCTGAGGCCCGCGTGGTGGATGCCGGGCACATGGCACTTTCGGACCGGCTGGCGGGGCTGTAGCCGGGGGTCGACGTTGCCATTCGCCGCCGCTGCGGACAGTTCTGAGCCACCGCCCCCATTCAGCATCTACGGCTGAAACACCCTTGGACTTCCGCAGTTGAGGTTATAGACTGCCGAAATGGCACTTATCCGCGTTTCCGAGGCCGCCCGCTTCCTGGGCGTCAGCGACGACACCGTCCGGCGTTGGCTGGACAACGGCACCCTCCATGGCCACAAGGACAAGCAGGGGCGCATCGCCATTGAGGGGACAGAGCTGGCGGAACTGGCCAAGTCCCAGTCCCAGTTGCCGGACGATCCAACAGGCGTGGGCAGTTCGGCGCGCAACAGGTTCGTGGGCCTGGTCACCAGCGTCATCATGGACAAGGTGATGGCGCAGGTGGAATTGCAGTGCGGCCCGTTCCGCGTGGTGTCCCTCATGAGCAGCGAGGCCGTCCGGGACCTGAAACTGGAACCCGGTTCCGTGGCCACCGCCGTGGTCAAGTCAACCACCGTGATCATCGAAATCCCCCAAGGGGCCAAGCCATGAAGAAGCTGTTCCGCAAACCGGCCGCCGCCACAGCCGCCGTCCTTGTCGCCTTGTCCCTGGCCGCGTGCTCGGGAGGCGCCGAAGCTCCAGCGACGACGGCGGCCGCTGGCAGTTCTGCCGGGCTTTCCGGAACGCTGACGGTGTTTGCAGCCGCGTCGCTGAAAAAGACGTTTAGCGAGCTGGCTACGCAGTTTGAGGCGGCCAACCCTAAGGTCAAGGTGTCCCTAAGTTTTGACGGTTCCTCCACGCTGGTCACCCAGATTGTTGAAGGGGCCCCGGCGGACGTCTTTGCCTCGGCCGACCAGGCAAACATGAAGAAGCTCAGCGATGCCAAACTGGGCTCCGGCACCCCCGCCGTCTTTGCCACCAACGTCCTGACCATCGTGGTTCCGCCCAACAACCCGGCGGGCATCACCTCCTTCGCCGACCTCGCCAAGCCGGGCGTCAAGGTGGTGGTCTGCGCCGCCCAGGTCCCCTGCGGGGCCGCCGCCAAGGCAGACGAGGCAAGCGCCGGCGTCGTGGTTAAACCGGTGAGTGAGGAGCTTAACGTCACCAGCGTCCTGGGCAAGGTCACCTCCGGCGAAGCCGATGCCGGCCTGGTGTACGTCACGGACGCCACGACGGCGGGGAGCAAAGTCAAGGCGGTGCCGCTCACGCTCGCAAACCCCACTGTCAACAAGTACCCGATCACCACGGTCTCCACCACCAAAAACCCGGAATTGGCCGCGGCCTTCATCAAACTGGTCACGGGGCCGGACGGGCAGAAGGTGCTCGGCGATGCCGGTTTTGGCGCACCATAGCGTGGGACCGCCCGGGCCGGGCCGCCGCAAGGCCGTCAAGAGGTGGGAGTACCAGGCGGTGCCGCGGTGGGTTTTCGCCCTGGCGGCGGCCGGCGCACTCTTCATTCTGCTGCCGCTGCTGGGCATGGTGGCCAAGGTCAATTGGGGCAACTTCATCCCTCTCATCACCTCGGATTCCTCGCGTGCCGCCCTGCTGCTGAGCCTCAAGACGGCCGCTGCCAGCACGGGGCTCTGCATTGTTTTTGGCGTCCCGCTGGCGCTGGTCCTGGCGCGGGCGCGGTTCACCGGGCAGCGGATCCTGCGGGCGCTGATCCTGCTGCCGCTGGTGGTGCCGCCGGTGGTGGGCGGCTTGGCGCTGATGTACACCTTTGGCCGGGAGGGGCTGATCGGCAAGTCGCTGTCCCTGGCCGGAATCAACATCGCCTTTTCCACGACGGCGGTGGTCATGGCGCAGGCATTCGTGGCCCTGCCATTCCTGGTGTTGAGCCTGGAGGGCACCTTGCGCACGGCCGGGCAGCGGTATGAGGCCGTCGCCGCCACCCTTGGCGCCCGCCCCTCCACCGTGCTGCGCCGGATCACACTGCCGCTGGTGCTGCCCGGGCTGGTGTCCGGGGCAGTGCTGGCCTTCGCCCGAAGCCTGGGTGAATTCGGCGCCACGCTGACCTTTGCCGGCAGCCTGCAGGGAGTCACCCGCACGCTTCCGCTGGAAATCTACCTGCAGCGCGAGACCGATCCCGACGCCGCCGTGGCCCTCTCTTTCCTGCTGATCGCCGTTGCCGTGGTGGTGGTGGGGCTGACGTACCGCACGCCGAAACTGCCGGCGCCCCGCGGGGCCTCCGGCCGGGGCTTGAATGGTGGCGCCGGGGCCCGCGCCGAGGTTCCGGCGGACACCGGCACGGATGCGGCCCGACCGTGACCCTCGAACTCAACGCCACCATTGCCGAGCGCCACCTTGACGTGTCCCTGTCCGTGGGCCCGGTGGAAACCCTGGCCGTCATGGGCCCCAACGGGGCGGGCAAGTCCACGCTGGTGCAGATTGTGGCCGGGCTGCTCAAGCCCGACGGCGGCCAGGCCACCTTGGGTGTCCGCACCCTGTTCCGCACCGGGCCGGCACCGCTGTGGCTGCCGCCGCATGCCCGCGGGGTGGGACTGCTGGCCCAGGACCCCCTGCTGTTTCCGCACCTGAGCGTGCTGGACAACGTCGCCTTCGGTCCGCGGAGCAAGGGCCTGGGCCGGGCGGAATCAAGTGCCGTGGCACGGCACTGGCTCGGCGAGGTGGATGCCCTGGAACTGGCCGCCCGCAGGCCCGCCCAGCTTTCCGGCGGGCAGGCCCAGCGCGTGGCTCTTGCCCGGGCACTCGCCACCGATCCGGAACTCCTGCTGTTGGACGAGCCCATGGCGGCCCTGGACATCAACAGCGCCCCGTTCCTGCGCAGCCTGCTCAAGCGGGTGCTGGCCGGCCGCCGGGCCATCATCGTCACCCACCATGTCCTCGACGCCCTCATGCTCGCAGACCGGATCATCGTCATGGACTGCGGCCGGATCGTGGAATCCGGGCCCACGGCAGCCGTCTTGGCCCATCCGCGCAGCAGCTTTGCGGCCTCGCTGGCCGGGCTGAATGTCCTGACCGGCTCCGTCACCGGCACCTTCGTCCAAACAGCCGACGCCGGCTTGGTCACCGGCCGCCTGACCGGCAGCTTCGCAGGGGCCGGCACCCCCGCAGGCGGTGGGACGGAGGGCTTGGCGGCGTTCCCGCCGTCGGCCGTGTCAGTGTTCCTGGCTCCGCCGCAGGGCAGCCCACGCAACTGCTTTCCGGTGGCGGTGACGGAGCTGGAGCCGCACGGTGACCACATCCGTGTGCGGGCCGGCCGGCTGGCGGCGGACATCTCCCCCGCGGCCATGGCGGACCTGGGGCTGGAGCCGGGATCGGCCGTTTTCTTTGTGGTCAAGGCGGCCGAGGTGGCAATTTATCCGGCGTAGCGACGGGCCCGGCAGGCTGCGAATTCGCCCTCGGAAAACGGAAAGTCCCCGGCCAGCTGGCCGGGGACTTTCCTCATCATGGTTGCGGGGACAGGATTTGAACCTGTGACCTCCGGGTTATGAGCCCGGCGAGCTACCGAACTGCTCCACCCCGCGTTGCGTCCTCAACAGTACATGCGTTTGGGCGGATCACCAACTCGGCGGGGTTCGGCAGGAGGCCGGAACGGACAATGGATCCCGATATATCAAACTCATATGTCCATTCCGGCATCCCCAGGTCCCGACAGGCCCAGCCGCCGGCAGCCTAGCGGTGCTTGAACTCCGCGGGGCGCTTTTCGGTGAATGCCGCCATGCCCTCCTTCTGGTCCTCCGTGGCGAAGCAGGAGAAGATGAGCCGGCGTTCCAGCCGGATACCTTCAGCCAGGGTGGACTCGTAGGCGGCGTTGACAGCTTCCTTCGCGATCATGGCCACGGGCTTGGACATGGCGGCAATGGTGGTGGCGGCGGCCAGGGCCTCCTCCAGGAGCGAGTCCACGGGCACCACCCGCGCCACCAGGCCCGCCTGCTCGGCCTCCACGGCGCCCATGACACGCCCGGTCAACACCATTTCCATGGCCTTGGCCTTGCCAACGGCGCGGGTGAGCCGCTGCGAGCCGCCCATGCCGGGAATGACTCCCAGCTTGATTTCGGGCTGGCCGAACTTGGCATTGTCGGCGGCGATGATGAAGTCGGCAATCATGGCCAGCTCGCAGCCGCCGCCCAGCGCATGGCCGGCGACGGCGGCAACCATGGGGGTGCGCACCCGGGCCAGGGCGTCCCACGCGGAGAACCAGTCCAGCTGGTACATCTCCACGGAAGACTTCCCCGCCATTTCCTTGATGTCCGCACCGGCGGCGAAGGCCCGGGAGGAGCCGGTGATGACAATGGCACCCACTCCCGGGTCGGCGTCGAACGCCTGCGCGGCGGCCAGGATTTCGCGGCCCATGGCGTCGTTCAGGGCGTTCAGGGCCTCCGGGCGGTTGAGCGTGATGAGGCCCACCCGGCCGCGCTGCTCGGCCAGGATCAGGGAATAGGTGCCCATTCGGTGGTGTGCCTTACTCTTCAGGGGCGGCTGCGTGGGAGGCCGCCCGGATGGTGTTGATGATGCCGGAAAAGTCAGTTCCCGCCCCGCCGTCCAGGGCAAAGTGGCGGTAGATTTCCTCCGCCGCGCGCCCCAGCGACGCCTCGACGCCCGTCGCGTTCAGCGCCTCCACGGCCAGGCCCAGGTCCTTGGCCATCAGGGCGCCGGCGAATCCGGGCTGGTAGTCCCGGTTGGCCGGGCTGGCCGGAACCGGTCCGGGGACGGGGCAGTTGGTGGTCAGCGCCCAGCACTGGCCTGAGGCGTTCGCAGCCACGTCGTAAAGCGCCTGGTGGGTCAGGCCCAGCTGCTCGCCGAGCACAAAGGCCTCGCTCACGGCGATCATGGACACGCCCAGGATCATGTTGTTGCAGACCTTGGCGGCCTGCCCGGCGCCGTGCCCGCCGCAGTGGACAATGCGCCGGCCCATGACCTCGAAGAACTCGGCGGCGTCGGCAAAGTCCTCCGCGGCCCCGCCCACCATGAACGTCAGGGTCCCGGCCTCGGCGCCCATGACGCCGCCGGAGACGGGCGCGTCCAGGCTGTGGTGGCCGGCGGCCAGCGCCATTTCATGGGCCGTCCGGGCGTCCTCCACGGCAATCGTGGAGCACTCCAGGAACAGGGAGCCGGGCTTGGCCGCGGCGAGCAGCCCGCCGCCGGGGCCGTCGCCTTCGTAGGCGGCAAAGACATGCTTTCCCGCCGGGAGCATCGTGATGACCACGTCCGCGCCCGCGGCAGCCTCGGCGGAGGATGCCGCCACCGCAACTCCGGCCGCCCGTGCCGCCTCCAGGGCCGCCGGGACCACGTCAAAGCCGGTGACCTGGTACCCGGCCTTCACCAGGTTGGCCGCCATGGGCCCGCCCATGTGCCCCAGTCCGATAAATCCAACAGTCCGCTTCGCTGCATCGTTGCTCATTGCCCTGCCACCGTTCCCTTCCGTAGCTTTCCCAGGCCCAGTTCAAGCGGGCCGAGGTCTTCAAATGCGCGTGCCACGACGTCGGCCGGCACGTCGGCAAGCGTTGCCGGGGACCAGGCCGGGTTGCGGTCCTTGTCCACCAGCTGCGCCCTGATCCCCTCTGCAAAGTCAGGCCAGCGCAGTGCCCGCAGGGACACCCTCAAATCCTGGTCCAACGCGTCCTCGAGCGAGTCGAGCGCGCGCGCCCGCCGCAGCGCCGCCAGCGTCACCGTCACCGCGGTGGGCGACTTTGCCGCAATGGCTGCCGCGGCCTTGGCGGCCAGCGGATCGCTGCGGCGGGCCAGCCGCGCAACGATGGCGCCGGCGTCGTCCCCGGCATAGGCGTCATCAATCCAGGCCCGCTCGGCCAGCAGTGCCGAGGCCGGCGGTACCTGCCCGTAAAGTGCGACGGCGGCGCTTGCGGTCCGCTCGGACAGTGCGGCCACCAGGGGGTCCAGGTTCGCGGCGTCCACGAAGTGGTCGGCCAGTCCCATGGCCACGGCGTCCGCGCCGCTGACCATGCCGCCGGTGAGCGCCGCGTGCGTGCCCAGCTCCCCGGGGGCGCGGGAGAGCAGGTAGTTCCCGCCCACGTCCGGGACAAAGCCGATGCCGGTTTCCGGCATGCCCACGCGGGAGCGTTCGGTGACCACCCGGTGGGAGGCGTGGGCGGAAATGCCCACTCCCCCGCCCAGGACCACCCCGTCCATGAGCGCCACGACGGGTTTGGGGTAGCGCCTGATGCGGGCGTTGAGGTGGTATTCGTCCCGCCAGAACTGTTCGGTGGCATTGCCGCCG
>Ga0134128_10005300_pt1 | contig 15625 bp, 18 predicted proteins | sample KB31754_FD_96462 | JGI IMG/M metagenome (GOLD analysis project Ga0134128, IMG submission 96462) | Terrestrial soil microbial communities with excess Nitrogen fertilizer from Kellogg Biological Station, Michigan, USA - KB3-175-4 | ecosystem: Environmental > Terrestrial > Soil > Unclassified ...
AAGCAGAAGCGGTACATTCATTGGGCACCTCCGGCGGCTTATTTGCGGCCCGCGTAATACCGCGAACTTAGGCCCGTTCCACGCATCTCGTCCAATGAATTCCACGACAGTCGTTATTCCCCTGGGGAATAACGACTGTCAGTCTCCACTACAATTTCCTAGTAGCGACGATCTTCCCGCGGAAGGTAGATTATGCGGATTCCGAAGGTGCACGCAGTGGCCCATTCAATGAGCGCTAACCTGTTATCGCCAGTTGGTTCACAGAGTCGTTCACGCGGAATTTACCGTATTCTCGACCATGAACGACGCTTCGGGTCAGCTGCTATAATCCTCAGTCAGGTTTACACTACTTGGCGATTAATGGTCGCACCAAATGATTTTGCCGTCCCGAATGAAGAAATGAGCCTGGCATCCTAGGCTGCGCCATACCGACGGGGAGATAGTCACCTTGCCGCCACGGTCAGCGTGAAGACTCCAGCGAGGCGAGTCTTCTTTGAGTAGACTGAGTTGGATCAGGTGCCCGCATCGGCATGGACAGACGAGCGCTGCTAGCCACACATCCGGATCACCGATAGCATAAATCACAAAGGGCCGCGGGTTGTCAGGTAGCTCTTGGATCCTTTGGATCCTGTAGCTCTTCTCGCTGAATCCAAGCCATTCAAGCAGACGAAAGATGATCGAGCGAATCTTCATGTCTACTCCTGTAACGAGACGCGGCCTAGAAGTGGAGACTGGTCTCCTGCTCCAATGTGGCGAGAAAGATGTCCCGTTGAGACCAGACCAGGCTCACGGAGGAGCGCGAACTCGCACATGTCGCCGCGGACAGTGCCAAATTCGTCATTATCGATGTTGCGAAACGCATGGATTCGGGCGAGGAACTCGTTGACCGCCAAAGCAGCGAAAAATGTATTCACGCTGATTACCGCCGGCCGGTCAACCTCGACACCCTGGATGTACTTCTGTTTCCGAAGCTCAGCGAATCGCTCTGGGTTGGTGCGTTTGGTCTCTTCGGCCCTGATTTGTGCTTCTGTAATTGCCCCGCGTTCGAGCAATGACTGCAGACCTGGAGCGTAGTAGTTGATCGCTCCGGAGATCGTGGCGATCCCGCCCACACCATTTGCGGCGAGACTGACTCCCACATCGATGTAAGGCAGGAGGTAGTAGGCTGCGATGCGATTTGCAAGGTTTCGCCCTCGGCCGTATCGACACATCCGAAGATGGCATCGCATTCCGCAACCGCACGGACCGCGTCCGGCGTGTCGAGGTTCATGCACAGAGGAAGTACGCGCTGACCTCTGCCGAGAAACTCGATCGTACGCTGGCAAACATCCACCTTCGCGATCCCTTGCTCCGCATCTTTCCAGGTTGCGTTTAGGATGCGATTCAGATTCTTGTGTTCGATATGGTCCGGGTCGACAAGGACAAACCCACCGACCCCGAGCCGTGCCAATTGCTCGATCACGACGCTGCCGGTGCCGGAACACCCGATGACTGCAATCTGCAAGGAGCTAAGCGCGCGGACGGTGCCTGTTCCGAATGCCTGCTGTGTCCTCTTATCATCTTCGCGTTGCTCGACTCTTTGGCGCGACCATACGTCGATGTTGTTTCCAACGACAAGTATGGATCGAAGGTCGTCTCCGATGGAGCCGGACTTAAGGGTCCGCCCAAACAGACTTCCATCGGGAAGAAGGACCAGGCTTCCGTGCACCCGGCCTTCTTCGAACAGGCCGTCGAAGGATATCGCGAGTTCCTGATCGGAGACATCATCGACGTCGGAGAAGCGGTCAAAGCCGCCTGGGTGACAGTGCACCTTGATAATGCTGGCATTGCTCTTCCAAATCTCCGGAACCAACTTATCGAGTATGCCGGTGGACCACTTCGCACGGTCGGGAGTGCGAACCGAACATGATGCGTACGGGACCGGAACGACCTTTCGCACGACCAGAGCCGGACGCGATTCGCTCTCTCTCCTGCCACAGAGGAGCAGGGCGACTGCTTCGCATCCATCGCCAGGAAAGAGGTGGCTCATCAGCTGAGAGTGCTGCTCGCTCGTCATTCGGACAGTGGCTGTCATCGGATATCGAACTCCCTTCTCAAGAAATCGTCCACCAGCGACAGATGCGAGGAGATGTCGTCGATTCCGGCGCGCCACGGATTGGCAGCGGTGCGGTGCCGCGACCACTGCTGGAAGGTGCCAGCCTGCCAGGTAACAGAGGTGAGATTGTTGATCTGCTTTCCGTCGCTACGTGACAGGGCGGGCCAAAAATAGGCCATGTCCACCTGGGTATCCGGGTAACCGGGAGGAATAACGAGAGCGAGTTTTGCGAACGGTACGTTGTAACCGGTTGGAATGCTCCAGCCGTCGATGATCAGTAGGAGTGTGCCGTTCGGCTCCTTAACGGTCTCCCAGGGCAGCCTCAATGAATCGAGGTACTCCACATCCTCAAGCGCTAGCTTGAAGTCCCGACTGAGGGCCTCGGCGACCGAGGCGCCCTCTGTCGGGTCCTTCTGAACGGTGGTGAACCGCTCGATACCATGTGCGTGCAAGTCAATGTGCTGGTTGGGAGCCACAGGTTCGGGCTGGCGGCCGCGGAAGATCTGATAGAGCTTATATCCCGCAGAGGTCTTTCCGGCCAGGTGAAGCAGTTCCTCGCCGGTAGGGTTGTGTTTGTGGAGGCGGTACGTCTCCTTGTCGATCCGGATGACGTAGGTCTTGGCGTGAGGAGGCTTCTCCCCGCGCTTGGCAAATTCTTCGATGATGACAAGCTCTGCGAGCTGACCATCCACAAAGACCTGTTCAACAATCTTCACTTCGACTTCTTCGTTCACGCTCATGTGCGTTCCCTTCTCGCAGGTTGTCTGCGTTGATTTATTAATAGCCAATAAATAGCTAAAAAGCAATCTTTTTTTAGGGAAAGTTATCCCACTTTTTGGGGCAGAAAATCTACTGCGGGCACACAAGCTACTGATTTTTAGTGTTTTATGTAGATAATAGTTAGCTAATTTTTGTTGACAAATTAGCCCAAAAACAATAGATTTATTTCAAAGGGGTGACATATGGCAGTCATGGAGCGGCGCACAATGACTCTCAACCTGACCGACAAGGAGATGGAGGCATTAGAGGAACTCGCCGGACGAAAGGACCTCTCAAAAACGCAGGTTGTACGGCAGGCAATCCGTCTGTATCAAACGGTCGAGAGTCGACTTGAGGGTGGCGAAAAACTTTACTTCGAGGATAAGGACAAGAACTCAAAGTCGGAGTTGATGATGCTTTGAGAGTGCCTGTTCAAATCATGGATATGTCGTCCGGTGCCTTCATCGACGCTGAGTTGACCGATGAGGTGACGATGGATCACTTTATCGAGACGCAGCGCGACTGGCGTCCGCTGGTTGTGGCTGCGACCAAGAGCATGGTTTTACGGGGTGTAGATCCCAAGCTGCAGCCAAGGCACTGGCATTGGAATTGGGAGAATAAGGAGATCCAACTCAAGCAGTTCGGGGTTAGCTTCCACGGCATTGAATATGCCGGCCAACTCCAAGGAGTGATGAAGGTTGACCTTGCGAAGTACGCGGCGCGTATCCCGACCCAGACAGGGGAGGGCCTGGCCTATATCGACTACCTCGAGGTAGCGCCCTGGAATATCCGGGAGATAGCCTCAGAGCTGGGGCAGGAACAGCGCTTCGGTGTAGTGGGTGTCAATCTGTATGCTGCGGCGGTGCTGCTCAGCAAAGAAGCTGGATTCGAAGGACGCGTAGGCTTGCATTCTCTCCCTCATCCAAAGACAGAACAGTTTTATCAAAAGACGTGCAGGATGTTGCCGCTTCAAAGGGATAAGGCGAAAGAGGATTTACTCTATTTGGAAACGACCCCGGAGCTAGCGGAACTCTTCCTCACAGAGGCAAAGCGATGATGGACATGACGTTTAGCCAAGAATGGCTACGACGGGTAGCCAAAGAAGAAGAAGATGTCAGATTCTCGGTCGGTGGATGGACCTCAGAGCTAGAGGAACAGTTCGGCCCAGAACTGAACGGCGCAACGATAGCAATTGAAGGTCAGGCCGGACAAGCCGATCAATCGGAAATCCTTCTTGAGGAAGCTGAACCCAAACACGTGCAAAGCGGCAACGTGTTTGGGCAATTTCTCAACATGGCACGAAGAGAACGAGGCTTGTCCGTGCAGCAGCTCGCACAGACAATAGGAATGAACCCTTACGATCTTCTCCTCCTTGAAGTTGGGAAAGAGCTTCCAGAACTCAGGATTGTCTCGAAGGTCGCGAACGTATTCAATGTTCCACCCCGCAAACTCGCTCAAGCTGCCGGCCTCATGATCCCTGACCGAACCACTGCCCAAGCGGCTTTAGCTTTTGCAGCAAGCTCCAGTACTAAGCCTTTGGAACCAGAACAGAAAGAAGCACTTCACGAATTCATTCGGGCTCTAGCAAGTATGTAGACTGTTGTTCTTCTCCTTGGAGGCAGTGTTGCGCAAGGTCATCCTGACACCAGGAACTCGGAACGAAATTGACATTCAAGTCGAGAAGATCATTCGAGGGCTAGGACACCCTGAGCCACCGCTTGACCTCGATGCAGTTTTCAGACTTCAGCAGCTTCATCCGCAGTACTACCGCACCAGCGAAGACGGTGTGGTCCGCGAGACCATCAGTCGCGTCAAGGTCGGTGCGAAGCTCTTTTTTGAACGGCCGACGCGAATCTGGGAGGCCATCAAAACCGCCAATCTCAAGGCGCTGTGGATTCCGGAGCAGAAGAGAATCCTCGTTGACAATGACCTCCATGCCATGAAGAAGCGATGGAGCTTTGCCCATGAGATCGGACACAGCATCCTGGACTGGCATCGCGACTTTACCTTCGGTGACGATCAACTCACTCTGGTCGAGGGTTATCACATCGATTTAGAGGCAGAAGCCAACTACGCGGCCGGAAGATTACTGTTCCTACAGGACCATTTCCACGAACACGTTAAAGGTGTGCAACACACGCTCAAATCGCTCAATAAAGTGGCGGAAGGTTTCGGCAATTCGTGGACATCGACCCTCTATCGAAGTGTAGAGATTCTCGATGTCCCCGCATTTGCAATTATCGGCAGCCATCCAGTTCGGAAGAACTCGGACGAGAAGACGCGGCACTTCATTACCTCCGCGCCGTTCGATACGTTGTTCCCAAGTTTCGATGAAGCCGAAGCGCTCAAAGTCATGCGAACGTATTGCAAGTACTCCACGCGCGGTCCGTTGGGGGGATGCACTTTTGCGCTTGCTGATGTGAGTGGAGAACGATGGGAGTTCACTATCGAATCCTTCGCTCTTCCTTATGGTGACGTCCTGACACTGGCGACCCTACTCCAAAAGATGCCGATCCAAATCGCGGCGCCAGGCGAAGCAAAGGGTAATCTACTTCGCTTGAACTGACGATCCTTTGTCGGGTTAGCCAGCAAGCGCCGGGGCTATTACAACGCCTTCCTGGCGTTTTACCTATCCGCCGTCCGCAGATCCTACTCTCCGAGAATCAGAACTCAGGGAATGCGTATGTCAGAGCAGCGGTTCATGGTCGGCGACGGATCGGATCGCGCGGCTGCACCATCACGATTCTCTTCAGAGTCGTATCGCGGTGAAGGTCGCTCAACTCAAGGACCATGAAGGTGCCGGTTCAACTGGGAGGTGGCGGGATATTCGTCCCGCATCTGTGTACGATATGCGTACGATAGATCCGGCAAAGTGGCGCTTTGAGCACTTCATTCACTTCTAAGAATCTGTAACTTACAGAATCTTAAGTCTGTGGAAAAGTTCGACTCCCATCCATGTTCCATACTGATCCTCGGTATTTCGTCATGGGCCGGGGCAGCACGAAAGAGCGAGCCGAACATGCGATTGCATCGACCTTTGTGACGCGCGGTGACAACCGGTCACGAAAAGTGAACTACCCGGAGATTCTCGGGGCATTTTCGGCCGCCGCAAGCGCCTAAGGCAGTAGCGCGCGTCGCCATCATTAAACCGATCCGAGCTTGTCCATCACGTCGCCTACGACGCAGGTAAACCAGCTCATGTTCAGCTAAAGCGAAAAGTTCATCATCGGTATTCCAAATGCTCATAAGTCATCCTGAACTGCTGAAGTGTGCCTCTTATTCAGCGGAATATGAGACGATTGCATAGACTGGAAACATTCGTATTCTGCCTACAAAGATCAACGTAGCCGGGTTAGTTACGGGTAAGTACGCTGCAGCCGCCATCCACTACCAGATCGATTCCAGTGACAAATGAAGATTCATCTGACGCAAGGAAGATGGCGGCTCCGTTCACTTCGTCCGCTTCACCCATTCGACCCAAGGCGTGAAGTCTGCAGCACATTTCGTAAAACTCTTCCCCCTCCCGTTCACGACGTGCTTGGTTCATCGGAGTCTGCATGGCACCCGGAGAAATGCAATTGAATCGCAACCCACGCGGACCATATTGACCTGCAAGTTGACGTGTTATGGCTTTCAGCCCGCCTTTGGCAGCGGCATACGTTGTCCAATGATCCCATGATCTATCCCCTTGGAGGGAAGTTATATTGATAACGCTTCCCGAGCCCTGAGCAAGCATGGAAGGGAGCACAGACTTGATGGCCCGAAATGCCCCCAACAGATTGACGTTCAGCAGCAGGTTCCAATCTTCGTCGTCCTGATCGGTAATGTCGCCGGGAATGGCCACGGCGGCATTATTGACCAGGACATCCACACGGCCAAATTTCTCCAGCGTTACCTGCACTGCATTCTTTACATCCCCGGTGATTCCTATGTCGCCTTGCACCGGCAACACCGTCAGTCCGCGAGACAACAACAGGTCGGCCTTGGACTGCAGATTGTCCCAATCACGGCTTACCATGACGACAGTTGCCGCTTCTTCCGCAAAACCTCGAGATATTTCGAAGCCGATACCATCAGAGGATCCGGTGACAATAGAAATTTTGCCTTGCAGTCGTTCCATAGGGATTATGAACCTCGCGTTCTTTGTGCAGGTCTTCTGGCTAGCTGGGTAAGTACATCGCCGGTTTCAATCAACCAAAGATATTGTGCAGCAAACAGCAAAATCAGACATCCTTCAATTCGCAACTTTCCGGGTAAATTTTATTGACTTGATCAAGCGTATCCTCCAAGGTGGATATACCTTTAAGAAAATCGTGAACGAGTTCTGCTATGCCGTTCTGAACGCTGATATATCCATTGAATCTGGGACGCATGTATGCGCTATCGACGGTCTGAAGGGTGTCATAGAAAAAGTTATGACACAAGATATTTGCGGGCTCGTCCATCCAAGCTGAGCGGTGTCCGGGCTGCCCACCTGAGCTTAGGTAAATGTTTCGCTGAATCTCCGGACTCGCCACGAAAGCGGCAAATTCACAAGCCTCTTTGGGCCAACGAGTGTGGCGAGATACCGCAATGCCGGCACCGCCCAAAAGAGACCCCGACGGCTTTCCATCTGCCCCTTCAGGGATATTGGCGAATCGAATCAAATTCCGCCGAAAGCCGTCGCGCGCATAATTCGAATAACCAAACAGAAGAGGGCAGTATGCAATTTCGTCAGTCTCGGCCATCCTGTCCAACAGCTGCGGCGGATTCCAGCCAAAAGACTCCCGATGGCTCAAATCGCGCAATTGCCGTATCATCTCTAATGCTTGTCGCCCAACGGTGCTGCTGACATACCGCTCTTTCGTGCACATCGGAGGCTCGCCCAAGTTTGCGCATAACGAGAGAAACGCACAACCGCAATCCACAACATGAAAGGGCATGGCGATCCGCATATCTCCCTTTTGCAATTCCCGTCCCAGATTCAGAACGTCGTCCCACGTGAACGGTAATCGCAGGCGCCTGTTTGCAAACAAATCGGGACGATATGCGCTGACGTGGCTGGCAGCATCAATCGCCAAGGCCCACTGATGTCCATCTCTCTGGTAGCTGACGTGGCTGGCCCCAACGCTGTTGGCAGCTTGATCAGCCAGAAATTCTGTGCTCAAAAACTCGTCCAAAGGAAGAAATGTCTGACGCTCGACAGCCGCACCGATCCATGGATGATCGAGCACAATGAAATCGTATTCCACGGCCAGATCAAGAACCGATTGTTCTGCGAATTCCTGCAGCGTTCTGCGCTTCCAATCGACTTCGATGTTAGGGTACAGCTTCTTAAACAGCTGTGCCGCCGCAGGCAGCGCGTCAAAGCCGCGGACATGATCCCAAGTGCTACCGCTAAGTTGGATATTCATGCTAACCATTGGAATAATCTGCGAAGTCTCCTTGCGCGGTAGTCTTTGCGTAATCAATTGAAATCACGCCGGTTTTCAGAAAATCGTCGATCTCATTTTCGCTGTAGCCCAAGTCCTGTAAAATTTCGCGCCCATGCTCGCCGATAAGTGGTGGCGGACGCCGAATCGAGCCCGGCGTACTGCTGAACTGCACGGGCATATTGACTGTTCGAATTTGTCCAGCCCTGGGGTGATCCATCGTTGTGAATAACCCAAGATGGCGCACCTGAGGATCGTCGGGAACGTCCCGTTGACTCTTAACCTCTGCAACCCAGAGATCGTGCTCGAGCATGATCTCCAACCAGGCTGCTGTTGTTTTTTGGGAGATTACAGATTGCAGTTCCTGCCAAATTTCATCGCGACGATCAAATAGAATCTGCGGATCGTTGTAACGTATTAGCTCAGGAGCACCGAGAACTTCCACCAATACCGGCCAAGGATTCATCGCGATGGAAATAAATCCGTCCTGAGTCGCATAAATACCGAACGGCGCGGAACTGCCGGAATGCCCTATGCCGGAATTTGGACGCTCAAAATCACGACCGAGGTTAAGAACGGTCATGAACTCCTGCATTTGCAAAGCAACTGTTGAAGAAAGCAGGCTAACCTGAATTTCCTGACCGACTCCAGTTTTTTCGCGATGGTATAACGCAGCGAGAACTCCGTAAACGATGTGCAGCGCCCCCAGTTGATCCGGCAGGCCTGTCCCTACGGCAACCGGACCGTTTCCTGCCCGACCAGTTTGAAAGGTGACTCCGCTCAGTCCCTGTACCAGGAGGTCCTGTCCGGGCCTCGTGACATAGGGGCCGTCCTTACCCCATCCGGTCGCCGAACAATAGATAATCCTCGGGTTAATCTTCGCCAAATCTGCATAGCTTAGGCCAAGGCGTTGCAATGTTCCAGGGCGGAAGTTTTCCACTACAACATCTGTATCCGCAGCGAGACGCAGAACAATCTCTTTCCCTTCCGGCGACTTCAAATCAAGAGCGATTGAGCGCTTATTACGATTCCAAGCTAAAAAGCACGGCGATTCTCCATCGCCTATCCATGAGTTGAAAAAAGTCATCTGACGGAATATATCGCCGGTATGCAACCTTTCAACCTTTATGATATCGGCCCCAAGATCGCCCAGCATTTGTGTTGCATAAGGCCCCTGCAGGAGTTGGGTAAAATCAAGAATCCTTACATCCTTAAGTGCCTGTCTCATTTCCATCGTGTCTACCACTGCCTTTTGTTTTAAATTCGATTGTCGTTTGAACTCTGTGAAATGCAATATGGGTCGTATACCTATTGAACCGGTTCTTGTCGTAGCATCTCTGCGAGACACGCTTCTTCTGACTTAATCAGTTCGTCGATTAAGTCCTGGCGTTGACGGCTGGGAATAAATTCCAGCCGGCGATAACCAAGCGGGTCAATCTCCTCTCGAATTAGGCGGAGTTGCATCTCGTCCGGAACCGCCGTAACTGGAGTATCTGTAGGAATCTCTATTAGGAACCCTGTTGCCTCACGGAGCTCCTCCGGCGAAACACCTGGATGAATCGACGTCACATTCCATTCTCGCGTGACGGGATTGACCTCAAAAACGCAAAGATTGGTGACAAGCAGCACCTTACCGTTTGCCCAACCCGCGGCAGCGCGCTCCTCTGGAGTAAATACGGTGCGCATGGCGCTGCATCGGCCAACTTTCTCCACTAGCGACTGTTTGGAGTGCCGCGCGAGATACAGAGTAAAGTTGGCATGCATATTTGCTACATCGGCCATGCCTCCCTGCCCCGGCAAACGCACTGCTGCCCCGTCCGGTTTGTACAGCCACTGGTTGTTTGTGCGAGCATGACGGTCAATCTGGGCAGCGCTGACCACCTCATGATCAACAAGCCCCCTTTGGTAGTACCAGTGATACGTGTCCTCGCCGCCGCATACAATGGTTGCGGTCTGGCCATCAATCACATCGGCGCTAACCAGAAGCATGGGGCGCGCGCCGACGTTAAGATATCCGCCGCTGCACGTCATAATGTTGAGATTCGGCGCATGCGTGCCCTTTGCGAGAAGATAGGAGACGATGGCCAGGGGAGAAACCGCTCCGGCAGAACAGCAGCTGTCATTTTTGTATTCCTGCGCCAACCTATAAACCATGATTTCAGCAGGAGATGCCGGCTCACTTGCCGGTACCCGGTATTTGCTGTGTTTCCTCATGATCGCTGGCGAGAGCTGACAGGGACGTAGCTTTGCCGCCACCGAGAGAAAGTCTCTGCGCGCTGAGTCCGGAGCAGGAATTTCACATGGCGTTTTGCGAAATGCGGTAGCGAGAGAGCGGAAATCTGCAACATAATGCTTTGGCGAGCTTGTCGGCCAAGCACCCCATGGAACAACCGCGATTGAGGAAACGATCTCCCGTGGCAAAACGCCTCTGCCTCCCCGCGAAAGCGTCCCAACCGGAACTACCTCTTCGACAGTCACCAGAATTTTTCGCGCAGCCCAGGCCAGAGAAATATCCAAGCCAAGCGCTCCTTCGATTTCCACGTTGCCGGCACTGTCCGCGCGGCTCGCGTGCAACAAAAGTACGTCTAGGCAAAGCGGTGCCGCAGCGCGGATCTGTTCACACTTCAAGAGCTCGACGTGACTGCCTCCGCCTATGTCTAATCCGCCATGCGTCTGATACGGCATAAACGGGAGATGTTGCTGCGCAGCGTGAAGCCCCTGAATGAATGCAAGTGCATTCATCTCGCACAACGCAATTTCGTTCTGCTCGCACGCTCTGCGAAACAGTGGAGCCATGCCGAACACGTCGAGGCTGGAAAAACAGAAGGTCACATTGTTGACGCATCCTCCGGACAGCAACATTTCCAGAGGCATGCCTCCACCCCAGCTTACGTAATGCAAACCGCGCGGTTGGTTGGCAACCACCTCTTTAAGCAGAGCCACAGGAATCCTGCAAAAGTGCAGCCCACCGACGCCGATGGTTGCTTTGTCATTGACCTGTGCGGCAAGTGTCGAAATATCTGTAAACAGCGGCTCACATGCGAATTTCATCAGTTCTTATCCCGCAAAAAGTGTAGCCACAGATTGTCAATTGTGGTAGGGCTCAGTTATTCTAACAGTGGAAATAGTGGAAATGCAGCGACGACCAACGCTTAAAGTGATCGCTGATGCGCTTGGGCTACACATAACGACGGTGTCCAAGGCGCTTCGTGGCCATCCTCACATCGATCCGGCCACACGCGAAAGGGTCGTCCGGGAAGCCGAGAGGGTTGGGTATGTTCCAGACCCTCTGCTATCCGCATTGGCGGCATATCGTACATCACTCCGTCCGGCAAAGTTTCAGGCGGTTCTGGCATGGGTTCATCCGCACCCGGCAAAAGAACAAAATGAACTGTTCAAAATTCCCAGCTATTCCGATTATGTGATTGGAGCCGAAACAAGAGCAGCGCAATTAGGCTATCGGCTTGAGCAATTTTGGATGGGCGACTATCCGGCTGGCCGTTTTGTACAGATTCTTCACGCGCGCGGCATAGAAGGCATCGTAATTGCACCCTACGCGCACGAGCGATGTGAGCTTCGGAATTTTCCGATGGACCGGTTTTCCGCCGCTGCAATCGGTTACACTCTTCGGTGGCCGCGCATAAATATGGTTACGAATGATCACTTTCGTACCTTTCTTGATATGCTTCGAAAGCTGGACGAAGCAGGCTATCGCCGCATTGGATTTTATCTTGATGCGCATCACAACTCTCGCATGGACGAACGCTCCCGCTCTGCATGGTTGACCTTCAGCATCGGGAGAGACTTGCCGCTGTTCATTTATGAACGCTTCGAGAAGGAGCCATTTCTAGCCTGGTTCAAAGAGAATCAGTTGGACGCCGTTGTTGTTGGTGATCGCCGAGCTCATAAGTGGCTAAAGGATTCCGGAACGCGATCGCCGGAACAGGTCGGGGTAGCACACTACTCTCTTCCAGCCAGCGAGAAGATCCTTTCTGGCATGTACCACAATTGCAAGAAATCAGGAGAAGCAGCAATAGATCTAGTTGCGAGTATGCTGCAGCGTTGTGAGCGAGGTATCCCGGAAAACCCGTATCGCGTCATGATCGACAGTTGTTGGCTGGCCAATCAAACGGTGCGAGCCCGCGTGACATAGTAACGGAGCTTTCGGTTGGTCTTTTTATGAGTAGAGTTACATTTGATAATCAACAGTGGTGCTATGACGAGTCTTCAGTATCGCTGTCGTAAGCATCGGTTACTCGAATTCACGCCATGGAAGTTGATAACTTTCCCTGTATATCTTGGCGGTCAGCACGAAGATCACGATTCCTCCGTCCGCCGCCTATTCTACTGTTAGCACAAATCAGCTGTAGCCAAGGAGTGGAGCTGGAGGTTTCCCGACGGCTGTTGAACAGAAGACCGGAAGATATTCATGCAGTCGCACGGCTGCGCATCAACATGGCTAACAAAGAGCGCCAGATACAGGAGGTTTCAAGACCATGAACGTCCTTTTTGAAGTGCACCGGGGCTGACCTACTGGCACTCTCCTCCCTCGGCCTATTTCATCAAAGGTCAGGTATTGACGGTCCGGCTGACCCAGTTCTGAAGATTGAACGAGGGTACTTTTCCCTGTCTGGCGCGCTCCGTTGACCAGGACGGCGGGGTATCGGAGAGCGCGTCCCGGAGCGGTCCGGCTAGGTGGCGAGGGTACATGGTGGCTATATAATCAACCACCACCCGGATGATAATCAACCACCATCTTGGACGTATTATGGGTTCCAAGGAGGGCGCTGTGCCTGAACGAGAGGCAACCGCGGATCGGCCGGCTGCTTATTCAGACACAGTCTTCGCAGTAATCATGACGATCATGATCCTGGAACTCAAAGCGCCAGACCGACCGCCGTTCTCCGCTCTCCTGCCCCTGTGGCCCACGGCCAACAGTTATGCGGTGAGCTACCTATTCATCGCCATAATATGGATGAAGGGATCGTAGACTCGGTTATGAGCAACACGCGAGAAGGTTGCTGTCGAATGGCTTACCGAGTACCTCCGGCAATAGACGACCGCTCCGCAAATCAAACCCGCCTTGAGGTGCCCCCACTGCGCTCCAGTGAACCAGATCTGGTGTTCTGGGTGATTATGGGAATACGGCACAGGTTCGATGAACGCCGTTGCAGATGGAGCTAAACTTTAAACAGGTTCGTACTTATCTCCCGTGTTCGTGAAGATATCGCCTACAGAAGGCCACGCAACTCGCTGAATCGAGTTTGCACTGCGTCCCAGGAGGGGTGGGCACCGAAACAAAGGACTTCGCTCTGCCCCTCATAGGCATCACCGATCTCCGCGAGAAGCTTGTCGCTGGGAAAGAGGGCATCACTGTTGGCGAAGCTCATCTTATCGGGATAGAAGTAGCTGCCGGGGAAATGGGTGCGGCTGATGAGGTCATAATCCTGTTTAATTTCACCGTATTCGATGGATTGAAGCATAGCCAGCACCTCCGGCCGCTGTGAAAGCTGGTAGAGATCATAGTAATACCGGGCATAGGTTCCCAACGGACGCCCTTCGCGTTTCAATAGCTCGAGTTTGCTGTGAATCGCAAACATCTTCTCGACAAAGGTGCGCCGGAAATGGAGCAAGCGCATCGGAAACGGGCCTTCGTCTTCTGTTTCGAGGGTGACCCCGGTTTCGGTGAAGAACTGACTAAGGTAGGAGCGCAGATCGACAGTCGTGGTTGGCTCACGACGCTAGCTGCGCCGGCTTCGAGCAGCACGCGATTGGCAACTTCACCCTGGCCACCGTAGAGCTGTTGGTATGAGAAGCGATCATTGCGACCAAAGCCGCCGATGGTTTGGCTCTCTTCGGGAAGAAACTCTAAAGCTGGCTGTGCGGCGACAGCGTCGCGAAGTTTCTTGAGTTCGCGGTCGATGCCACGCTTAGTGAGAGTTGGTTCGAACGCGAGCGGGTCCAGGAAGATGTCGATGCCTTCCGAGATAGGAAGCATGTGAAGACGGACTTGAAGGCGTGAATGGGCGAGCTCGTGCCACTTGGTGAAGTACGTCCTAAATCGCTTGTCACCTCTGCAGTCGATAATGTACTTTTTTCTTAACATTCGGCTCTTCCCATATCGGGATCGTGCCTTGATGCGCCTCTTCCGGGATTTCGCTTAGACGAATTCATCTTTCTGTTGCCCCGTCCGAATCCTGCAGATATGAGCGGTGCATCATTGGAGTGGGCGTGCCACTTTATCTCGCTGTCCCCCGGCTGGCCCGGCCCGGAGAACCAGGCTCTTCCAGGTGGTTACTCGTTATCGGTGTTCGTCCGCCGCTATGGCTACTCGATGATGTTCATTGGCTTCGGCGGATTGACAGCGACATGTTTTCTGCTCGCAGTCTTCCCGCTGCGGGAGACGAGAGCAAAACGAGGCAGTAGCTCTCTAAAATCGGCGGCAAGCGGACCGCAGTTTCACCACCGTAGCTGAGCCTAATCCGGTTCGGGTCAACCATCGCAGCATGCGGGAATTGGGGCAGATCACTCGTTACATCGATATTTAATCGCAGGTTGATCGGGATAACAGCGAAGCCCCAACCTTCTCGTTAGAAGTTAACCAGTACTGCTCAATCTTTTCGAGTGGCTTGTTTTTGGTTTCGGGTACAAACCGCCATATGAATGCGGCTTGCACCAGCGACATCAGTGCGAAGAATCCGAGGGTCGCAGCTTTTCCGATCTGGTTGAATGCATACGGAAAACAAAGGACCACGATGGCGTTCGCGACCCACTGAAGCAATACCGGTACGATCATAGCTTTGGCACGCACATCGTTCGGAAATACCTCCGGCACAAGGGTCCAGAACACGGGCCCCACACACGCACTGAAGAAAGCCAGGTAAATGAGGACCAAAGTCAAAACCAGGACGCCATGGAAAGCACCTAGTAACGCCGCTACCAGCAATCCTCCAAGCGAAGCGGCCATCCCGATTGAACCGGAAACATAGAGCGGTTTGCGTCCAAACCGGTCGATGATCCCGAAGGCGATAAGAGTGGAAAGAAACTCGGTGATGCCAACGAACAATGTCGAGACGAGTGCCCCGTCCATTTTCCATCCCGACGAAAGGAAGATCGCCGGAGCATAGTCGACGATTGTGTTAATGCCGGAAATTTGAACCAAGATTGCGAGGAATGCGCTGACCACCAGAGGGCGCGATATGCTGGGACGCGCCATCTCTCTCCAAGACCGGTCTTCGCACAGCGAACCCTCAATGGCTGCAACCTCGATCTCCGCTACCTGCAGGTTTTCGATCCGCTCAAGCATTGCGAGGGCGTCACGTGATCTTCCGATCCGCACGAGGAATCGTGGAGTCTCGGG
>Ga0134128_10005302_pt1 | contig 15623 bp, 12 predicted proteins | sample KB31754_FD_96462 | JGI IMG/M metagenome (GOLD analysis project Ga0134128, IMG submission 96462) | Terrestrial soil microbial communities with excess Nitrogen fertilizer from Kellogg Biological Station, Michigan, USA - KB3-175-4 | ecosystem: Environmental > Terrestrial > Soil > Unclassified ...
GTCTTCGCACCTTGCGTGCGCAAGGACGAAGCCTTCATTTTTGTGTCGCCGTTAATGATTCGGACGGGCAGTTGAAATTCCGATTCAAGAACCTTGGCTAGGATGCTCTGCATTGCTCGATGGCGAGCAAAGATGATCGCCTTTTCACGGCGGCAACGGATCGTATGTAGCTGTTGAATTACGGCCCTCAGCTTGGACGAATTAGCGATCAACTCCGATGGCGAAGCGTCCTCTCCATCGCCGGTCAGCAGTGCCGGGTGTTGCGAGAGCTGAGCGAAACGATGGAGCACGGTCAGGAATTTCGATGCCTTCGCTTCAGCCTGTAATTCCCTGAGCAACATCTGGTGCAGACTGATTTCCGCATCCGACATGTCGCAGGGAATCCTGACAATGTGCTTTGAAGGAAGATCTGCAACTTCGGATTTGTTGCGGCGCAGTAGAAACGCATGGGGTTTCTGGAAAAGCAGCTTTCGTTTCAGATCCTCCAACCGTTGATCGCGCGCTTCCGGATCAACACGGCTTTCGAACTGTTCCATGAAATCTTTCGCGGATGAAAGTAGCCCAGGTTGAATGGCGTCACAGACATTCCACAGATCGAGCAGCCGATTCTCGACAGGCGTGCCCGTACATGCAATCTGAAAATCGGCTTTCAACGCCTTCATCGCGTGGGAGATTTTGCTGCTGGGGACCTTATATTCCTGCGCCTCATCAGAAACAATCAAAGACCATAGCGGTCTTCCGTTCTTGAAGTGAGCGAAACTGTGCTGGTAATTCTTCAGCGTTTCGTAATTTGTGATCACAACGCGATAGCGTTGGAGCCGTGCCAGGTCGAGAATTGGCTTCCCTATCTCAAGTTCGGGACCTTCGGCATCATCCCTTCGAAATTTCGCCAGGTCGCTACCGTGAAGAGCGAGCACGGGCCAAAAAACGGAACCTTCATTGGCGAAGAAGCGCTCCATCTCCCTTTCCCAATTGCGCGTTTCGAGAAGGATCAGCGGAACAATGATCAAGACGGGCCGGAATGGCGGGCCATCCTTCGCTAAGTCGGGGAACTTTCCTGATTCGATGCACCAGGCTAGAAACGTTAGTATCTGAATTGTCTTGCCGACGCCCATGTCGTCGGCAAGAAGAACGCCCTGGCGGTGTGGCGACTGAACGCACGTTTGAAGCCACTGAACACCGTGCTCCTGATGAGGGTGCAAGTTGTGATCTGCCAGAAAAGCTTCCGGGCGCTGGAATTCCACTTGGCCGGCCAACTGCCGTGCCCGCTCTGCCTCAGTACGAAAGGTGTCCTTGACGGTCTCCTCGTTCGTTTCAATGAGCAATACCTTTTTGCCCAGCAGAGAAGGGGCCTCGGCGCTATCGTTGTCGGTCTGATCGTCTGTGGCTGAGTTCCCCGGACGTTGTGCGCTCGCGTTCTCGTCGCCGGTTTCCTCGTGATTAGGAGTGCCATCGCCGTGTCCGTTTGGTTTGGAATTTATCCCGACATCTGACAGCTCTGGGACGGCGCCTTCCTCAGGTGCATCGCCGTCGGCCGACGCGACATAGTGCTCCCACAGCTCGGCCATGTTCTTTTCATCCGTAGATGGTCGCGGCACAGGGACGAATTTGAAATCTCCAATCCCCGTGACGCGTTCGCTATACGGGAGCTCGACATGGTCCGCCACGCCATCGAACGCCTGAACTGGATCTCGCTTCAGGCGCTCCTTGGCTTCTCCAGTGACTCGCCGAACACGCTTCATTCTGCGGAGAACCTCGTGTTGTTCGTTACTCAACACGATGCGGACACGCGCGAGGCCCGGCCGGTCAAGAGAGTAAATTTTCTCGGCACCAGAATTGCGCTCAAACACTTGCTGGAACTCCTCAGTCGCGAGTTCAGGGCACTTGGGCAAGAAGCTAAGAGCGCCGTCGGAATCTTCACGCATGTCGAGACCAATTGCGGACGGAACAACGACATCGTTCTTCTGCAGCGTGCTGTCGAGTGTTGCTCCTAGTTCGTTCGCGCAGCCTTTGACCTTGGCAAAGGTCAGCCAGCTTTCCTGAAGTGTTTTCTGCTCCGGCCGAAGGGCGTTGAATGCGTCCATCGCTTCGACGAGGCTATACATCTGCTGATCCAACACGAATACATCGTTTGCACCAGCCCGCCTGACGTAATACCCGACACGATCCAAGTGCACAGGCCTGCCCCCGAGGAGAAAGTGATACTTGTATTCGAAGTCCTTCCGGCCGATATCGCTTTTGCGATCAATTTTTAGCAGAAATGGGCTTGGTTGCGTCCAAGCTTTCGTGAAGCTGACCGGCATTTCGGATTCGAGCTCTTGAAAGTTTCGATACGGCACCGAGATCGCGCCGGGAACCACATCGGCGAGGCCAAGTTCAATTAGTTGTTCGATTTCGATTGCGGTACGCCATCCCGCCGGCGCAGCCAACGACTCCGTGGGCCAATTCTCGCGTCGAGAGAGATCCAGCCCATTTTCTACAGCCCGCACGATCAAACCTTCGGTTTCGGCTGCGACCTCCACTCCGCCGGAGAACGAATGCAGAACGAAACTCATGGTCGAATCCCCAGTTCCGCGAGCTTTTGCCGTGCTGGGCTTTCCCAGGCACCAAGATGCAGTATTCGGTCTTTGCGACCATCGTGCTTCAGATGCCGATTCAATTGAAAGAATGGAGTTCGAAGATTAACGTTCTTCGATTCGAACGCGGCCCGATCGTAGATGTAGGCGGCGTTTCCCGTCTCGCTGAACTCGGCAATGATGAATTCCGTTCCATATCCCTTAAATCTCATTAGGAAGGCACTTGTAGATGACTGGCTGACACGCGAATGGAGTGGCAGACCCGCCGTAGATTTATTAGCCTTCAGTTTCCAGTAGTCTTGTTCCGAAATCGCGACTTGAAAGTCTCTGATCTGCTTGTGATAGCGAAGCCAGAAATCAGCCCTCCGGCGGTTCTCGTCATTACGAGGCAGGATTGTATTGAAGAAAAACAGGATGTTTTCCTTCGCGAGCCATGACAAGAAGCATTGCCCGGCGTCCGGGTCCATATCTCGCCAGTTAGGGGCACATTGCCGTAATCTCGGATCGCCCAATCGCGGGCAGCTCTGAACATAACTTCGTAACGTTTGTTGAAACGATTCCGATCTTTCCGCGGATCGGCTTAATATCAGAGAACTAGCGGCTTTATGCAGAGCTCCTGGCATCAATGTTTCCGAGAACACGTCTTTGATCATCCATTCGAGGTACCGAAGATTGGTCTGTTCGTCGGAACCTGATTCCAGCTTTCGAAAACGTTGACTGGCGAGTTCCGCTGCTTTTGCGTGCGTCATGAGCCCAAGCCGAGTCACGGGCCCTACGTACTGCAGCTTGAGCACGGTTTCTATATTTGATCGACGATCGACGACAAAATCGGCCAATTTTTCGGCGGCCTCAGCGGAAAATAGAGATTGAGCGCTGCGCCACCTCTGAATCGCGGGAGTTCCACGCGGGTGGTCTGCTATGGCATTCTTCAACAGAAGTTCCAGCTCGGCCGGAGCCGCCATTTCTCTCCACCGGTTGAAATATGAGTTGACCATTGCATACAAACACCTGCTTGTCTTAAGGTAGTCGGGGCTAGACTGAAGTGCTTGTACAAACGTTGGCTGAACTGCGAATTCATCCGCACTACAAAGTGTTCGAAATTCCAGACTATTCAGCTTCTTGAGATTCCCGCTACTCGACTCGAACCTCTGCCAAACCCGCTTGGGGTCGAGCGGAGGCGCAAACGATTTCACCGTTCCCACGCGCGAGCGCAAATCATCGCGGGTCTTGATGAGCGGAGCACACTCTCTCAGACCGTCGAGGCGCATAGCGAGCGGGTTGTGACGTATGATTTCCGGTTCGGCCTTGAGTAGTTGCAGCGCATCCAAGACGCTCTTCATTTCATATGCGCCTCGATCGCCTTCGCATCGACCGCTCGTACCCGAATGACGAATATCACTTTGCGACATTCATCTTGAGTATTAGCCACCTGGCAATCCTGTTGGCCGCGCCCGCTTGCCGATAACTTTCCGAGGAACCAAGCTTGCTCTTGCGACGGCGTGGTTTTCAGATCATTCAACGCGGTCTTGACGACCTCCATCGCCCGCTGCTGGCTAAGTTCCAAGTTTCTGTTGCGGCTCTCGTCTGGCGGTAGTCCCCTAAAAACCTGTAGATCGGAATGGCCCTCAACAACAACGGACTCAATATCATCGCGGAATTGTTTGTCATACAGTGTGCCAGCGATCGCAGGCAACTTTTCTTGAAGAAAGTCCTTCCCTTTGTTTGACAGGTCGGATCTCCCCGATTCAAAGCTCATCAGCCGCTCCGGAGCGACGATCAGTATCTTGTTCGGTTCCTTCTTGTCCTTATCGATTTCCGGGCTGCCGAGTGCGCCGGGCTTCAATTGCCTTTGCAGCTCTTCGAGAAGTCTGCTTGCAACGGCCGGGTCCTTTGCTCCAGTTCGCTGCACAAAGACCAGGAGGAGCAAAATGAAGATGACCATCAGCGAGGTCATCAAATCAGTCAGCGAACTGTTGAGATGATCCGGGCTATTTGACTCTTCCATTGACTCGTTCCATCGCGTTCGAAATCACACTTCCGAGCTCATCGAATTGTTCCGACAATTCGTCGATTTGTGTTTTAAGCAGGCTGGAGATCTCGGGCACCATTTGATTCGAAATGCCAACCACTTCCTTAAAGTTGTTCTCGATGCTCTGGTTGTAATCGCGAAGTCCGCTATGTAGGGCGGCCAGGATCTTGCCCAGGTTCACATCGAGCTCGTCGATCACCGCCTTGTAATCGCTGAATACCTTGCGATATTCGGCGAGCATCTTCTCGTGCTGGTCAAACGAGGCGCGAACATTTCCGGAAACGTCGCGCAACTGATTCGCAATTGCCGAGTGAGTGGTGCTGATTGTCTTCAGCGCATCGGCTTGACCCACGAGCCCACTGCTATAAGCTTGAACCTGCCGGCTGGCTTCAGCCATCCTGTCGAGAGCGGTGGCGTTCTGTCCGATCAGGTCTGTGAGGAATGAACGTGCCTGAAGAAGTTCTTGGCTGGCCGCCTGGAAGTCTGTGCTACGTGCTTCGATATTTGCTAACAACGCTTCCAGACGCTTTGCAATCGCCTCGGACCAGTTGCCGGTCTGTTCGAGAACGTGGCTGGCGGAGGCTTGCGATTGCTTGGCGACATTCTCCGCGGCCGCCATCATATCCCGCGAGAGCGTTCCGACTTTCTCGGATAGGTCGCTGACAACCAGCGTCAACTGGGTCCGAACACTTGTCAGATTCTGATCCGCTGTCTGCTGGAGGCTGAGCATCAGCCCATTCATGAGAGCGGTAAGGGCTTCTGTCTGCTCCTTACCGCTTTTTAGTTGACCAGAAGTTGTCTGTTCGGCCTTTTCGATAATCGCGGCAAAGGCGGCCTGCATGTTGCCGAACTGTGAATTCATATCGGACAGCATCTGCCGCGTCGCCTCAAGGGTCCCCTGGACATTACCGAACTCGCGATTCGCGGCTCCCGTAAGCGCATCGTGGAAATCGGCGCCCATTTTGGAGAGCGCCTCAACCAGCGATGTTTGAAGAGATTCGAGCAGGCCCCGAATCTCACCTGTCACCGATTCCTGTTTTTGCGTTTCGAGGCCGACAATTGCTGCTTGCAGAGTCTCTAGGGTGCTACCCATGCGCTCCATAGTCGGACGGAATTCGCTCTGCATCTTTTCGGCAACCCCGGAAGACATGCCGGCCGCTAAGTCCGGAACCACCCTTTCATTGAATGCCCCGACGAAACGGTCCACCACTTCACTGCTGATATTGCTAACCGAAACCGTTTGCTTCGCGGCGAAGCGCTGGATATCGAGAAGGATTCGAGAGGTGGACAGGTAAGGAATTGTGTTTGAGACTGCTGTGATCAGTTGCTCATATTTGAGTCGTAGGCTACGAACGACGCGCTTCTCATAAAGCGTGAAGAGAATACTTAATATGAGCGCAACGATAGAACTGAGAAATTTACCTGAGAGGCCGTTGATCAAACCGCCGATTCCACTGACTGGATTACTGGTATTCGCCTCGTTGTACTGAACTCCATGCAAGGCGAGCAGAATCGCAATGAAAGTCAGCGCGAGGCCCGACCCAGTTAGTAGACCAGGAAAGGAATTGAAGAGTGCTCCGTTAAAATGACGCCCCACGGTCACCTCGTAGGGGAGAATATTCCGGGCCTTTTCTGTCAGAAACCAGCCGTCTCGTTCGTCCGGACTCGTATAGCACTCTGTATTTTGATCGATGTGCTCCCACCATTGCCTCGGAGTCGTGTGGAGCTCGCTACACCGGACTCGTAACTCATCTAGTTTTGGGAGTGGTAGGCCATGGTGGCGCTCGCTCCTGTCCAGCGCGCCATCGGAGTGCAGACTTTCGGCCAATCTGCCGATCTGAGAACAAACCTGCCCGACTTGCTGTGCCAGCAGGAATGCGATCACGGCGGTCGTCACTAGGAGCACGATGCAACCCCAGAGGATCAGGGGAGGAATCGCAAGAATAAAACCAACCAAATTTTAGCTCCTATCAATTCTCATCGACAGGCATTTTGCCGTCACGATGAACTGACCGGATTCCGTTCTAGATTAGATTCGCGGATTCGATCAGTGATTTGCCTAACCCGCTGGGAAGCTAAGAAGGATACGAAGCGAAATGGGCACGACCAAGAGTCGACGCGACGGTCAACGGCCGGATAGTTCGGATAAAAGAGGTTCACGGAAGAATCTAAGATATCAAATGTGGTTTGGACAACAGAAAGAGTCGATACCCGCTCGTTAGTCATTCGTTCAGGGAATAACGGCGCACTTTACTTGATTATGGATCCTGAATGGTGGCCTAGCCTGTCAGTCCTCCGCGCAACCATGCCTTGAACGCGTCCTTGCTGGTTGCGTCACCCATCTTCCGAAACGCCAGGTGTAGGCCAACCGCATCGAACGCTTCTCGCATTGATTTGGTGTGTACCGCATCTCCGCAATCAACTGTTTTGGCGCCGCGCCGATATTGTTTCGATTGCTTTGGCCACCATTACACGATTCGTTATGGTAGCCAGCCTGTATATTCTTCGGGCTACTGTAAAAGCATACTCAATGCACTCCCTAATCCAAGCCGCTCTCCTCGCCCGTGACAGGGCATACGCCCCCTATTCGCATTTCAAGGTAGGAGCCGCTGTATTGGACGAAACCGGCCGGGTCTTTACCGGCTGCAACGTCGAAAGCGCCAGCTACGGACTTTCTCTGTGCGCCGAGCGGGTCGCCGTGTTCAAGGCACTCTCCGAAGGTGCAGGCAAACTGCTGCGCATTGCAGTGGTTGCCGATACAGACACACTCACTCCTCCGTGCGGCGCTTGCCGGCAGATTTTGTGGGAATTTTGCCGGGATGCGGAACTCCTCCTTGCAAATCCGGCGGGCAAAGTGGAACTCACGACGGTGCGCGAAATTTTCCCGAGGCCGTTCGATGCATCATTCATCTAAATTCCTGGCGGCGCTGCTGCTGATTGCTCTACAAGCAGACGCAGCCGAGCCGGCCGATTGGATCATCCGCGCAAAATACGTGGTCACGATGGATACGCAGCACCATGTGATCGAAGGAGGCGGAATAGCACTCCGGGGATCCCGGATCGTCGGAGTTGGGACACAGAGCGAAATCGCGCGGCGATTCCACGCCAAGCACACGCTCGATAGACCAGACGCTCTGATTGCGCCGGGGCTCATCGACACCCACACGCACGCGCCTATGTCCCTGCTTCGAGCTATCGCCGACGATAAGCGCCTTGAGGATTGGCTCAACAACTATATCTTCCCGGCCGAGTCGAAGAATGTCACTCCGGAATTTGTCCGTTGGGGAACGCGACTCGCCTGCCTCGAAATGGTTCTGGCCGGTATCACCACCTATACGGACATGTATTATTTCGAAGATGCCGAAGCTGAGGCCGCCAAAGAAGCGGGCGTACGTGCCGTGCTTGGTCAGACCGTGATCGGATTCCCTGCCCCGGATTACAAAAGCTGGCAGCAGGCCATCGCGGGAACCGATCGCTTCATTCAGAAATACCGCCACGACGATCTCATCATCCCCGCAGTTGCGCCGCACGCAATCTACACCACTCCCGATGATGCGCTGGTCGCTGCACACCGACTGGCGATCAAATATGGCGTGCCGCTCACGATTCACCTTGCCGAAACGAAAAAAGAACGCGATGATGCGCTGGCCAGGCGTCACATGACGCCAACTCAGATCCTTGAAAAGTTAGGTGTACTGGATGGAACCGTGATTGCCGCGCATTCCATCTGGGAAGACCCGAGCGATCTGCAGATCCTGAAGCGGTATAGGACAGGCGTGGCATACTGCCCATCCAGCAACATGAAACTGGCGGACGGAGTCGCGCCTGTCATCGACATGCTGAGGCTTGGAATCTCCGTCGGGCTCGGGGACGATGGCTTCGCGGGCAGCAACGATAGCGCAGACCTGATCCGCGAAATGGATATCGGGGCCAAGCTGCAGAAGGTCACGCGCATGGACCCGACTGCCCTACCTGCGGAGCAGGCGCTCGAAATGGCAACGATCGGCGGTGCGCATGTATTGGGCCTCAGCAAGGAGATCGGCTCACTAGAGCCAGGCAAGCTTGCGGATCTCATCACCATCTCCCTCACGCACCCGAATACGGTGCCGGTCTACAATCTCTATTCCGCCATCGTCTATGCCGCGAAAGCAGCCGATGTGCAGGACGTGTTCATCAACGGACGGCAGATCGTGAGTGACCGGCGCGTCCTTACGCTAAACGCGGCTGACATCTACCGAAAGGCCGGAGAGTACAAGAAGCAAATCCTCGCAACCTTGCCGCTACTTTGGCGGGCCGACCGATAATTCGTTGTCCACGTCCTTGACGCCCTTTATTTTCTTGGCAAGCTTGGTGGCTTTCGTTTTGCCCTTATCCGTATCGACGCGGCCCTTAATGGTCACGACACCATCTTTGACGCTAACGTCAAGGGCTCCTCCCTTAACATCGGCATCGGTAGCGAGTTTCATACGGACCTGATCTGAAATTCGATCGTCGGAATTGGCGGGCTTTTTCTGATCGGATGCGAAGCTGGGCTGCGCCAGCATTGCTCCGAGTAGCAGGATGGAGGCTGCGAAACGTCTCATGTAACTGTCTTCTCCGAGCCTACCATCGAGTGCCAGTCTATTGCGTTCAGAAAGTCAGGATCTTCGCGCCAATTCGGCTTTACTTTAACGAACAGGGACAGGAAAACCTTTCGCTCGAGCTTCTGTTCCAGAGCTTGTCTCGCCTCCGTTCCAATCTTCTTTAGCATTTGTCCCTTATTGCCGATGAGGATGATCTTCTGACCGGGGCGCTCGACGTGAACCGTAGCGGCGATTTTCACCAGGCGCGGAGTTTCCTCCCAGGTGTCAACGAGAACGGCGGCAGCATGAGGAACTTCTTCCCGGGTGGCACGCAAAATGCGTTCGCGAATAATCTCCGCCGCCAGAAAGCGCATCGGTTGATCGGTCAAATAGTCGTCAGGAAAAATCGCGGGACCTTCCGGGAGGTAACAGACAATCACTCGCTTGAGTTCATCGAGACCCTCGCCGTTTCGGGCTGATACCGGAACCGCTTCCAAAAAAGGAAACAGCTCGGTGTATCGCTGGATCAGTGGGAGCAGGAGCCGCTTGTCTTCGACACGATCAATCTTGTTCAAGACGAGGACAGCCTTCTCGGAGTTCGGAAGAGCGCTAACGGCGTGTTCGTCTTCCTGAGTAACCGGCCTGGTGGCATCGGCGATGAAGAGTACAAGATCCCGATCTTGGATGGCGCCGCGAACGGCATCCATCATTCGCTTGTTGAAGAGCGTGTCCGATTTGTGAACGCCGGGAGTATCGGCAAAAACGACCTGCGCCTCGGGCATGGTCAACACACCCTGAATTAATGTGCGAGTGGTTTGCGCCTGCGACGCCGTGATAGCAAGCTTCTCTCCAATAAGCGCGTTCAGCAGCGTGGATTTTCCGGTGTTCGGCCGGCCGGCTATTCCGACGAACCCGGCGCGATGCGGAACAGATTTCATATATGCGTACCGACAGGCGAAGGGGTTTGCACGCGAGAGACGCGCACCTGCTCCACGCGGCGTTCGTTTCCGGCGAGTACCTCAATGCGAATACCACCGCGTTCGACGGTCTCACCCACCTGTGGCACGTGGCCGAGCCACTCGGCCACCAGTCCGCCAATGGTGGTGGATTCCGTATCCCCGTTCGGACGGAAATTCAGAAGATCCTCCAGTCGATCCAGGTCAAGGCTCCCCGGAGCAATGAAGGCATTATCCGATTCCTGGCGAACGTCGCGGTCTGGTTCATGCTCGTCGCGGATTTCGCCCAGGATCTCTTCCACCAGATCTTCCATAGTGGCGATTCCGGCGGTATTGCCGTATTCATCAACGACGACGACCATATGCGAGCCATCGCGCTGCATTTCGCGGAGCAGATCGCTTACAGGCTTGCTCTCGGGAACGAGCGGAATAGGCCGGAGCAGGTCTGCTAAATGTTTGGTCTGGCGATCTTCATCGCTAAGTTCGAAGAGATCTCGAACGTGTACGAAGCCAATGATGTTATCGATGGTGTCCTGATAAACCGGAATGCGCGAGTACTGTTCATGGATGACGAGCTGGCGCAGTTCCTCTAGCGATCTCGCAGCGGAGATGGCAACTATATTGGGGCGCGCTGTCATCACTTCCCGTACATTCTTATCGCCGAACGCGACCACCGAATGAATAAGCTTGCGATCGCCTTCCTCCAGAATTCCTTCCTCCGCGCCGGCGGTGATCAGCGCCTCGATATGCTCGACGGAGTCGGCCGGAGCCGTTTCGCCGTTTGCATCCTTATCGAGATCGAGAAGCGATTGAAACAAGCGCACCAGCGCCACAAGGGGCATGGCTACCGAGGCCAACAGCCTGGTGATTCGGAGTACCTTCACCATCCAGACACCTTTCGTCCGGCGATATAGAAACGCGGGGATGAAATAGGTGGAGAGAATCATGCCGATCAGAGAGAGGCCGATGGCCTCGAGTACGCTCTCCCAGCGAGCCGTTTCGGGCCGGACCAGCGCGCAAAGGTAAAACACACCGATAAGAAACAGTGAGACATGTTTAATCAGCGAAAATGCGAGCGAGCCTCGTTCAGGGTCAAGGCCGATCTTCCCGGAAAGTGTTTCGCGAAAGAAATCAAGGGCGGGCACTTCGCGCCGGATAAGGCGCAGCGATTCCAGATAGAGCAACTGCACGTATGAGACAAAGCAGAGCAGACAGGTAAGCGCGACGGCAACAGCCAGGCAAAGCACCGTCATGATCGTTGCCCTCCAGCAACAGACCGCCCGATAAGCGCAACCGGCAGGCCAAATTCAGCGCGCCACTCCTCCTCCGCGCGGCCCATTTCTCCGTGGTCGCGCGCGTGATCCATACCCGTCAGGTGGAGGAGACCATGCAGCATCAAAATACAGATTTCATAGACGCGATCATGGCCGCATTCACGGGCTTGCGCTCCGGCGCGCTCAACCGAAATGGCGATTTCTCCCAGGCCGTTATTTTCATCGGCAGAAGGAAAGGAGAGGACATCGGTGGGGTAGTCGTGACACAGAAACTGCCGGTTCAGACGCTGTAGTTCCCGGTCATTCGTTATAAGGCATGTGAAGGCGCGGCGGCCCGCCACACGCCGGGTGAGAGCGCGCACAAACCGCTTCAAAATCTGCTTCTCTTCAGTAGAGAACCTTAACTCAACAGGAAGGGCTCCAAAGAGCAACGTACTGCCATCAGGTGACATAGGCGTTGGTTCAGGCGAGTGAAGGAAACTCGGGGATCTCCACTCTAGTGTTCAGCGGAGGATCCAAGTTTGCTTCTTGCGGTGCTTCAGTACCCAGTTTCAAGGCTAACTGCCGGCCGGCGCCGACCAGTTCGTTATAGCGATCATAGGCCTTTACGATGCGCTGCACCAGGGCGTGGCGCACGACATCTTTATCGTTGAAGCCGACAAATGCGATGCCCTCCACTCCCCTGAGCACTTCGGCGGCATGCAGCAGACCGCTCTTCTTTCCGGATGGCAAGTCGATCTGAGTCTGGTCTCCGGTAACGACCATCTTCGAGTTGAACCCTTGACGGGTGAGGACCATCTTCATTTGTTCAATCGAGGTATTTTGCGCTTCGTCAAGAATAATGAAGCAATCATTTAGCGTCCGGCCGCGCATGAACGCCAATGGAGCAATTTCGATGGTGTTACGTTCTACCAGTTTTTCGACCTTCTCGGCATCGATCATGTCGAATAGCGCGTCATAAAGCGGACGCAGGTACGGATCAATCTTCTGTTGCAGCGTCCCGGGTAAAAAGCCCAGGTGCTCGCCCGCTTCCACTGCCGGACGAGTCAAAACGATACGGCTAACGCGTTTGTTCAAATAAGCTGCAACAGCCATCGCCACAGCCAGGTAGGTCTTGCCGGTTCCGGCGGGCCCCAGACCGAAAGTGAGATCGTGATTTTCGATTGCGTCGATATAGCGGCGCTGATTGACGGTTTTCGGCGCCAGCACCTTCTTTCCAAAAGCCCGCGACTTTCCGCTCTCGACCAGGCGGCGGAGAGAAACATTAGGGTCCGCGGTGACCACCCGCATATAGCTATTCAAATCACCGTTATTGAATACGTGACCCTCCTCGACAAGACCAACATAGTCTTCCAGGATGCGCTCGGCGCGCCGGACCTGCGGTTCTTCGCCTTCGAGCTCAAGCGAATCGCCGTCGAGGAGACGGGTCCTAAGGCTCAATTCCGATTCGAGCAAGCGTATGTTTTCGTCACGAGTGCCGAACAGGGACTCAATGCCGCGGGATATCTGAACAGATGACTTCATCAATAGGCAGTTTGTAGCAAGAAGAGGAGCGGGTGCTTCGGGCAGAGATGGACAGTAAACTTTTGAATGACCACAGTGGACCGCAAGACGGGGGAACGTCTGATAAAGGTCCGTTGAACCCACAGGCGCGGACGCCAGAAGCTCATTCAAACCCAGTATAACAATCTTTTATGGTTTGTAGAATCCTTGGTGCAAGAATGATTACACAAAGTCATGAAGAATCAGCTTCTATCGCGGCGTACATTGTTGCAGGCGACCGGCGCTGCTGCTGCCCTGCTCCCGTCAGCGGCTTCCGCCCAATCCAAGCCGGATAAGGACAACGCCGGGCCCACCACCTCCACTGTGGAAGACCGGGACCGGCGGATGCAATGGTGGCACGAAGCCCGTTTCGGGATGTTCATTCACTTCGGGCTTTATAGCGTGCTGGGCCGTCACGAGTGGGCGATGGAAGAAGAAGGCATACCGGTAGCCGAATATCAACTTCTGGCAAAGCAATTCAATCCCAAACCCCACGCGGCCCGGGCCTGGGCAAAACTCGCCAAGGCTGCCGGCATGAAATACATGGTGATGACCACCAAGCACCATGAAGGATTCTGTCTGTTCGACACCAAGCTGACCGACTATTGCGCGCCGAAGCAGGCCGCCGGACGCGACCTGGTTTCCGAGTACGTGGAAGCCGCCCGATCGGAAGGCATGCGCTTTGGCTTTTACTACTCGTTGATGGACTGGCATCATCCGGACGGCGCCCGCTGCGCAACCGATGAAGCCGCCCGGAGGCGCTTTGTCGATTACATTCATGGTCAGGTCCGCGAGCTTTGCTCAAATTACGGCAAAGTGGACGTGCTCTGGTATGACGTGAACTGGCCGCTGACCCCGGAAGGCTGGGAATCCGTAAAGATGAACAAGATGGTCCGCCAACTGCAGCCTGACATTCTGATCAATAATCGATCGGGTATTCCGGAAGACTTCACGACACCCGAACAACACATCCAGGCCTATAAGACTCCTTGGGAAGCCTGCATGACGATGAACGACAGTTGGGGTTATCAGCGGGCGGATGATGACTGGAAACCCCCGAAAACGATCATCCGGAACCTGATCACCTGCGCGCGCGACAGCGGCAATTACCTCTTGAACATTGGTCCGAAAGGCGACGGATCTATTCCTGAACCATCGATCGAGATTCTCACAGCCGCCGGCAAATGGATGGACGGACATGCGGATCTGATCCACCACGCAGACCCGTGCCAGGTCAAACGCTCGGTATTCGCAAACTTCACGCGGCAGGGAAATACGCTTTTCATCCATGCGTATTTTTGGCCAGGCGAGGTGCTGGCGTTAGGGGGTCTGCAACAAAAGGTGCTCTCTGCGAAGATGTATAGAACAGGGCAGCCGATTAAGTTCGAGCAGGAGCAGTTTCGTGTGCGATTTCTGGGGCTTCCGGCAAGTGCCCCCGATCCGATCGCGACGGTGCTGACGGTTGAGTGTGAGGGCGAACCCACGCAGGACCAAATGGCTATTCGCATCCATCGCAAGCGGGAGAGCGTTTGAGGAGCCCGGGTCTTGACTTCTGCTCCAGTTCAGGCCAAGGTTGAAACATAATAGAAGAGATGCACGTCTATTGAGCCATTGATCGGAACTCTTGAACTCCTTCTGTGTCTGATAGCCCCCGAGAGGAAATTACGATGAGTAGTACACCACAACAGCCGACCTATATCATTCCGCCGCCCGCCGGCCCGAACTGGAAGACTCCACTGCTGATTGGAATCTTGGTTCTTTTGATCGCTTCGAACATCTTTCTGTTCGTTCAGCTTGGCCGGGTCAGAACAGACAGCAGAAGTGACATGGCGAAATTGACCGCCGACTTCAATGGCGCAATCGAGCGAATGCGGATTGATTCAAACGAGGAAGTCCGCCGGTCACGCCGTACGGTGGAGGATCTGCAGACCCGGCTGGCCGAACAGCGCCGCGCTGCGCAGGCGGCCGTAGGTCAGGCCAAGATAGACGCACAGAAGCGGGTGCAAATGCTGCAGGATAAAGTCGCCCAGGAACAGGCGCTGCAGCAGCAGGCTATCTCGCAGGTAAAGCTAACCGCCGACACCGCGACAACCCAGTTACAGGGCGTGAGCACCGATGTAGGAAATGTCAAGACCGACCTGGGCAACACCAAGAGCCAGCTCGAACAGACCATTGCCAACCTAAAGCGCGCGACCGGAGAATTGGATGGCCACGCAAGCCTCATTGCCACGAACGGAAAAGAGCTACAGGCGCTGCGCGAACTTGGCGAGCGGAATTACTCTCAATTCACCATCACCAAATCCAAGACGCCAAGCCGGGTTGCGGATGTAATGGTGGAACTGAGAAAGGCCGACCCAAAGCACAACCGGTTCACGATCAGGATTACGGCCGATGACAAGACCGTGGAAAAGAAGGACAGGAACATCAATGAGCCTATCCAGTTCTACACCTCGAAAGCCCATCAACCGGACGAAATTGTCGTAAACGAAGTTCGAAAGAACACGATTGTCGGCTATCTGGCGACACCGAAGGTTCAAACTGGTAGAAGTGGATCCTAAAATAATGTTTTCAACAACTCCCTCTCGATACCCCGAGCAACTGATTGCGCGTATGCGCGAAGACCTCACCCAGTATGGCGTTCAGGAAACCCGGACCGCGGAAGATGTGAACCGGGTTTTGACAAA
>Ga0134128_10005304_pt1 | contig 15621 bp, 18 predicted proteins | sample KB31754_FD_96462 | JGI IMG/M metagenome (GOLD analysis project Ga0134128, IMG submission 96462) | Terrestrial soil microbial communities with excess Nitrogen fertilizer from Kellogg Biological Station, Michigan, USA - KB3-175-4 | ecosystem: Environmental > Terrestrial > Soil > Unclassified ...
ATCGCCGGCGCAATACAATCGAACGCCTGTTCTGCCGCCTGAAAGATGCACGCCGCATCGCCACGCGGTACGACAAATCCGCCAAACCCTACCTCAACGCCATCTGCCTGATCGCGATCGTCTCCTGGTGGCTCAATTGAGTTTGGACCCTAGAAGTCATTCTCTTTGCTATGTATTTTATACCCGCAAGACCATACGCAAAGCAGGTCGGAAGGCCGTCATGTCCATAAAATCCAATTGACATCGCGTACGCCCTAAGCAATAATCCGCCCTCTTCTTCGGGTGGTGCCTTCATGTCTGTGCCGTCATCCTCATTTACTATTCTGTTACTTACGAATGATACGACTGTACAAGCTCTGGTGAAGCAGATATTCAAGGACGCTTCCGTTACGATCGCCCGGGACGTTTCGACCTTTCAGAGGGAGTTGCCAAAACATCGGTTTGATGCCGTCGTGATGGAGTTGCAGAGCGGACAGGAACAGATGAACGCGCTCAATGATCACCTGGACCCCGCTCGCACTCTTTGTATCAAGGGGTCTAAGGCTGCCTTGAAAAAGACGCTGAAAACAATCCAGCTGATGAATCAGCCAGGCAGCCTTCAGCAAAACAAAACCCGCGACGCCTCCTTAGAGAGTTATTTAGAGGTGAAAATGGGGGAATTCGTGAAGGGGATGAGAAACGGATCGGCAAAAAACCTTCATCCGATCCTGATCTCCGCCGTGGAGCGCCCTCTCATCACTTCTGCGCTGCGGGAGACAGGAGGCAATCAAATACAAGCAGCTGAACTTCTCGGACTCAACCGAAACACGTTGCGAAAAAAAATCGTTAATCTTCACATTCCCTTGAAACAAACGAAAGTGAGAGCAAGTCATAGTGCCTGAACAGGATTTCCTCAGGTATGCTGCTGGGCTTACTCCCCATACCATCTCTCAACACTCATGAAGGAGGGACATCATGACAAAGGAAGAGCTGATCGCAAAGATGGCCGCTTCAGCAGGAATCACGAAGGTTGCGGCCGGAACCGCTCTTGAAGCATTCACCGGTGCGGTGACTTCCTCACTGAAAAAAGGACAACGCGTCTCCCTCGTCAATTTTGGTACCTTTACGATTTCAAAGCGAAAAGCACGAATGGGAAGGAATCCACGGACGGGTGAATCACTCCGAATCCCAGCGGCGAAGGTCCCGAAGTTTTCAGCCGGGAAAGAGCTTCGCTCTGCTGTGAGGTGATGATCTACAGACTGAAGAATGTCTGATCCCAGAGATTAAAGAGAAGGTCGCATTCTTTCAGACGGTTGAGGAAATGCGATCTTCTCTTTCGTTTTCTTGACAGTGTCAACGAGGCTATATTAGCATGCCTCCTCTGTCGATAGGCGCGTAGCTCAGGGGGAGAGCGCTACCTTGACACGGTAGAGGTCGACGGTTCAAGACCGTCCGCGCCTACCATTCAGGTTGAGGCACTGGTTTGCCTCTAGGAGGCTCGGTGCCTTTGCTGTTTTTGTACTGTGGGTCCCCATTCAATAAGCCATGAAAATATCGGTTAAAGATGGTCCAAGCAGTGATATTCAGACCGGGGGGACGGTAGGTGATGCTCTATCTGAACTAGGAATCGCAAGTCAGGATATTCTGGCAGCCAAAGTAGACGGAGCGGTTGTTGATCTGTCGCGTCCTCTGTCTGGGAGTTCGGTAGTTGAACCATTACGGTTCGACAGTGCGGAGGGTCGTGAAGTCTACCGCCACAGCAGTACCCACCTCATGGCTCAAGCAGTAAAAGAGCTCTTCCCGTCCGCACAACTGACCATCGGCCCAGCCCTAGAAGATAGTTTTTACTATGACTTTGCCTTCGAACGTCCCTTTACTCCTGAAGATTTGGAGAGGATCGAAGATCGCGCCGCAGAAATCATCAAGCGTAATCTCACTATCACAAGGCGGGAGTTTTCGAAACAGGACGCAATCGATTTTTTCCGGGCCCGTGGAGAGCACTACAAGGTCGAGTTGATTCAAGGTTTCCCCGATGGGGAGCCGATCACCGCCTATGCACAAGGCGACTTCGTTGATCTCTGTCGAGGCCCCCATCTCCCGACCACTGGCTCCGTTGGGGCCATAAAATTGCTTACCACGGCCGGAGCCTATTGGCGTGGCGATGAACGTAATCCGATGTTACAACGGATCTATGGGACATCCTTTCCGACAAGAGCGGAAGTGGATGCCTATCTGGCTCGGCTGGAGGAAATTAAGCGACGCGACCACAGAAAAGTCGGAAAAGAACTGGATTTGATCAGCATTCAGGATGAGATCGGACCCGGGCTGGTACTCTGGCATCCGAAAGGCGCAGCAGTCCGCCTATTGATTGAAAACTTCTGGCGAGAACAACATATTCGAGATGGGTATCAGCTGGTCTATTCGCCTCATACCGCACGTCTTGATCTCTGGAAAACCAGCGGGCACCTCGATTACTACCGCGAAAACATGTTCCCATCGATGAAGCTGGAAGGCAGCGAGTACCAGCTGAAACCGATGAATTGTCCGTACCATATCATGATCTATCAGTCGCACCTGCGGAGCTATCGAGACCTCCCCATTCGCTACGGGGAACTGGGAACGGTCTACCGCTATGAACGGACCGGTGTTCTGCACGGGCTCATGCGGGTGCGTGGATTCACGCAGGATGATGCCCATCTCTTCTGCCGCCCAGATCAGATGGAACACGAAGTCAGCCGGGTACTGGACTTTACATTTTTCGTGTTACAGACTTTTGGATTCCATCAATTTGAAGTGTTTTTGTCCACGCGGCCCAAAGAGTCCGTGGGTGGTGATGAACATTGGACCTTGGCCACCAACGCCTTGGAAGCGGCACTGAAAAGCCGCAATATTTCCTTTCATCTTGATCCGGGAGGGGGAGCATTTTACGGCCCGAAGATCGACATTAAGATCAAAGATGCATTGGGCCGTTCATGGCAATGTTCGACGGTCCAGGTGGATTTCAACAATCCAGAGCGGTTTGAGTTAAGTTACATTGGAGAGGACGGCAAAGCCCATCGCCCGATCATGATCCATCGTGCTTTGATGGGATCCATCGAACGTTTTTTCGGCATTCTGATCGAGCACTACGGGGGCGCGTTCCCGACCTGGCTGGCTCCCGTGCAGGCAGTGGTCATGAACATCACCGATCATCAGCAAGACTACGCCGCAGCCGTCGCGGCGCAGTTAAGGGCGGCCGGCTTCCGTGTCGAGGCGGATCTTCGAAATGAAAAGATCGGGTTCAAGATTCGTGAAGCGGAAAAGGCGAAGGTCCCGTTCATGTTGGTAGCGGGGAATCGCGAATTGCAAGGCGGGACTCTCTCGGTACGAGGCCGAAGCGGATCAAATTTAGGGAATAAGACAGTGGCTGAGGTGTTGGATCTCCTGCAAGCTGAGATCTCACACACACAGCGAGAACTTCAACCCACACATTAAAAAAGAGGTGGCCTATCGTTCCCAAATTGCGTGTGAATCGTGAGATCCGAGTCCGAGAAGTTCGTGTGATCGGCCCGGAGGGAGAACAACTCGGTATCCTTCAGACTCCGGATGCCTTTCGTCAGGCTCAAGAAAGCGGCCATGACCTAGTGGAGGTCGCTCCCAACTCGGTTCCCCCGGTCTGTAGGATTATGGACTTTGGGAAGTATAAGTATGAGTTGAGCAAAAAAGATCATCAAAGCCGGCGTCATCAAAAGTCCACCCAAGTGAAGGAAATCAAGTTGCGCCCACGGACCGATAAACATGACCTTGAAATCAAGGTTCGCCAGATGAAGAGCTTTCTAGAGGAGGGTAACAAGACCAAAGTCACCCTCACCTATCGTGGACGAGAAATGGCCAACCAAGAGATGGGTCGCGAGGTGATGAAGTCCGTCATTGAACAGTTGGCCCAAGCCGGCACCATCGAGTATGCTCCTCGTATGGAAGGACGCAGTTTGATTATGATCGTCGCTCCGAAACATTGACACGCAGCACGGTGATTGTTCAACACAAAGGAATCTCCTCATGAAAATGAAGACCCATAAAGGGGCGAGTAAGCGTTTTACAAAGACCGGGAGTGGGAAAATCGTTCGCCGCAAGGCAGGCAAGCGACATCTGCTGACCCACAAGCGGCACGACCACAAGCGCCGCTTGAGCGGAACTGAAGTCGTCGATACGGCGTTCGCTTCATCGTTGAACCGACTACTCCCATACGAATAACACGATCATTGCCACGAAGAAGAACATCAGGAACTTAAAGGAGTACTGAAGTATGCCTCGCGCAAAGGGTGGACCAAAAACTCGACAGCGGAGAAAGAAGCGGATCAAGCTGGCGTCAGGTCAGTACGGTGGGAAAAGCCGTCTCTTTCGTTCAGCGACAGAAAGCGTGGATAAGGGCTTGACCTACGCCTATACGGGTCGCAAGAACCGAAAGCGGGACTTCCGGCAACTGTGGATCGCGCGTATCAGCGCGGCCGTTCGAGCACAAGGGATGACCTACGGTCGATTCATCAATGCCCTCAAGAAGGCTAACGTCGCTTTGGATCGAAAGGTCCTTTCGGACATGGCGATCAAAGACGCCGCAGGCTTTGAGCAACTCATCGGCCTTGCCAAGCAACACTTGACTCCTGCCACAGCGTAAGTACGCCGGCTTCATTTCCAGCAACTCGAATACTCTCGGGGGAGGGGAATCACGACGCTGCCCCTCCCGCTTCCTTCCCTCGCTCTGAGTCCTATAAGTCCCTTCCTGGGATGCTTTCCCAGCCGTAAATCGGTATCCTCTACCCTCATGCAAACCACTTTCCATGCCACCTGTTTCACGCATGAGACAGCCAAGTGATATCCATCCGATAGTTTCGAGAGGCTGGTCAGCTCCTTCGTTGGTGCACAAGACGATATCGATCTTCCGCGCGAAGAGCGAATCACCGAGATTGTGAGGAAGCTGCAACAAAAGTTAACCGCCCAGCAGCTATTTGCCGTCCGTTGGACAGTGGCATGAGCATCCCATCTGATGTAGCTTTATTTTTTATTGCAGGCGTGCAACATTACTACACATGCGGACTCTGGAGCAGCTAAGGGTCAAGAATTTCAAGTCCATCCACGATCAGACATTACGTTTGGGCCGTCTGAATGTCTTTATTGGCGGGAATGGCTCTGGCAAGTCCAACCTCATCGGCGTGTTCCATTTTCTCAATCGTGTGGTCGCCGGTGATCTTCAAACCTACACCGGTGAGGCAGGCGGAGCTGACAGCATTTTATACTTTGGGCGAAAGCAATCACCTTCTCTAACCGTTGAGTTGGAATTCGGGACGGGAAGCGATGCAAACGGTTACGCTTTCACGTTAAAGCCAACAGCGGAAGATCAGTTCATCTTTTCCAGCGAAACGATTTGGTTTCATGATCGAACTCAATATCCCAATCCACTATCCATCGACTTAGGCTCCGGTTATGCTGAAGCTCGCGTGAAGCAATCGACTGCGCTCATCGCCGGTCACGTGCGTGACGACCTCGCGAGCTATCGCATCTACCACTTCCACGACACAAGCAGCTCGGCCCGTGTGAAGCAAACGGGTGCGGTGGATGATAACCGCCGATTGCAGCCCGATGCCGAGAACCTAGCAGCGTTTCTGTATCGTCTGCAACAAACACATTCTGGTTATTTCAAGAATATCGAAGATACGATCAGACTAATCGCTCCTTTCTTTGAAGGCTTCCGGCTCGAACCATCCCGCTTGAATCCGGATAAGATTCGTTTGGAGTGGAAGGAGAAAGGTAGCGACGCGTATTTCAACGCTTCACCCCTGTCCGATGGAACGTTGAGATTTATGTGCTTAGCAACACTGCTTTTGCAGCCAATCTTGCCGACGGTTGTGCTGCTCGACGAACCGGAACTCGGCTTGCACCCTGCCGCAATCAGTCTGTTAGCCGATTTGTTGGAGTCGGCTTCTGAACGCACCCAGGTGCTCGTGGCGACCCAGTCCGTCACGTTGGTGAACCAGTTTACCCAGGAGTCTGTCTGGGTTGTGGAGCGGACCGATCGACAGAGCATCTTCCAGCACCTGGAATCCGCCGATATGTCGGCGTGGTTGGAGAACTACTCGCTTGGCGAACTGTGGGAGAAGAATATTCTCGGTGGCAGACCCTGACCATGCGCAAGGTGCTGATCTTGGTCGAAGGCCAAACCGAGGAACGTTTTGTCAAGGACGTCTTACAGCCCTATTTGTGGGATGGCGGCGTCCATCCCGAGCCGAAAATCGTGACGACGAAGCGTGTGAAGCGTGGCGCTCATTTCAAAGGAGGGATTACGAACTTCAAGAAGGTCGAGGATGACCTCCGACGATTTCTTGGAGACACCGATGCAGCCTTGGTCACGACCATGTTCGATTATTATGGGCTGCCTGACGACTTCCCAGGAAAGCTGACCCTCCCCCAAGGCCGAAACTCACGGGAACGCGCACAAGAACTGGAAGCGGCATTGGAGAGCCATTTTAATGTCGGCACGAGGTTTCTGGCCTACTTCATGATCCATGAATTCGAGGCTCTCTTATTTTCCGATCCCCTTGTCCTTGCCAGTGTGATGAATGCTCCTTCGGCACATTCTCATCTTCAGGCGATTCGTAACGGGTTTCAAACACCAGAAGAGATAAACGACGATCCTCGCACAACGCCATCAGCTCGAGTGTTGAAGTTGTTCCCTGGTTATCGCAAACGACTGCATGGGCCGTTGACCACCGATCGGATCGGCTTGGACACCATGCGCCGTGAGTGTACTCATTTCAATCAGTGGGTGAGCCGGCTTGAAAATCTTGGCTGCGCGTAGCAGCTTAAGCAGAGAGCCATTTCTCGTTCCAATCCTTCCAAGGAAGCCACTATGATCAGGTTAGTAGACAACGGACAGCATCGTGCTGGATATAACCAAACTCGGACTCACCTGGCTTGGAAGGAGATTCGGCCGAAGCTGAACCTGCCCACTGTCTAGCAGGCGAGGCCCCGCATCCGCTGGAGGACCGGGAGGAGTCTTACCACGCCCCGCAGTGCGTCACCGGCTATGACATCTTCGACAACCGCTTCATCGTCGGAGACAACCTGCTGACCCTCAAAACGCTGGAGCAGGAAGTTGGCGGCACGAACATGATGTTGGGGGATTGAGTACTCAATTCGCAGCCAACTTCGACAGGTTCACATCAAAGGCAGCGACCGGCATAGCGATCTGCCAACGTTCGAGGACTTCCGGATGGACTTCGCCGATCACGCCGACAGACTTACCCGAGACGAGAATCCGACCGGCTCGGCCTTCTAAAAAAGACGGATGCTGCAATGGTTCAAGGCTGTACTCCTTACCGAGGTAGTAAAACAGGACATCGAGACTGGAATGGATTTCAGAGAAATGGGTGGTGGCATGAGCGATCAAGGCGCCTAAGACGGTTTCCGTTTGAGACCCCAACTCGTGAGCATCATCGGGAATCGCCACATCACCGGCCTCAAAGAGGCGATGAGGATAGAATGCCCGGCTCGAGGAGGCTTCGATGCGTAGCAATGAAGGCAGCATCCATTGTCGAAGACAAGAGAAGCTCAACGACATGACGTTGTCGACGTCGACCGTCCGTCCCCATTCCGTGCCGTGGAGACGCATGAACCCTGAATAATGGTCCGGTGAACCGAGAATGTTCGAAATGATTTCCTGAAATCCGAGCCCCACCATCAAGTCTCGGGATCGATCGGACAGCTGTTCAATAGCAGATAATCCTCCCACCGTAAATTGCGTCGGCATGACGGGAGTAAATTCTGCATAACCACGGCTCATCGCAACGTCTTCGACCACGTCCATCGTGTGCATCAGATCGTGCCGGTACGGTGGAAGTTTTGCCTTAACCGATCCCTTTTCTGCCGACACGTCGTATCCATACGACTCAAGAGCTTGCTTTACGACTGTCTCGCCGAGCTCCTGGCCCAGCGCCTGTTCAATCGCTTTGGTCCGAATCGTTTTGGGCTTCCCGAAATCTTGAGGCGTTTTGACTCGTTTGCCCAGCATCGTGCTCGTCGGATATTGTACTTCCACCGGCTCGATGGTTGCGCCACGGTCGGCCAAATTCGCCGCGAAGATATTCAGCGAGAGCATCACCATGGGTAGGTCTGTCCCGGTCACCTCGACGAAGAGTTCATCATCACCCACCTGGACTTCTCCGATTTCCCGGCTATTGATAATCGGCGGAAACGACAACGGTTGGTCCTTTGCATCTCGGAGGACAGGGAGAAGACTTTTGACGGCCAGAATAGGCCCATACTCTAACCCCTTGGGATGAACCATGAGAATTTCCGACAGAGTCATCGTCGTTTCCATACCCAATGGGGTAAACCGCACGTCATCCGGCTTCACCAACTCATAGGTCACCGGAAAGGTAATATTCCGAAGCTGATAGATTCCGATGGAAACGGTCTTTCGCTTCCGCCCAAAGATGTCGGCCAACTTCTCCTGCGTTTGAATCAGCTGAGCCAATCCCTTCTCGCTCACCCGATACCCCTTGGCCGTACAGGCGGCCACATACGGGCGCACCTGCTCCATGCCCGGCTTCACGATCAGATGATGCGGTGACTTCGGTTTTTTATCGAAGAATGAATAGGGCTTCAGTCGGCCTTGTTGCTTGATGCGAATTTGTCTGGCAATCCCTTCGCAACACCAGAGGTCAGGTCGATTGCTATCTTGTAGTTCTATGCGTAACTCACCGGTTTCAAGGTTGTGCCCCTTCAGCTCGCCCTTCGCGAGCATGAGCCACTCCTCCAACTGAGCTATCGTGATGCCACGGTCGGTACTACGATCACTCGCGAGAAGCGACTTTAAATCGTCTTGGAAAATAGTGATCGTGGGCATGAGCGCAGTTAGAACAGTCCTCTGGTCGTGCGGATCAATTCTAGATTGTCGGTAAAGAGCTCGCGAATGTCATGGATTCCCAACGCTACCATCGCCATGCGATCAAGCCCCAACCCCCAGGCAATGACGGGCACCGTGACACCGAGTGGCAACGTCACTTCGGGACGAAAGAGACCCGCGCCGCCGAGTTCCATCCATCCCAAGCGTGGGTGCCGCACATGCAACTCGACCGATGGTTCGGTGAAGGGGAAATAGGCCGGCAAGAACTTCACATCCTTCGCTTGTGCCACTTCCCGTGCGAACAAATTCAGGAGCCCTAACAGCGTCCTAAAGTTGATGGCTTCTCCCAAGACGATCCCTTCCACCTGGAAAAAATCCGTTGCATGGGTGGCATCGACTTGGTCATAGCGAAAACACCGGGCGATCGAGAAATACTTCCCGGGAATGTTCGGTGAGGAGGCCAGCGTTCGAGCTGAAACCGCCGTGCCTTGGCTCCGCAACACCAACCGTCTGGCCCGATGAACATCGAATGAATAGCCCCAGCCTGTGGACTCAGTCTCCGCGCCGTTCTCATGCACCTTAGCGACACGCGACAAGAACGGCTCGTCCAGGACTGTAGTATGGCTGGGCTCTTTGACGAAATAGACGTCATGAATGTCCCGGGCCGGATGGAATTGCGGCATGAACAGGGCATCCATGTCCCAGAACTCCGTTTCGACCAGCGCACCCCGCATCTCTCGAAACCCCATGCTCACGAGCTTGGCTTTTACGGCATCGAGGAATTCACGATAGGGGTGCTTCTTCCCGGTTCCGATACGAGGCGGGCGCAGACTGATTGTGTACTTTCTAAATCGCTTCTGACGCCAATTCCCGTCCTTCAACAGGTCAGGAGTCAACTGCGATACCTCTTCAGCTACCCCTTGCTTCAGCAGCTGTTCCGCCGCGCTGACACCATCCGTGGACAATATGAATGAGCGGGTCACGCGCTCGTCTACCCGGAACGGCTCTTTAGCATTGCCACGTTTCACGGCATAATCTTCAATGACCTGCCGATGGGTTTCCGTAAAGCTCTTCAGCTCCTTCGACGAGTCATGCATTTCTTCAAGGAGCGTTCGGAGTGTCTCAGCTGTTGGACTCGGGCGACCGGTTGTTTCGATACAACCTCCCTGAATGATCAGGACCACTCCTTCTTTCTTGAGCCGTCCAACCGCTTTACTGACATCGGAAGGATCTAGCCATCCTTGCGCCTGAAGATCGGGAATGGTCAGTCGCGTCCCGTTACCGGTCGCTTCCCGCGCAGCCGCCAAGATTCGTTCGATTGGTGAAGTAATCTGGTAATACTCTTCCCCAACTTTCGTCAGCGATACTATTGGAGTTACCGTTTCCGCCTGCACCGTGATAAGAGACTTGGCCAATAACCATTCGACTGCCATGCTGAGTTGTGAGGGCTCTAATTCAGCGACTGAAGCCAACTGTTCGCCGTCCAAAGCGGTTCCAGACGGACGTGCGCCCAACGTCGTGAGGACTTTGATTTCAAGAGGATGAAGGCTGTCGATGACTGCGGAGATGTCCACTCTCAATGGCCTATCGATTGACCGCTGCGCGGGGCGCCCGTGGAACGACCGTCTCTGCGGCTGCTCGCATGGCTGCGATCGTGGCCGTATAGTCGTGTCGGGAAAAAATAGCGGACCCTGCCACCAGAGCCGTCGCACCGGCAGCCACAATTTCCCCTGCATTGTCTACCTTCACGCCACCATCTACTTCGAGCAATGCCCGGCTGTTGATGCTGTCTAATAGTGCCCGGGCTTCGGAGATTTTCCTGAGCACTGACGGGATAAATGTCTGCCCGCCAAATCCTGGATTCACCGACATGATCAACACAAGATCAACATCCCCCAAGATCTCCTGAAGCAACAAGAGGGGAGTGGCAGGATTTAAGGTCACTCCGGCCTTGACTCCCCGTTCCTTAATCGATTGAATCGTCCGATGAAGGTGTGGGCAGGCCTCGACATGGACAGTGAGATAGTCGGCGCCCGCCTCAGCAAACTCAGGGATGAACATATCGGCGTTGGTAATCATCAAATGAATGTCGAGTGGCAGTCGGGTGACTTTTTTCAGACTTTCGACGATGGGGGGGCCTACCGTCAGGTTCGGCACGAAATGGCCGTCCATGACATCGACGTGTAGCAGGTCTGCGCCAGCCCGCTCCACGGCTGCAACTTCGTCGGCCAAACGCGCGAAATCCGCGGAGAGAATCGAGGGCGCAATATGAATCGGATGACCCATTACCTCTTCTTCCGTAGGCGGGCGGCATAAAAGCCATCCATCCCGCATTCGTTACCCATGGTGGAAAGCGCGCCGGTGATGGTCACAAAGGGGAGAGCTGTGATGGGAAGCCACGGCGCCACAGATTCACGCATCCATCCAGGATAGGCTTCGCAAAAACGGTGAACGACCTCTTCTGTCTCTTCCGTTTCTGTTGAGCAGGTACTATAGACCAGCACCCCACCGGGTCGCAAGCAGGAAGCCACCGAAGTAAGGATTTCAGCTTGAAGTTTCTGGTGCCTGGCGAATGCCGAACTGTCCTTCCGCCATTTCGATTCAGGATGTCGACGCAACACACCCACGCCACTGCAAGGGGCATCCACGAGTATACGATCGAACAGCAGCGATCCGTCACGAAGGTTCGACCCGCGTGCAACTATTCCAGACCATTCGGATGGTTTCCTCACATCGCCGACAATCGGCACGACACTCTGAACACACAATCTTCCACAATTTTGTCGCAGCAGACCCATCCGGGCAGTCTTCCGATCAACCGCGTAGATCGTTCCGCGATCGTCCATGAGCGCAGCAAGGTGCGTCGTCTTGCCGCCTGGAGCGGCGCAGGCATCCAACACGGTTTCGCCTGGTTGCGGATCCAGGATCGGAGGAATGAGTTGCGCCGCCTCGTCTTCCACATAGAAATCGCCCGCCTGGAACCCTGACAACGACGTGACATCCTGGCCTTTTTCCAGCACGACTCCTACCGGGCTGAGAGTGGCAGGACGAGCGACAACCCCTCTCTGCCGCAAACGCTCCAAAAACTCCTCCCTGGTTAGGCGATTCGAGTTCACTCGAAGTGTGACGCTCGGGACCCTGTTGCTTGCTCGACAGGCCGATTCTGCTTGCGCAAGCTCCAATCGATCAACCCACCGTTCCGTCAGCCATTCAGGAATTCCATACCGGACGGACAAAGATCGAGCCGGATGTACGGCTGGATCTGGGAAAGGCGGCGCCGGTACACGAATGAGGTTGCGCAGGACTCCATTCACTAACCCACTCCAATCGCGTCTCAGTTGTTTGGCGTAGGACTTGGCTAGTCGGACGGTTTCGTTCACCGCTGCTGAGGCAGGGATGCGATCTAGAAACAACAGTTGGTATGCGCCAAGCCGCAACAGCATTTGAACGACCGCAGGCAATCTGTGAAGAGGTTTGGAGAGTACCGCATCCAGTCTCCAATCGATCGTCTCTTGCCGCCGTAAGACCCCGTACACCAGTTCCATCACCAGCGAACGATCACGTGGCTGCAACACCGATGTGGTTTGTTGTTCGATCAACTCATCAAGTACGTCGCCAGTTCGCCGACTCGAGAGGAGAATAGAGAGGGCAACCGCTCGCGATGACGGTCCTGGTGCGTCATTATCCACATTTCGTTCGTGGGCCTTCATCTGACCTAGAAAACGTCTGATTAATGCATGGTTGCACTGAGCAATCTGTTCACGGGCTGGTCAACGCGAGCACCCAGTATCGGCCTGAGATCGCCTGGAAGTGTCTGATTGGAATCCGCCCGCCGTCAGGCGGTCCACATGGATCAGCTTGGGCCGGCTGTCCACGCCGAGATGGGTCGTCATGCCGAAGGACCACTGGTGGTCCTTCTTCGTCTGGTGCATGTTCGTATCTCGTTCCTGCAGGAGATTCTTCGTCGAGCTGGGAGCAGTGATGCTGGGGCATCCACGATGGTCCCCGGCTCATCGTCAAGCCTTGCCGCGACCAGATACTCTTGGATCCACGCAACGAGCTGTGCGCTCACCTGGTGGGCTTCCAGTAAATGCCGAAATGTGCAGATCGTCGTCGCATCAGGCACCGGTTCCCGCTCCAGATCGATCCCGACCAACCCGCGCATGGCTCGTGAGTCGTCGAGCGCCTCCTCCACCGCCGGATCCGATAGGGTGAACCACTGTTGTAAACAATGAATGCGCAACATGCGGTTGCCCCCACCGGCGGACGCCCAGCTCCCTCGGGCTTGGGATAGAACGGCGCAATGGCAGCGGTTCATCTCATCGAGGACGCGCTCCTGGCGGATGGGCTTGCCATACCGTTCGAACGAGACCTCGGCCACCGTCGGTTGCGGCAGGCGCGCCTTCTCATCAGGACTGCGCTACCCTTAACACATCGCGAGCGGAGAATAAATCAGACGTTCCATAGAAGTTATTTCAAAACCTTGCGCAGCGTGACGAGGGCATAGCCAGATGAAAGGACTCGCCCTACGTGCTCATCAAGGGATCATACCGGACGGTCAGTCGCCGGAAGTTCTCCAGCCAGCCAAATCGTGCGCTCCACGATCCAACGGCGCCGGTAGCGGCGAAACTTCCGTCAAGGAGGCATTCGTTCCAGCGCAGTTTCTGTGCGTCATTCAATTGAGCCAGCAACGCTCGACACAGCGGCAACAACCCTCCGTTGGCTTCCCACGGCCGCAGCCGTCGCCAACAGGTACTCGGGCTGTCATACCGACGGGGCAGTTCGCTTCACGGAGCGCCGGTCCACAGAATCCAGAGCATCCCTTCGATGCAACGCCGGGGGGCGACGAGGGGACGCCAGCCCTTCGGACGGCGTGTGGTCGGGGGCAGATGCGGACGAATTTGGCCCCATTGGGCGTCAGTCACGTAGCGCCGCGCCATGCGTTCTCCTTTCGCCGATAGGAGTCATGGTGCGAATGCTACTCCGTTTCACAGGTTTTGAAATAACTTCGAGGGCCTTTTAGCCTGGAGAATGAACAATCGAGGTGCATCAACTTAGGATCGAAAAGTCGATCGGCTTGAATTGACCGTTGTTTGACCCTTCAGCAGAGCAGGCTGTTAGTCCACACACCATATCCATTTCCGCTCGCAGATCGATATGGTCACCAGCCTTTGATATTGGCACACCGACGGTCAATTTCCCCTGTGGATCGATTTTAACGTTCATGAATATATTGAATGTCGTGGAGATATCGGCTCCTGAGATGCCGTGTTCCCTCAGACAGAGAAGAAGATTCTCAAAACAGCTCGGATGATGGCCTTTGTGCTTGTATAGAATTTCAAACATCTCCTGGCTGCAGGGCGTCAGCAGGAAATCGTGTAAGCCGACGGTGTCCTCAATAATAGTGAACATGGGTTTGCTGTTATTCGCATAGAGAATGTCGGCCGTTGTCAAATAGAGTCGGCTCGCATAATCCAGCGAACGACCTGAAGAAAGTCGGCAATCATGATCGTGCTCATCGAAGGCAAAGAGGTCGGATACCTGCTCACCAAGAGGGTCGATAACCCGTAATATTTGACCCTGCTTGATCTTAAACGAGCGACCACTCTGCGGTGGAATGCGGATCATTTGAGAGACGGTCATTTTGTACCGTTCTTCTGCGAGTGGAAAGGACAAGACCAATCCGCCGGAACGGCTCGGCCCGAATATTGACGTGCCTCGGAATTCTCTCCAAAGCTAGCAAGCATTGGGTTGACCGAGCCCTGGAATGTCATCTCGCGCATCCGGATAGCCTGTTTCATCGTTTCAAACTTTCCGCGCGCGCATAGGCGAGTAAACTGTTCATGCAGATTGAATACCATGGTCGGGTACAGAGACGTTCGGGCTAGACGCGAGGATTTAGGGTGCATGCCGATGACATACATGGCTCGCCCGCCGATGCTGAATGAAAAGTGGTGGTTCTGTGGGTCTGCGTCGACGCTCTTGTCCCAGGCAAAGAAATTGGAATCAAGAGAGTGCATGGCCTGTAGTTGATTCCATAGCAGATCTTCGAAATGCTGCTCTGATTGGATTGTCGGTCCATGGAACATCGCGATGAAGGTGACGAAATGGTCATCCACGACGGGGAATTCATGGCAGAAATCGTACAGATCATGACAAACGGCGCCTACGGCGCTCTCGCAAGCTAATTCCGGATATAACCCAAAGCGATAGCGATTTCGGCTGAACGCCGAAATCGCGCCGACACAAGGGTAGAATTGACCTAGGATCTTTTGTTGTAGCTGGATATGCGCATCGATAAGCTCGGCGTGGACGGGTGTGTCAGGCGCGAGCGGTCTAATGACAGTCTCATCATGAAAGGCTGCATAGCTTGAAAATCGAGTTGCCACCGGATCGACCGACAAGGGGTTCCACTGGCGCTTATCGCTGCTGACGATGACGCCATTCTCATTGAGCGGCATGTGATGGGAATCTGGTTGCATGATAAAACTCCGCAAATGTTTAGAATCGAGACCAAACGCTCATTGCTTTGACAGCTCCAATTTTGATCTGAAGATCTTCAGTTCTGTCGTCACAGTTCTCACTCCTTTCTATGAAAGAAGGACCCTATCTTCCAGATCAAGTATTATGGCCAAGCCGATAATCATTGATAGGCTTTCACGATCTGGTCGAGCGAAACAGTTTCCTGATAGTCCCGATGTTTCTTGATCGCCGCGACGTCGTGCTCGATGGGGTTCAGGTCGGGCGAATACGGTGGCAAA
>Ga0134128_10005306_pt1 | contig 15620 bp, 11 predicted proteins | sample KB31754_FD_96462 | JGI IMG/M metagenome (GOLD analysis project Ga0134128, IMG submission 96462) | Terrestrial soil microbial communities with excess Nitrogen fertilizer from Kellogg Biological Station, Michigan, USA - KB3-175-4 | ecosystem: Environmental > Terrestrial > Soil > Unclassified ...
CGGCGTCGACGAGCGCCTCGATGCGTTCCGGCGCCTGGACATCGCCGGCACGCAACAGCGCGACGTGCGTACCGCTCGTCGCCGCAATCGCGCGATTGAGCTCGTGCGCCGCGTCGGCCGAAGCGCCTCCGGCAACGACGAGCTCGAGACGACGATAGCTTTGCACCCGAGTCGACGCGATCGAACGCTCGACACGCGCGGCAGATTCCGCGGCATTCCCGACATCGTTGCCGCCCCAGACGACGACCGAGACGAGTGGATCGACGTCGTCGCGGACCGCAGCGCGCTGCCGCTCGACCGCTGCCGACAGCTCGACGAGCTCGGTCTGCCGCGCATTCGCTTCGTGGAGGCCGAGCTTGCCGAGCGCGAGGGCGAGGTTGTGGCGGATCGCCGCGACGGCCCAGCGGGTACGCTCTGCGGCGTCGAGCAGGAGCCCGAGTGCCTCGCGATGGCGCAACCGCTGCAGCATGATCACGCCGAGCATGTGCAGCACGTCGACGTCGACCGGGTCGACAGCGAGGGCCTGCCGATAAAGCTCTTCGGCGCGGCCGAGCGCTCCGGCGCGGTGAGCGGCGAGCGCCTGGTCGCGCAGCGGACTCCCGTCTGCAGCACCGCGATCGGTCGAGCGCGCCCCCGGCAGCACCCCGCTTGCGGCGCCGTGGCAATGCTTGTAACGCTTCCCGCTTCCGCACCAGCAAGGCGCGTTGCGGCTCGTCTGCGGGTCCAACGGTCTCCCTCGCTCACGCCGCCGGCTCGACGCGCGTCACGCGACTGTCGTACGCAGTCTTTGCGAAGCCGCGCTGCAAGCTTTATTCTAGTCGCATTTCGGGTGCGACCCGGCACGGGAGGAAGACTCGATGCGGAAGGTACTGGCGTTGCTCGGAGGCGCGCTCTTCGCGCTGGCGATCACCGGTGTGTCGGCGCAGCCGAGGGGCGATGCGGCCACGCAGGAGCGGTCGGTCAACCCCTACGTCTACATGACGGACACGGCCGGCGACAAGGTGCTCCTGTCGACCACGTTCTGGGGCAACGACGAGGCCTACGACGATCGCTCGTTGCACCGCTTCTTCGCCGTCATGGCCCAGCTCGAAAAGCGCGGGTTCAAGAAGAACGACCAGGCGAGCATCGACTGGAACAAGAAATCCGCGCATGCGCGCTGCGCGATTTATCTGGAAACGGTCGTTCCCGGCGGCAAGGGCAAGACGGGTACGCGAGTGTGGTGCGACGACAGCGGACTCGGCGAATTCACGGTGAGCCCGTCGGACGCCAAGGACCACATCGAAACGGTCATGAAGCGCTTCGACCTCCACTTCGCGGGCGCGAAGCGCAACGCCGGGAAGTAGAGGCCGCCGAAGCGCCGCCAGCCGGTCAGAAGGTCGGGATCGGCTCGCCCGGACCCGGCGCGTTTATCTCGTTGACGAGAAAGCGCTTTGGAAAGTAATACGTGTGGGCCTCGGCCCACTTCTGCGGATCGTCGTTGGGATCGACGTACTTGACATCGAACGGACCCCCGCCGTGGATCTCGACCACCGTCGCACCCTTGGTGAAGATGAACTCGTGCGCGCTCGCGGGCAGGAACGCGAAGCCGCCGCCGCTGACCGCGCGCGCGTACTTCTTGCTGTACGTCGCGTCGTCGGCGACGTAGAGCGTGCCCGAGATGACGGTGATCTGCTGCGGCATCGAGTGGTAATGAAGCGGAATGTGATACTTCGCCGGCAACCACAGCCGCATCACGTACCGCCCCGATTCGCTCGGATTGCCGTACAGCACCGCGACCTTGGCGCCTTTCGGCAGCGTCGGAGGCGCGGCGGCCCAGCGGACGCTCTTCGCGTTCATCACCACCGGTTCGGAAGCGGGCTCGTTGGCCGCGGGAGCGGCCGCCGATGCCGCGAGCATCAGGACACCCACTGCAGAAGCGAGAACCCAGCGAGCTTCGTACCTCATCACGAATTCCTCCTCGTTGCCAGGGCACAGGGACGGTCTTTACGACCCGTCGGCCGTCCCCCGCCGGGTCGGCCGTCCGGTCGGAGGGTGAGCATAGGCGCGAAGCCGCCCGCGCGCAACGCGATAAATCGATACCGCGATCCATGAAGGCGGTCGCCATCGTCGTCTCCGTGGTTCTCGCCCTGGCGGGCTGTGCGGGCGTTCCGCCGGCGCCTCCGCAGGGCATCCTGCACGACGCGCTGTTCGCGTCGCCGTCGGCGCCGGTCCGTGCCGCGGATGTCTTCGCGGTGACGCCCGAGATGAAGGCGTTCATCGCCACCGACATCGCGCGTCTCGCCCACAGCCGGGGCCCGCGCCGCGGACTCTTCGAGGCGCTTCGTGACAAGGCGGGCCTGTCGCTCGAATACGACTCGGCGATCACGCGCAACGCGGCACAGGCGTTCGCCGCGCGCAAGGGCAATTGCCTGTCGCTCGTCATCATGACCGCCGCGTTCGCGAAGGAGATGGGCATCCCGGTGCGCTTCCAGAACGTCTTCACCGACGAAACCTGGAGCCGCAACGGCAACTTCTACCTCTCGATCGGCCACGTCAACGTGGTGCTCGGCGGAACGCACATCGAGCCGGGATACGGCCGCTACGATCTCGACGCGCTGGTCGTCGATTTCCTGCCGCCCGCGGATGCGCGCAGGCTGCGATCGTGGAGTATCGACGAGTCGACGATCGTCGCGATGTACATGAACAACCGCGCCGCCGAGACCCTGATGGAAGGCCGCGTCGACGACGCGTACTGGTGGGCCCGCGAGGCCGTGCGGCAGGATCGCCGCTTCGTCGCCGCCGCGAACACGCTCGCCATCGTCTATCGCGCGCACGGCAACCTCGCGGAAGCCCAGCGCGCGCTCGAATACGCGCTCGCACAGGAGCCGGAGAACACGAGCGCGCTGTCGAATCTCGTCGCGGTGCTGAAGCAGCGCGGCGACGTCGCCGGTGCGCAGCGCGTGGCCGCGCGGCTCGCGAGGATCGAGCCGACGCCGCCGTTCGCGTACTTCGAGCGCGGTATCGCGGCGATGAAGGCGGGCGATTACCCGCTCGCCCGCGACATGTTCGCGCGCGAGGTCGCCCGCGCCGCCTGGTACCCCGAGTTCCGCTTCTGGCTCGCCCTCGCCTACGTCAAGCTCGGCGAGATGGAACGGGCGCGCGCGAACATGGCGATCGCCGTCGAGAACAGCTCCGCGGACGAGCGCGGGATCTACTCCGCCAAGCTCGCGCGCCTGCGCGACGAAGTTCAGGTCATCCGGCGCTGACCCGCGCGCAAACAGCGAGGGGCCGGGGCTTGCCGCCCCGACCCCTCGGTGTCACAGCTTCGCAGTCGATCGCTCAGGCCGCGTCGGCGGAGACCTCCGTCGTCGCCGGCGCCTCGGCGGGCGCCTCCTCGCCGGTGCCAAGCAATACGGCATCCGGACCCAGCAGCTTCTCGCGCCGGCGCGCGTTGTGGTACGCGAGGCCGGTTCCCGCCGGAATCAGCCGGCCGACGATCACGTTCTCCTTGAGGCCGCGCAACTCGTCGCGCTTGCCCATGATCGCCGCTTCGGTCAGCACCCGCGTCGTCTCCTGGAACGACGCCGCCGAGATGAACGAGTCGGTCGACAGTGAGGCCTTGGTGATGCCGAGCAGCATGTGCTCGTAGGTCGCCGCCTGGCGCGTCTCGTCGTTTCTCACTTTGTCGTTCTCGTCGAGCAGGTCCGAGCGCTCGACCTGCTCGCCCTGGATGAAGCGTGTATCCCCGGCATCGGCGACCGTCACGCGGCGAAGCATCTGCCGCACGATCACCTCGATGTGCTTGTCGTTGATCTTCACGCCCTGCAGCCGGTAGACGTCCTGCACCTCGTCGGTGATGTAGCGCGCGAGCGCCTCGACGCCGAGCAGGCGCAGGATGTCGTGCGGATCGGCGGGGCCGTCGACGATCATCTCTCCCTTGTTGACGACCTGCCCGTCGTGCACCGTCACGTGCTTGTCCTTGGGAATCAGGAACTCGTGCGCGGTGCCCTCGAGGTCGGTGATCACCAGGCGCTGCTTGCCCTTGGTGTCCTTGCCGAACGACGCCGTTCCGGTCACCTCGGCGAGCATGCCGGCGTCCTTCGGCGAACGCGCCTCGAACAGCTCGGCCACCCGCGGCAGGCCGCCGGTGATGTCGCGCGTCTTCGAGGTCTCCTGCGGGATTCGCGCGAGAACCTCGCCGACGGCGACTTGCTGGCCGTCCTTCACGGTGATGATCGAACCGAGCTGGAACGTGATGTTGACCGGCAGGTCCGAACCGGCGATGTGGATCTCGGCACCGTCGGCGTCGAGCAGCTTCACCTGCGGGCGAACGCCCTTTGCGGTCGTGCCTGCGCGGCGCTTCGGGTCGATGACGACGAGCGTCGAAAGCCCCGTCACCTCGTCGACCTGCTTCGCCACCGTCACGCCTTCCTCGACGTTCTCGAACTTCACCGTTCCGGCGTACTCGGTGATGATCGGACGCGCGGTCGCGTCCCACTGCGCGAGAACGCGGCCGGCCTTGACGGCATCGCCGTCCTTCACCGTCAGCGTCGCGCCGTACGGCACCTTGTGGCGCTCGCGCTCACGGCCGTTGTCGTCGTGGATCGTCACCTCGCCCGAGCGCGCGATGACGACGAGCTCGCCCTTGGCACTGGTGACGTAGCGCATCAGCGCCGAGAAGCGCACGGTGCCCGCCGACTTCGACTCGACCTGCGACGCCGCCGCGGTACGCGAGGCCGCGCCGCCGATGTGGAACGTGCGCATCGTGAGCTGCGTACCCGGCTCGCCGATCGACTGGGCGGCGATCACGCCGACCGCCTCGCCGACGTTGACCAGATGGCCGCGCCCGAGGTCACGGCCGTAGCACGCCGCGCAGAGGCCGTAGCGGGTGTCGCAGGTCAGCGGCGTCCGCACCTTCACCTCGTCGATGCCAAGCGTTTCGATGCGTTCGACCTCGTCCTCGCCGAGGAGCGTCCCGGCCTCGAACAGCGTCTCCTGCGACTCGGGATTGACGATATCCGCGGCCGCAACGCGGCCGAGGATGCGCTCGCGAAGCGGCTCGATCACCTCGCCGCCCTCGACCAGCGCCTTCATCGCGACGCCGTTCCTCGTCTCGCAATCGGACTCGGTAACGACGAGGTCCTGCGTCACGTCGACGAGACGCCGTGTGAGATAGCCAGAGTTGGCGGTCTTCAGCGCGGTATCGGCGAGCCCCTTGCGGGCACCGTGGGTGCTGATGAAGTACTGCAGCACGTTGAGCCCCTCGCGGAAGTTCGCCGTGATCGGCGTCTCGATGATCGAGCCATCCGGCTTCGCCATCAGGCCGCGCATGCCGGCGAGCTGCCGGATCTGCGCCGCCGAGCCGCGCGCCCCCGAGTCCGCCATCATGAAGATCGAGTTGAACGACTCCTGCTTCGCTACCTTTCCGTCGCGGTCGGTGACCTCCATCTCGCCGAGCTGCTTCATCATCGCCTTCGCGATGTCGTCGCCGGCGCGGCCCCAGATGTCGACCACCTTGTTGTAGCGCTCGCCCTGGGTGACGAGGCCTGACGTGTACTGGGCCTCGATCTCCTTCACTTGCGCTTCGGCCTCGCCGATGATCGCGCGCTTCTCCGGCGGCACCTGCATGTCGTCGGCGGCGAACGAGATGCCGCCGCGCGTCGCGAGGCTGTAACCCGCCTGCATCAGCTTGTCGGCGAAAATCACCGTCTCGCGCAGGCCGCAGCGCCTGAAGCTCGCGTTGATGGCGCGCGAGATCTCCTTCTTCTTGAGTGGCTTGTTGAGGTAGGAGAACGGCAGCCCCGGCGGCAGGATCTCCGACAGAAGCGCGCGGCCGACGGTCGTGTCGTAGCGCGTCACCTTCTCGATCCGCTCCGATGCGCCCTCCTCGCCGGCGACGACATCGACTTCCCGGATGCGCACCTTGATCCGCGCGTGCAGATCCGCCTGCCGCGAATCGTAGGCGCGCGCGACCTCGGCGACATCGGTGAAGATCGCACCGTCGCCTTGCGCGCCGATCCGCTCGCGCGTCGCGTAATAGAGCCCGAGCACGATGTCCTGCGACGGCACGATGCATGGCTCGCCGTTCGAAGGCAGGAGCACGTTGTTCGAGGCCAGCATCAGCGTGCGAGCCTCCATCTGCGCCTCGAGCGACAGCGGCACGTGGACGGCCATCTGGTCGCCGTCGAAGTCGGCGTTGAACGCCGTGCAGACGAGCGGATGGAGCTGGATCGCCTTGCCCTCGATCAGTACCGGCTCGAACGCCTGGATGCCGAGGCGGTGCAGTGTCGGTGCGCGGTTCAGCAGCACCGGGTGCTCGCGGATCACGTCCTCGAGGATGTCCCAGACGACGGGCTCCTGCGCCTCGACCATCTTCTTCGCCGCCTTGATTGTCGTGGCGAGGCCCATCGTTTCGAGCTTGTTGAAGATGAACGGCTTGAACAGCTCGAGCGCCATCAGCTTTGGCAGCCCGCACTGGTGGAGCTTCAACTGCGGGCCGACGACGATCACCGAGCGCCCCGAGTAGTCGACGCGCTTGCCGAGCAGGTTCTGGCGGAAGCGCCCGCCCTTGCCCTTGATCATGTCGGCGAGCGACTTCAGCGGCCGCTTGTTGGCGCCGGTCATCGCCTTGCCGCGGCGGCCGTTGTCGAGCAGGCTGTCGACCGCCTCCTGCAGCATCCGCTTCTCGTTGCGGACGATGATGTCGGGCGCCTTCAGCTCGAGCAGCCGCTTCAGCCGGTTGTTGCGATTGATGACGCGACGATAGAGGTCGTTCAGATCGGACGTCGCGAAGCGGCCGCCGTCGAGCGGGACGAGCGGGCGCAGCTCGGGCGGAAGCACCGGCAGCACCTCGAGGATCATCCACTCGGGCTTGATGCCCGACTTGTGGAAGGCCTCGAGCACCTTGAGGCGCTTGGCGAGCTTCTTGATCTTCGTGTCGGAGCCCGTCGCGTCGAGCTCCTTCCGGAGCTTGTCGATCTCGCGGTTGATCTCGAGGCTCTTCAGGAGCTCACGGATGCCCTCGGCGCCCATCGTCGCCGAGAAGTCGTCGCCGTACTGCTCGAGCTTCGCGAGGTAGTCGTCCTCGGTCAGCAGCTGGCCGCGGTTGAGCGGCGTCAGGCCGGGATCGGTGATGACGAACGCTTCGAAGTAGAGCACGCGCTCGATGTCGCGCAGCGTCATGTCGAGCACCATGCCCATACGCGACGGCAGGCTCTTCAGGAACCAGATGTGCGCGACGGGACTCGCGAGCTCGATGTGGCCCATACGCTCGCGGCGCACCTTGGCGAGCGTCACCTCGACGCCGCATTTCTCGCAGATGACGCCGCGGTGCTTCAGCCGCTTGTACTTGCCGCACAGGCACTCGTAGTCCTTGACCGGCCCGAAGATCTTCGCGCAGAAGAGACCGTCGCGCTCGGGCTTGAACGTCCGGTAATTGATCGTCTCCGGCTTCTTGACTTCGCCGTACGACCACGAACGGATCTTCTCGGGCGACGCGAGACCGATCTTGATCGCGTCGAACTCTTCTTCCTGGGTGACCTGCTTGAACAGATCCAGCAATGCTTTCATTGAACTCTCCGAGTTCCGCCGAGGCGACGATTCGCGCTGGGCGCTTCTTCCAAGTAGTTACCGCGCTGAATCGTCGGGCTTTGCCCGCGATTCAGCGGTAATCCACTCCGCGAAAAGTAGGGGTGCACCTTTCGCGGCCTGTTCAATCCCGATCCATGTCCACATCGATCGCCAGCGACCGGATTTCCTTGACCAGCACGTTGAACGACTCCGGCATGCCGGCCTCGATGCGGTGCTCGCCCTTGACGATGTTCTCGTAGACCTTGGTACGGCCGTTCACATCGTCGGACTTGACCGTCAGCATCTCCTGCAGCGTGTAGGCGGCGCCGTAGGCCTCGAGCGCCCATACCTCCATTTCGCCGAAGCGCTGGCCGCCGAACTGCGCCTTGCCGCCGAGCGGCTGCTGCGTCACGAGGCTGTACGGTCCGGTCGAGCGCGCGTGCATCTTGTCGTCGACGAGGTGATGGAGCTTCAGCATGTGCATGTAGCCCACCGTCACCGGACGGTCGAACGGCTCGCCGCTGCGGCCGTCGTGGAGGCGCACCTGCCCACTCGTCGGCAGGCCGGCGAGCTCGAGCATGCCCTTGATCTCCACCTCGGTCGCGCCGTCGAACACCGGCGTCGCGAACGGCACGCCATCGGTGAGGTTGCCGGCCAGCCGCCTGATCTCGCCGTCGTCGAGCGATTCGAGCTTTTCCGGCCGGCCGGTGCCGTTGTAGACCTTCGCAAGAAAGCTGCGGAGCTCGGCGGCGCTCGCCTCGCGCTTCAGCAGCTCCGCAATGCGGTTGCCGATGCCCTTGGCGGCCCAGCCGAGGTGCACTTCGAGGATCTGGCCGACGTTCATCCGTGACGGTACGCCGAGCGGGTTCAGCACGATGTCGACCGGCGTGCCGTCGGCCATGTACGGCATGTCCTCGACCGGAACGATCTTCGACACGACGCCCTTGTTGCCGTGGCGACCCGCCATCTTGTCGCCCGGCTGCAGCCTGCGCTTGACCGCCACGTACACCTTGACCATTTTCTGCGCACCGGGCGGCAGCTCATCGCCCTGCGTCAGCTTCCGTTTCTTCTGGTCGAACATCTGGTCGAACTGGACGCGAAGCTGCGCGAGCGACTCCTTCATCGCCTCGAGCTGGCGCGCCGCGTCCTCGTCGGCGAGCCGGATATCGAACCAGTCGTGCCGTGGGACACCTTCAAGATAGTCTTTCGTGACCTTGGCACCCTTGGCGAGGCGCTTCGGGCCACCGTTGGCCACCTTCCCCGACAGCAGCTTCTCGATTCGCGCATAGGCGTCGTTCTCGACGATGCGCAACTGGTCGTTCAGGTCCTTGCGGTAGCGCTTCAGCTCGTCGTCGATGATCTGCGTCGCGCGCTTGTCGCGCTCGATGCCTTCGCGCGTGAACACCTGGACGTCGATCACGCAGCCGGAGATTCCCGACGGAACGCGCAGGCTCGTGTCCTTCACGTCGGACGCCTTCTCGCCGAAGATCGCGCGCAGGAGCTTCTCCTCGGGAGTCAACTGGGTTTCGCCCTTCGGCGTCACCTTGCCGACGAGCACGTCGCCGGCCTCGACCTCGGCGCCGATATAGACGATGCCCGCCTCGTCGAGGCGCCCGAGCTGCGCCTCGCCGAGCGAGCTGATGTCGCGGGTGATCTCCTCGGCGCCGAGCTTCGTGTCGCGCGCGACGACCGACAGCTCCTCGATGTGGATCGATGTGTAGCGGTCGTCGCCGACGACGCGCTCGCTGATGAGGATCGAGTCCTCGTAGTTGTAGCCGTTCCACGGCATGAACGCGACCAGCATGTTCTGCCCGAGCGCGAGCTCGCCGAGGTCGGTCGACGCGCCGTCCGCGATCACGTCGCCTCTGGCGATCACGTCGCCGATCTCGACCAGCGGACGCTGGTTGATGTTGGTGTTCTGGTTGCTGCGCTTGTACTTCGTGAGGTTGTAGATGTCGACGCCGACCTCGCCCGCAGCGGTCTCGGCGTCGTTGACGCGCACGACGATGCGCGACGCGTCGACGTAGTCGACCTTGCCGCCGCGGCGCGTCATCACCGGCGTCCCGCTGTCGACTGCCGCCGTGCGCTCGACTCCGGTGCCGACGAGCGGCTTCTCGGTACGCAGGCACGGCACCGCCTGGCGCTGCATGTTGGAGCCCATCAGCGCGCGGTTGGCGTCGTCGTGCTCGAGAAACGGGATCAGCGATGCCGCGACCGACACGATCTGCGATGGCGCCACGTCCATGTACTGGATCTTGTCGGGCGACGACAGCATGAACTCGTTGCGATTGCGGCACGAAACGAGCTCGTCGGCGAGCTTGCCGTGGGCGTCCACTTTCGCGTTCGCCTGGGCGATCACGTAATGGCCTTCCTCGATGGCCGACAGGTAGCGGATCTCGTCGGTCACCTTGCTGTCGACCACCTTGCGGTACGGCGTTTCGAGAAAGCCGTACTCGTTGGTCCGCGCATAGAGCGCGAGCGAGTTGATGAGGCCGATGTTCGGCCCTTCCGGCGTCTCGATCGGACACACGCGTCCGTAGTGCGTCGGATGCACGTCGCGCACCTCGAAGCCCGCGCGCTCGCGCGTGAGCCCACCGGGACCGAGCGCCGACACGCGCCGCTTGTGGGTGATCTCGGAGAGCGGGTTCGTCTGGTCCATGAACTGCGAGAGCTGCGAACTCCCGAAGAACTCCTTGATTGCCGCCGAGATCGGCTTCGCGTTGATCAGATCGTGCGGCAGCAGGTTCTCGCTCTCGGCCTGGCCGAGGCGCTCGCGCACCGCGCGCTCGACGCGCACGAGCCCCGAGCGGAACTGGTTCTCGGCGAGCTCGCCGACCGAGCGCACCCGGCGGTTGCCGAGATGGTCGATGTCGTCGACTTCGCCGCGACCGTTGCGCAGCTCGACGAGGATCTTGATCACCGCGATGATGTCGTCGTTGGTGAGCGTGCCCGTCCCCTTCAGCTCCTCGCGGCCGACGCGGCGGTTGAACTTCATCCGCCCCACCGCCGAAAGGTCGTAGCGCTCCTCGGCGAAGAACAGTCCGTGGAACAGCGCCTCGACCGCATCCTCGGTCGGCGGCTCGCCCGGGCGCATCATCCGGTAGATGCCCACCTTGGCCGCATACTGGTCGGGCGTGTCGTCGGTGCGCAGCGTCTGCGAGATGAACGGCCCCATGTCGAGGTCGTTCGTGTAGATCGTGCGGATGACGTCGATCCCGGCGGCGGTGAGCTTCGCGAGGAGCTCGTCGGTGACCTCGTCATTGGCCTTGGCGAGCACTTCGCCAGTCGACGTGTCGACGACGTTCTGCGCGAGCGCGCGCCCGACCACGTAATCGGCGGGCACCTCGATCCGCTTGACGCCTGCCTCGGCGAGTTCGCGCAGGTGCCGCACGGTGATCCGCTTGTCCTTCTGGATCACCGGCTTGCCGTCGCGCCCGGCGACGTCGAAGCGCGCCATCTCGCCCTTCAGCCGCTCGGGGACGAACTCGAGCTCGACGCCCTTGCCCGAGAGGTGGAAGGTGTCGAACACGAAGAACTCGCGCAGGATGTCCTCGTTGGACAGCCCGATCGCCTTCAGGAGCGTCGTGACCGGCATCTTGCGGCGGCGGTCGACGCGGAAGAACAGGAAGTCCTTCGGGTCGAATTCGAAGTCGAGCCACGATCCGCGATAGGGGATCACCCGCGCCGAGAACAGCAGCTTGCCCGACGAGTGCGTCTTGCCGCGGTCGTGCTCGAAGAACACGCCAGGCGAGCGGTGGAGTTGCGACACGATGACGCGCTCGGTGCCGTTGATGATGAACGACCCGTTGTCGGTCATCAGCGGCATCTCGCCCATGTACACCTCCTGCTCCTTCACCTCCTTCACCGTGTCCTTCGGGGCCTCGCGGTCCATCAGCACGAGCCTGACGCGGGCACGCAGTGCCGAGCAGTAGGTGAGGCCGCGCTGCTGGCATTCGACGACGTCGAACGCAGGGGGCAGCAGCGAATAGCTGACGAACTCGAGCCTCGCGTTACCTGAATGGCTCGAGATCGGGAAGATCGACGTGAAGGCCGCCTGCAGGCCCTCGTTCTTCCGCTCGAGGGGCGGCGTATCGGCCTGCAGAAAGGCCCGGTAGGAGGCGAGCTGGGTCTCGAGGAGGAAGGGCACCTCGAGGACGCTCGCGCGCTTCGCGAAACTCTTGCGAATGCGCTTCTTCTCGGTGAACGAATAGGGGCTCGCGTGGGTGGTCGCCATGGGTGGTCGTCCGGTCTCCGGTTCGATGGGCGCTCGTGCGCAAATCCGCGGCGCTCGGGCAGGCAGCGCCTCGCGCGCCGTACCGCCGCCGCTCGACTGTCCGGGGGCATTGCGCCCCTGGCCTGGTGGCTGGCCGCTACCAGCCGCTGGCGGACGACGTCACCATTGCGGGCGACATCCGACCAAACCTCGCCTCTGCAGTCGATTCAGAGGACGAAGCGAAGCGAACGATTGCGCACGCGCTTCGCTTCGGCCTCGGCCGAAGCCCGTCGCCGCCGTGGCGGCGACGGCGTGATCCCTTACTTCACTTCCACCTTCGCGCCGGCTTCCTCGAGCTTCTTCTTCGCGGCCTCGGCGTCGGCCTTCGGCACAGCTTCCTTCACCGGCTTCGGCGCGCCGTCGACGAGGTCCTTGGCTTCCTTGAGGCCGAGGCCGGTCAGTTCGCGCACCGCCTTGATGACATTGACCTTGTTGTCCCCGATCGCGGCAAGCACGACGGTGAACTCGGTCTGCTCCTCGGCGGCGGCGGGAGCGCCTCCTGCGGCAGCCGGTGCAGCGACGGCGACGGCGGCAGCGGCCGATACGCCGAACTTGTCTTCCATCGCCTTGATGAGCTCCGAGAGCTCGAGAACGGTCATCGACGAGATCTTGTCGAGGATTTCAGTTTGGACTGCGGACATCGTGGACTCCTGGCGTAATGGGTTTAGATGGGTACGAGTGGCGGCGTTTCAAGCAGGCACGCGGTCGCGTACGGCGGCGACGGTGCGCACGAACCTCGCGGGCACCTCGTTCATCGTGCGCACCAGCTTGGCGATCGGCGCCTGCAGCGTGCCGGCCAGCTTCGCGAGCAACTCTTCGCGCGATGGCAGCGATGCGAGCGCAGCGATCTGCTGCGCCGTCATCACCTGTCCCGGCATTGCGCCGCCCGCGATCACGAGCTTCTCGTTGCCCTTCGCAAAGTCGTTCAGGACCTTGGCGACGGCCACCGGGTCGGGCCCGATCCCGTAGGCGAGCGGACCGACCATGCGGTCGGACAGCGGCGCGAACGGAGTGTCGGCCACGGCGCGGCGAACGAGCGTGTTCTTGACCACCCGGAAGTAGATGCCCGAGGCGCGTGCCCGCGCGCGAAGCTGCGTCATGGCCGCGACCGGGAGACCCCGGTTCTCGGCCATGACGATCGCCTGCGCGCCGGCGACGACCCGGGCGACCTCCGCTACGACCGCCTGCTTCTGTTCCAGATTGAGACTCATCGTCACCTCTGCTGCGTGGTTCGGTGACCGCACGTCCAGGACCATCCTGCACGAGGGCACCATCTGCGCCGGGCCCGATGCGGGTTTGAGCTTTCGCCCCGGCGGTCTTTGACGGTCCGCTGGCCGTAGCTGCGCGGCCCGCATTCCCCCAAAACCCTTGTCTGCCGGCGCCGACCGCAGCCGGCGCCTCCGTCAATCAGTCTTCAGGCATTCACGGGCGCCTGACTGAAGCCCGCGGTGTCGATGCGCACACCCGCCCCCATCGTCGACGACACGCTGATCTTGCGCAGGTAAACGCCCTTGATACCCTGCGGACGCGCCTTGTTGAGCGCTTCGATCAGCGCGGCGAGATTCGTCTTCAACTGTTCCGGCGTGAACGACGCGCGGCCGATCGTGCACTGGACGATGCCCGCCTTGTCGGTGCGGTACTGCACCTGGCCGGCCTTCGCGTTCTTCACCGCCTGTGCGACGTCGGCCGACACCGTGCCGACTTTCGGATTCGGCATCAGGCCGCGCGGGCCGAGGATCTGCCCGAGTTGTCCGACGACACGCATCGCGTCGGGCGAGGCAATGACGACGTCGAACTCCATGAAGCCTTCCTTGATCCGCGCGGCGAGGTCGTCGAAGCCGACGATGTCCGCCCCGGCCTCCTCGGCGGCCTTCGCCTTGTCGCCTTGCGCGAACACGGCGACACGCACCTTCTTGCCGATCCCGGCCGGCAACACCACCGAGCCACGCACCGTCTGGTCCGACTTCTTGGCATCGATGCCGAGATTGACGGCGATGTCGACGGACTCGTCGAACTTCGCGGTCGCCGTCTCTTTCACCAGCGCGAGCGCATCGTCGACGGTATAGCTTTTCGCGCGATCGACCTTGCCCCGGACCGACTTCATGCGCTTCGTGAGGCGCGGAGTCTTCTGCTCGGCCATGATCACTTCACTCCTTCGACGGTGATGCCCATGCTGCGGGCGCTGCCGGCGATCGTGCGCACGGCGGCGTCGAGCCCCGCGGCGGTGAGGTCGGGCTGCTTCAGCTTGGCGATCTCCTCGGCCTGCGCGCGCGTCAGCTTGCCGACCTTGTCGAGGTGCGGCTTGCTGCTTCCCTTGTCGACCTTCGCCGCCTTCTTGATCAGCACCGTCGCCGGCGGCGTCTTCATCACGAAGGTGAAGCTCTTGTCGGCGTACGCGGTGATGATCACCGGGATCGGCAGCCCCGGCTCGACGCTCTGCGTCTGCGCATTGAACGCCTTGCAGAACTCCATGATGTTGAGGCCGCGCTGGCCGAGCGCCGGCCCGATCGGGGGGCTCGGATTGGCCTTCCCCGCAGGCACCTGCAGCTTGATGTAACCGACGACTTTCTTAGCCATCGACTTCTCCTATCGGGTCCGAGCGGATGCCGCAGCACCCTCCCCGTTCAACTTCAGTTCATTCACGCTTTCTCGACCTGCGAGAAATCGAGCTCCACCGGCGTCGAGCGGCCGAAGATCGACACCGACACGCGCAGCTTGCTCTTCTCGTAGTTGACGTCCTCGACATTGCCGTGGAAATCCGTGAACGGCCCTTCCTTGATCCGCACCGCTTCGCCCATCTCGAACAGCACCTTCGGCCGCGGCTTCTCGACGCCCTCCTGCACCTGGCGCAGGATCGCGTCGACTTCCTTCTGGGTGATCGGCGTCGGGCGATTCGCCGTGCCACCGACAAAACCGGTCACCTTCGGCGTGCTCTTCACGAGGTGCCAGGTGTCGTCGGTCATCTCCATCTCGACCAGCACGTAGCCCGGGAAGAACTTGCGCTCGGAAATCGCCTTCTGGCCGCCCTTCATCTCGACCACTTCCTCGACCGGGACCAGGATCTTGCCGAACTGCTCTTGCAGCTCGGAACGCCTGATCCGCTCGGCGAGCGTGCGCTGCACGCTTTTCTCGAATCCCGAGTACGCGTGCACCACGTACCACTTCTTGTCGGCCATCATTCGGGTCGTCCCGTCAGCCAGTTGACCAGCCACGCCAGCGACGAATCGACGGCGAAGAGAAACAGCGCCATGACCACGACGAAGGCGAACACCACCGCCGTCGTCTGTACGGTCTCCTTGCGCGTAGGCCACGCGACGCGGCCCGCCTCGGCGCGCGATTCCTGCGCGAACGCGAAGAACTCCCTGCCGATCGCCGACGTCCACGCGACGAGCAGGCCGACCGCGAGCCCGCCGACCACCATCAGGAAGCGCAGGATCGGCGCCGCGTTCGGGAAGTAGTAGTAGGCCCAGATGCCGGCAATGACGCAGGCGATCGCGAGAACGATCTTCAGTTTGTCCATTTCAGATGGATACCCGAACCCTGGCAAGGGCAGGCCAGGAGGGAATCGAACCCCCAACCTGCGGTTTTGGAGACCGCCGCTCTGCCAATTGAGCTACTGGCCTATTCAGGAATCCTCGCCTCGCCCTACTCGATCACCTTGGCGACGACGCCGGCACCGACCGTGCGTCCGCCCTCGCGGATCGCAAAGCGCAGCCCCTCCTCCATCGCAATCGGCGCAATCAGCGTCACCGTCATCCCGATGTTGTCCCCCGGCATCACCATCTCCGCCCCCGCCGGC